>Ga0187892_10001688_pt1 | contig 48851 bp, 45 predicted proteins | sample MA1701073metaG_FD_139345 | JGI IMG/M metagenome (GOLD analysis project Ga0187892, IMG submission 139345) | Bio-ooze microbial communities from a basaltic lava cave in the Kipuka Kanohina Cave System on the Island of Hawaii, USA - MA170107-3 metaG ...
GCTTTGAAACCAAGCGACGCATCTTAGGCCTGGTGGTGGACAAAATTGAGGTCTTGGACGATCAGATCACGATCAAACATATGATCCCAATCTCAAATTTACACTTGCGACTTTATCAACCGGGCTAAGCTCACGAGGTCGCTACGCGACCGGGAAAATTGTTGTCGCATTGATTTATCAAAGGTCATAAAGGCTGGGCTACGGTCAATTGTTGCTACGCGACGGGAAGCAGGTTATGAGCAAAGCGCGTTTTGACAAAGCATTCGCAAAATTCATTCGGCGGGGCGAAGAGAAGATTACGCCGCGGACCTTCTTTCAGACTTTAGCCGAGATCGAATCCGAGCGCGTGCAAAAAACGATTGAACTGCGCGCGAAGATCATTGACGGCCAGTTGCATTTTACCCCTTCGCCAGAACTCTTCGTGGAGGGGAATGAAATCGTAATCGGCAATCAGCGTATTGTAGTCAACGTATCGTGAGCGGCTACAAGGAGAACCACAATGAAACTGACTCGAATTCTATTCCTGACCAACTTTGCTTTCACCTGCCTGTTCCTCGCAGGCAATGTTTTTGCCCAGACGCCGGGCGCCAGATCAACCGATCCGGCAGCCGAACTGCGCGGCGGCAAGGGCTTCATCGGCGCCGAGGTCTACTCGCTCGAAGACGACAAGAAAATCCTGGCGCTCTTCGACGGCTTGCGCGTGGCCGACGTTTCGGACGGGATGGACAAGGCCGGGCTGCATTCGACGGGGCTGATGAGCGCCGACATCCGTCCGTTGTGGAAAGACACGACGAATTTCTCGCACCGCTTCGTCGGCATCGCCGTCACCGCGCGCTACGTGCCGACGCAGCTTCCGCCGGCGGGCAAGATGACGCCGCAGGATTTCGACCGGTGGGAGGGCCAGTGGTATTCGCGGATTTCCAGCGAGCCGTTCGTCGCGTTGCTGCGCGAAGGCTCGGCGCTGGTCATCGAGGAGGCGGGCGAGCAGGATGTCGGCTCCATCGGCTCGAACAACATCCTGACGTGGAAGTCGCGCGGGATGGTCGGCTTGGTGACCAGCAACTCGGCGCGCGACACCGACGAGATCATCGCCCAGAAGGTTCCGCTCTATTTCCGCCAGGTGGGACGCGGCATCCGGCCCGGTCGCAACGAGATTGAGTCGGTCAACCGTCCGGTCGTTTGCGGCAACGTGCTGGTCAAGCCGGGCGACGTGATTGTGGCCGATGGCGACGGAGTGATCGTCGTGCCGCGCGCGAAGGCCGAAGAGGTGGCGAAGTATGCGAAAGAGGTGATCGATAAGGACAAGGCCGCGCGCACGAAGCTGTACGAAAAGCTCGGGCTGCCGAAGGACAAGTCGGTGAATCAGTGAGAGTGTCCTGGGATTAAGTTCGCTCATTGAGAAGGCGAAGAGAGAATACGGAACAAACGGAAATAACGGAACAGACGGAAGAAGCAGGAAAACCATCTGAAACTTTCCGTCTGTTCCGTTATTTCCGTTTGTTCCGTATTCTCTCCTCCAATGCCATTGCGCTCACGCTCCCCGTACCGCAGGCAGTTTGAACCAGAAGCGCGTTCCGCCCTGCTCGCGCGGCGCGTGGCCGATTTCGCCGCCCCAGTGTTCAACCGTGATGCGGCAGAAATAAAGCCCAAGCCCGACCTTGCCTTTGCCTTTTCTTCCTTGCGCGAATTTTTGGAAGAGCGTCGGCGCGACTTCCGGTGGAATACCGTGGCCTTCGTCGTCAATCGTGACCAGCGCCTTCTCGCCTTCGTCGTGGCAGCCGACGGTCACCGTCGAGTTCGCGTGGCTGTGGCGCAGCGCGTTTTCGATCAGGTTCGAGATCACGCGTTCGAGGCGCGATTTTTCGCCGACCACTTTCCAGTCCCTGGTCAAATCCATCGCCGGATCGAGTTGGAGCTTGACCTGGTTGAGCGCGAAGGCCGGGGATAAAGCTGCGATGACTTCTCTGGCGGCTTGGGCGGCGTCGGGGGCTTTGTCCGGCTCGACGTTGAATTTTTCGAGCGATTCCACTTCGGCGGAAAATGTTTGCAGGATTTCGCGGATCAGCGCGTCCTGCTTGGTTGCCTGGCGCAAACCGATTTCGAGAAACTTGCGGCCCTGCTCCGAGATGTTTTCGTTGGCTAGCAATTCAAACCCGCCTCTGATGCCCATCAGCGGGCCGGCCAGATCGTGAACGATGCAATGCAGCAGTATCTCTTTCTTCTGAATCTCTTTGACCAATCGCTGGTAACTCAGGCTCAACTCGTTGCCTTTCTGTTGCATCAATCGTTGCTGGAACTCCTGCGTCGTGGCGTCGAGCAGCAGCGCGCAATCGCCTTCGGGAGTTTTGAAGAGGTGCAGGTCGGCTGGGCGGCCCGAATCGGTTTGCAGGCAGGGCAGGATCATTCCGTCGTTTTGCAATGGCAGCAGACCTTCGAGGAAGAAGACTTGTTCGCCGATCGGATCGCCCGGTTGAAGGTTTGAAATGCCGTAAAGTTCGATGGGGCCGCCCCATTCGAGCAGAACGCTTTCACGGTCGCTCAGGAGATAAGCTGGCGAGCGTTGCTCCGAGGCCAGGCGATTTAAATAATCGAGCGCCGCAGCAGGCAGGTTGGCCATTGTTCCTCCGAATCGGTACCGCGAGCGGTAGCGAGCGAGCATCATCAATGAGTCGACTCACGAGTCACGCTCGCTACCGCTCGCGGTACTGATTTTTTTCGCCAGCGCGGTGAAAGCATTTTCGACGCCTTCGCCGATCTTCGCGCTGGCTTTGATTACCGTCCAGCCCTGAGCTTCGCATTCCGCGATTGCCTGATCGTCAATCTCCCATTCCGGCTCCAGGTCGGCTTTGTTGATGATGAGGATGAACGGGAGCTTGCCGGCGTTTTCGTTCACACGCTCGCGCAGCATCCGCGCGATTTCGAGCGTGTTGAGGCGCGTGCCGTCGGCGACTAGCAGGTAGCCTGACGCGCCGCTCAGGTAAGACATCTGCACCTTCTGAAATTCGTCCTCGCCCGCCAAGTCCCAAACGATCAGGTTGATCTCGCGGTCGTCAACCTTGACGACCTTCTTGTCCACTTTGACGCCGACCGTGGTGATGTATTGGTCGGAGTAGATGCTTTTGACGAAACGCGCAACCAGGCTGGTTTTGCCGACGGCGAACGCGCCGAGCAGGCAAATCTTTTTCTGGATCATCGGCTCGACTCCTTGGGTTGGCGGGCATCGAGCAAGGAGACTTTGAGCGAGACGCGGCGGTTGATCTCTTTGTCGGCATCGGAAGTTTCGGGGCGCGCGGGTTGTGTCGACGCGACGCCGCGCGCGGAAAGGAGTTCTTTGCCAACGCCTCTGGCCGCGAGCATCGCCAGGATGCGTGAAGCGCGCTCTTCGCTCAGTCGTTGATTGGCGCTGCCATCGCCTTCGGTGTCCGTGTGGCCGATGATTTCGATTTTGACGACGCGGCCTGCCGCCGGCGCCAGCGCGATGAGTTTTTGAACTTGAGCGATCAGAGTATTCAAGTCTTCGTTTTGCCCTGGCGCAATTTGAGTTGTACCGACGACGAAGCGAACGGAGTGTTGCTCGATCTGGCGGCGCAGCGATTCCGGTTCTTTCAAATCTTCGTCAATCAGGTCGCGGTCGTCGAATGCGGTGACGCTGGGAATTGCGCGAGCGAATTTGCGCGCGTCCACAATCCACTGATGCGGAGCGACGCCCGCAGCCGAAAGCACTCCGCCGCCGAATTTCAGCGCGACGCCCGGTGGCGGTTCGAGCAGTGATTTTGCGCGCGCTTCGACGAATTCCGGGTGCAGAGCTTGATACGGTTCCCAATGCGAAGCGACTTTGGCTGGATCGAGTTGGGTCTGGTCTTTCAGAATCATTTGCGGATCGGCGGCCAGCGGATCGCGCAATCCTGCGACGAAACGACGGCCATCGCGTTTGCCTTCTTCGGTGATGACGATGCCGGGCGTGGCTCTGAGTTTGTTCAGGTAATCGTCCCAGCGCCGGCTCTCGCGCCAGGCGAAGAAGGCCCAGGCCGCAATCGCGGCCAGCAACGCGGCGATCAACAGCCAGATGTAAAGCGGGACCTTGAATTTCGCGGGATCGGCGCCGCCTTCGAATTGCGATTGCAGGCAGTCTTCCAGATGCGGCCGGCTCAATTCAAACGGCGCAGTGTCCCCATCGAAAGACGCCAGCGTCTCGCGCTGCTCGTTGTGAATCGCTTCGATGGCGGGAGCCAAGAAATCACTGCGCAACGTTTCGGACGCTTTGCCGCGAATGACGGCGGCGATGACTGCTTGCGGGCCTGATTCGAACCAGACCTCGCGGTCGCCCATATCGAGCGTGTCAATGTGTTCGTCCTGCGCTGGGCCGAAACTGTCGCGCGCGAAGTTGCGGATCGCCTCCTGGATCGCAGTCAGCATCCCGGAAACGATGTCGGCGTCCTGTGTTGCTACTGAAGCCGCTGCGACATGATCGAGCCGCAAGCCGCTCTGTTTGTGAATCAGGAAAACCTGCTCGACGCGATAGACCAGCGTGTTGAGCAGCACAACTTCGGCGAATGGCCGGCCTGTGCGCCACGCCTGGAACCGCCATTTCACGCCTCGCCACGTGAAGCTGTGTTGCAGCGCCTGATCGAATTTCTGGATCATTGATCTGAGCGCGACTGAAATGGAGTGGCGGATGGCCGGCCCCATCAACGGCGAGATTGCTTCGGCCACCGGGCGCGGGTCTTTTTTGACGGAACTGTGAAACGCAGTGACGACGGTTGGAGCGAGGGCTTCGGTGAGCGAATCGTCGTGCGCGTTGCGCAATCTGACGGCTTCGGTCAGGGTGCGACTTGTTTCGCGGGCGCGGATGCGCGGGTTATTCAGGCGTTCGAGGATGTTGTTGATCTGAACCTGTTCGGGTTCGACGAGCAACCGGCGCAACTCGGCCAACTCAGCCTGTTTTTGCGCGGCTTCGTTCGACGCCGCGTCTTCAGGCTGATCCGGTCTGACCGGTTGGTTGGGCCTAGCCGGCTGGTTTGGAACTATGCGAAGTGGGGAATCGCTCATATCGGTATTTCTCAATCGAGGATCGAGGATTGAGGATTGAGGATCGAAGATCGCGATGAGTAGCGCCATTCGATCCTCGATCCTCGATCCTCGATCCTCGATCCTCAGTCTTCGCCCGGCAGTTTGAATTCGTTGTTCAGCCGCATCGCCAGTTCGGTGAAGAGATTTGAAAGCGCGACGCGATCCGCCTTGTCCGATCGCAATTCGCGGGCTTCGCGAGCGCCGGTGGCCGCCAGTTCTTCGGTTTTTTGCCGGATTTCGTCTGACAGGTTTTTGGACTGATCGAGAATCTGCTGGCGCATCTCGCGGTGAGTTTGCGCCGTCTGTTCGTCGAGCTGGCTGATCTTCTGGTTGATGGTTTTCGACGCGTCTCTCAATTCGCGCGTGATGTCTTCGGTCGCCTGCGAGCGTTGCTGGTTTTCCGCGCGTAAGCGTTCGCCCAGAGCTGCGATTTCCTGCCGGATGAAGTTTTCGAGCTGATCGAAGCGGCGGCGAGTGTCGTCGCGCGCGTCGGAAACTTCTTTGAGCATCCGCTCTTCGAGCCGGGTGAAGCGGCGGTCGTAATCGCGCATCTGGGCGCCGAAAAGAATGTCGCGCACTTTGTCGAGGTTGGCGACGCTGGGAGTATCCGGCGCCGGTTGGCCCTGTCTGGAGTCGTTGACTGGGAGTTGAATGACATTGAATTCTTCAGCAGCGTTCATAGCTCTACTCCTAAGTGTAAACTTGTAGATCGGTGGGGCGCGGGGCACTACTTGTTTTTGAAGGCGCCAAAACTGACCGCTATTGGCAATGAGAGAATACTTGATTGTGTTGATTGACCGCAATGAATTAGCGCCGAAAGGGAAAATTGAATGAGCGAAGAGACCAGGGCTTCTCAGCAGTTGACGATCATCGGTTTGGACATCGGCGGAACGAAAACGGCCATCGTCGAAGGTACGAGTGACGCGGAGATTCTGCAGCGCGCGGAGATGGCAACCGAAGCCTCCCACCCGTTCGACGAAACTTTCCCACGCATCGTCGAATTGACGAAGGATGTAATCGAGAACTCGCGGCAAGCGGTTCGTGAAGTGGTTGCGTTGAGTGTTTCGGTTGGCGGGCCATTGCGGATTGCCGAAGGCGTGTTGATTGATCCACCGCATCTGCCTGGCTGGCGCGGAGTGAAGTTGAAAGAGCGATTGATCGACGAATTTCCGAACCGGCCAGTGTTCGTCGAACACGACGGCAACGCGGGCGCGCTGGCCGAATTTCATTTCGGAGCAGGGAAGGGGCGCGACGGGTTGGAACACCTCGTGTTTCTGACTTTCGGAACGGGGTTAGGCGCAGGGTTGATTGTCAACGGGCGGGTCGTGCGCGGCGCTACAGACACTGCAGGCGAAGTCGGGCATCTGCGGCTGGCTTGGGAAGGTCCAGTCGGATTCGGCAAAGCCGGCTCGTGGGAGGGCTTTGCTTCGGGCGAGGGATTGGTCGAACTGGCGTCGCTGATGTTTCCGAACAGGTGGTCGCACGCGACGCCGATCCGCGAAGTGGTCGAGGCGATGCTGGATGATGATCCACAGGCTTTGGCTGTAGCCGCCGAAGCAGGGAAGTGGATGGGACGCGGGATGGCGTTGTTGGTTGACACGCTCAACCCGCAGATGATCGTGCTGGGATCGCTGGCCGTGGTGTTGGGCGACCGGGTGCTCGAACCGGCGCGACGCGCGCTGGCCGAAGAGGCTTTGCCACAGGCCGTCGCGGCTTGCGAAGTCGTTCCAGCGAAGTTGGGCAAAAAGATCGGAGATGTTGCGGCATTGATGGCTGCGCTGGGCGATGAGGAGGTCCGCGCGAGATTGAAGTTGGATGAGAACACGGAACAAACGGAAATAACGGAATAGACGGAAGGGATCATCTGGTGAGTTGCGCGTTCAGGATGGTTTGGATGTTTTGTTCGATTTTGCCGGGATTGGTAAAGAGGCTGATGGCTGCGATGCCTGATGCGCCGTGAAGCAACGGTTCACGGAAATTCGACAAGTTGATCCCGCCCAGAGCCAACGCTGGAATCTTCACCGCCTCGCAAACTTCGGCGAAACGTTCGAGTCCGAGCGGAGCGCCGTAAGCGAGTTTTGACGGCGTGTGGTAAACCGGCCCGCAGACGATGAAATCAGCGCCGCCCTCTTCAGCCGCCTTCGCTTCGGCGAGTGAATGTGTTGAAACCCCGATCAGGAAGTCCTTGATCCCTCTGTCTTCAGCGACGGCGCGAATTTCGCGCGCCGGAATCGAAGAGACCCGCAGGTGGACTCCATCTGCGCCGGCGGCTATTGCGACATCGAACCGGTCGTTGACCAGCACGCGCGCGCCGTGCGGACGAGCGACGCTGATCGCCGCGCTGGTGAATTCGCCGAGCGATTTTGCCGTCAAATCCTTTTCACGGATTTGAATGAGTTGGCAACCGGATTTCGTGGCTGTGCGGATGGCTTCGATTTGGGATTGCGTTGTGGCGGCAGCGAGTTCAGGACTGTGGCGGAGCGCTTGGCGGTCTGTGATCAGGTAAAGCAGCGGTTTGTGTTGGGGCCATCTCAACAGAACTCTCTCTCTCGTCTTCCGAAAGTGAATTGCCTGATATTGAGAGCGCGTTGACACTCTCGCGGAATTTAACGATGTCGCGCAAACCGGCCAGGATGTTCAACACGCCAAGCCCGGTCACTGCTCCGCGCACATATCCGCTGTTCAGAAAGGTCGGCATCCAGGGCGCATTGAGCTTACCGGTGATGAAGTAAAGAAAAAAGTTGTCCTCCCAAAGATGCGTCCACGGCAGGATCAGCAACAGTATTCCCACCTCGAAACAGATCAGGATGTAAACAATAACCGTGACTTTTGCTGACATCGAATTATTACAAGCTTACCAGCGCAAACTGACCGCATTGACGAATCGGAAACGTTATTAAAAATGCGGGCAAGCATAGCAGTTCAAACCATGAGTGGCAATGAGTGGCAATGATCGCTTTTCAACTGCGCTTGTCCTCGCGCGTGTCCGGGTTCATGAAAAAAGGCAGGCCCTTCAGGTCTGCCTCGTGTTCTGATTAAAAACTGTTTGAATGAAGTTCAGCTCAACGCTGAAAAGTTATTTTCACTTGTTCGCGGCGGCGCGAGACGATGATCTCGACCGACTCTCCGGTCGCGGCGTCAAGCGCGCCGATCAGCGTCGCCAGACTGGTCACAATTTTTTCTCCGACCTTAATGATCACATCGCCAGCCTGCAATCCCGACTTCGCGGTTTTGTTATTTTCGGTCACGTTCGTGACGAGCACGCCATTGGTGACGGTGAAATAGTTCATCAACTGGCCGGTCAGCGGTTGAACCTCGAACCCGTAATAGACACGCAACCTGATGTCGAGCGGCGCGGCGGTTCGGACGCCGTTAAGGAAATCGAGCCAGGCTTTTTGGCGGCCCTCAAGGTTCGGGCGGTTTGGGTCGGTCGCGGGCAGCAATTTCAATTCGTTCTCGATGCCCTCGAGCCTGCTGGCGAAGGCGATAAGCTGTTGCTCCGGTTCGGTGGCAGGCGCGGGGATCAGCTTCGCTTTGAGCACCTTGTATTCACCGCCGCGCTTCACTCTCAGCGACACTTCGCTGTCCGGCGGGATTTGCCTCATCAGCGTGACCATTTGCGCGTAGGTATCAACTTTGCGGTCGTTGACGCTGACCACTACGTCCAAAGGCTTCACTCCGGCCAGTTCCGCCGGACTGTCGGGCGCCACGGCGGTAATTCGGACGCCAAATTCTGTCGGCGCTGGGGTCTCGTTCATTCTCGTCGGTATCGACGCGTAAACGTCGCGCCCGGTTGCGCCGAGCCAGCCGTAAGCGATGCTCTGGTGCGATTTGATCACCGACTGCGCGATGGTTTGGACACGCGAGATGGGGTAAACCAGATGTTTGCCTTCGCCGCCGATGCTGTAAATGGCGATGCCGAAAACCGAATTGTCTTTTTCGAGGATCAGGCTGCAATCCTGCACCGGAGTCAGTTGCGGGCTGAGCAGGTAGTAGATCGGATTGCCTGCGTTGTAGCGAAAATCATTTACGGCTTTGGCTATCTGTCCGGGATAGGTATTGCGGCGCGGGCTTTCCAATGCCATCACCGGCGAGACGCCCTGGTTCAGGTTGGGATGAAAACCGTAAAGGCGAATATTGTATCGAGCGGGCAGAGTGGCGGGATGGGAAAACGCGGGCACTTTTAAGGATGTGTCTTCGGCTTTGAGCACGCATAGCCCGCTGACTGTGTCCATCCCCAGGAATTTTGCCGTGATCGGCTTTGAACCCACGGCGCGAGCGGTAACGTTGATCGGCGGGCTACTTGGCGCCACATCAACCAGACGGGTGACGACGTGTCCCTCGTCATCAATCACCAGACCGAGCGTGACTCGCCTCTTTTGCATTGACGGCAACGGCTCGCCGTCGAGCGTCATGATGTTCTCTTCGCCGCCAAGTTGCTGCGCCATGTCGATGGTATGCGACACCCAGACCCACCCCCGCAGATCCGATTGGCGCAAGGTGATCGCCGCGGTCTTTCCGTCATTCGCAGGAGCAGGTTTAGGGGAATTTATTGATGATTTCGTGGTCCGTGGTTTTTGAGCTTTGCGCCGAGACACCTGGGCAGGCGCGGAGGGGAGAAGCGCGAGAATCCAGAGACAAATAACAAGGATTCGCAGGAACATCCGAAAATTCGCCAACAAAAAACTGCCATTTAAAGGAATAAGGCCGCAGGGTGAAACGGGACACCTGCGGCCTCAGGGATATTCGAAAACCAAACCTCAGAAGGTCAGAGCCACGGGCATTGGCCTCGCCGAGTTGGCCGAAGCCGCTTCCGCGCCTAAGAGGTTGCGATCAGGAACCAGTTGGCGAGACTCGCGATGGTAGAAACGCCGAGTGTCATCAATGCTCGCAATGTCAGTTTGCGGAGCCAGATTTGCTGGCGCCTCGGATTTGATTGCCGTTGGCGCGACCTTCACGTTTCTGCCCGTAAACCTGACCGGAGCCGGGTTAATAGTTTCAACCGCCGATTGTTGCGGTTTGGCTTCGCTCACAGATTCCGCTTTGGATTGTGGAGCGGAAATCGCTGTGTTGGCGATGGTGACGTCATTTGTATTCACAGGCGCGGCGTTATCCTGTTTGAAGTAGAAGGTCGAGAAAGCGACGACCAGCGCGAGAGTCGCCATCGCCGTCGCGGCCTGTCCCCAGGAGAACGTCCTCGCCCAGAGGTTCTCGAACAAGCCTGCCGGGTTGGTCTGTTCGGCTTTCGCCCTGGCAATGCGCGCGCGCAACCGAAAGTCGAAATCAGCAGGGGCCTGAACCCTCGGCTGCGCGCTCAAAAGTGATAGCAACGAACTCATTTCATCGGCTTGACGCCGACAATCGGGACAACCGCTCAGGTGGGAACTGACCGCATCGCCGAAGGATGAGCGGCGCGATGCCGTATCAATTGCCGCTGTCGTTTCTTTACAAGTCATGAATATTGTCTCCACTTTGAAAGTTCCCAAGCCTTTCAAGCTCAGACTTGAAAAACATTAGGGTCACGGGGCGCCAATAAATCCTGTGAAACCGACACCTGAAATTTCACAGATAGTCTCGCAACTTTTCTTTCAACAGGTTTCGCGCCCGGTTGATGCGCGATTTCACCGTGCCGACTGGCAATCCGAGGACTTCGGAAATCTCCTCATAGCTTTTCTCTTCCAGATCGCACAGCACCAGCGCGGCCCGGTATTTCTCCGGCAGGCTGGCAATCGCCTTGGCGACTGCCCGTCGCCGTTCATCGCCGATCATTGCGTCGTCAGCCATCACTTGCTTCCGATCCTCGATTTCGACCTCCATCTCCTCGCTGTCTTTGTCCGAGAAGAAAGTCGGGAGAGGGATCAACCGGCGCCGTTTGCGTTGCCTGAGTTCGCTGATCGCCAAGTTGTGGGCGATGCGATAAATGTATGTCGAAAAGCTATAAGTCGCCTGATACCGCTCGGCGCTTGTGTAAACACGAAGGAAAGTTTCCTGGGCCAAATCAACCGCGCGGTCGTAATCATCCAGCATCCGGTAAACATAATTGGTGATCTGATTACGATAGCGCCGCATGAGTTCCGCGAACGCGGCTTCATCACCGGTGAGAGTTGCGGCCAGCAACTGGTGGTCATCCATTTCTTCGACAGACATACTCTCGACTGAAATGGGCAGCCGTTCAACAGTCGGCGCCGGGGAAGCAGCCTCTAAATCAGCGCTTTTGAAACGCTCCGGCAAGCCGGCGCTCAGTGTCAATGTCGTCATCGGTGAATTGCCTGATTCAAGTCGCTCAAGATTTCGGGGCGACCCAAGGTCTTCGCGCAGAAGATCGTTCATTAATTTCAACATTCGCTCTCGGTTGATGAGGCATCCTGTCGTCGGTTCCGAAGGCGTTGGGTAAAACCTGGAAACCTAAACACGAGCGAACGAAGCGATCCTCCGTCGCTGACACGCCTGCTTACTTCAAATGTTCCACAAATTAGCGACTTTTTTTCTTTGCATTGCAGGGGGTTGAACCCCAGTTGAAAGTTAGCGGCGCGGCGTGTGTTGATACGCCACACCTGCTGTAATTTTTGCCCGTGAAGATTGAAGGGCATCCAAATTCTGGCACGATTCCGTAAAGAAATCGAGAGGCCGATCATTTCGATTTTTGCCTTTTGCCTTTTGCCTTTTGATTTTATTCCCTCCATAATCGCGCCGCTTTTGTGAACGCCTCTGCAAGGCCGGATTCTACGGCCCAGCATTAACCGAAAATTCAATGGCAATTTGAACCGGCAATCGGAAACGTCGTTGCCGCCAAAGGGCCGCCAAAGGAAAGAGGAAAAAGTCTATGAATCAACGCAGGCTTTTCATCGCCAGCTGTCTATCTCTGGTCGTCACCGCCATGATCTTTGTCATTCGCGGAGACATTGCCCCGCAGATTGAACCGGCCTTCGGGCTTTCGCACGAAGATTATGCTTTTGTTTCGACGATGGCTTTCTTCGGCTTTGCCGCTTCGATCTTCGTGGCCTCGCCGATGCTCGATGCGCTGGGGATGCGCAATCTGCTTTATCTAGCGTTCGCTTTGCACATCGGTGGCATCCTGGCCTTCATCTTCGCGCCAAGCTACACAGTGCTTTATCTGTCAATGCTGTTTGCCGGCTTCGGCAACGGCCTCGTGGAGGCAGTGATCAATCCGTTGACGGCGACGATCTACGCGAACGAGAAGACTCACAGGCTGAACGTGCTGCATGCATGGTGGCCGGGTGGGCTAATCATCGGCGGGCTGATTGCCTACGTGATGGGATTGTTGAACTTCAATTGGCAGATGAAGATGGCGGTCGTGTTGATCCCGACCGTCATTTATGGCGTGTTGATCTTCGGCCAACAGTTCCCGAAGACTGAACGCGCGGCGGCGGGAATTTCGACCGGCGAGATGATCAAAGCGGCTTTGATCCCAATGTTTCTGGTCCTGCTTTTTTGCATGATGATCACGGCTTCAATTGAGCTGGCGCCAGGGCAGCTTATGGAGTCGGTGCTGCGCGACAAAGCCAAAATGTCTGGCACGCTGGTCTTCGTTTATGGCAGCGCGTTGATGTTCGTCCTGCGCTTCTTCGCTGGGCCGATCGCTCACAAGATTTCTCCGATCGGGATTATGTGGGCCTCGGTGACTCTGGCTGGGTTCGGGTTGTATTGGCTGGCTGGCGCGGATTCGGCAACATCCGCTTACATTGCGGCGACAATCTTTTATGTCGGCGTCTGTTTTATGTGGCCGACGATGCTCGGCATCACCTCCGAGCGTTACCCGCAGGGCGGAGCTTTCACGATGGGGTTGATGGGGTTTGCCGGTCAGGCCGCTCTGGGGCTGATTATTCTGCGCACCGGAAAGATTTTCGACCAATGGGGCGCAACCGCTTCATTCCAGTTCATCGCCAAGCTGGCGATCATCCCCTTCATCGTCTTCGCCATCTGGTGGGTCAAGGATTATATGGCCGGCGGTTACAAGGCTGTGAAGCTGAGCCAATCTTGATGATTGCGGACTGAGGATTGTGGATTGCGGATTTGAGAAGGGTTACGATCTCCGCAATCCGCAATCCGCAATCCGCAATCTGAAATCCGCAATCTGAAATCCGCAATCGGCTACCCTCCGATAATTCCTGCCTGGCCGCATTTCAAGCAGCGATAGAGCGTGCCGGCGCGTTCGGGGAAAACCTGCACGCGCGCCCATCCGCAGGTGTGTTGGGCTTCGATTTCAATCAACGTGTAATACTCGTCGTCGCGGATGTTCGACAGCCCGTCGAAGATCGCCTGCTCGGCGGTCGTGTTCTGGTCAACCGCCTGGAAAAAATCCAGCTCATAGTCAGTGTGTTCGTTCATCATTGCTCCTCCAGTTGATTCAACTCAATTCTCAAGCTGAGGCTCTTTTGAGCTTCGGCTGCGCGACTTTTATATTACTTCGCCGGAATCCGCAAAAGAAGGGTTGATGGCGGGTTGCTCGCGAGGCGCGGCGTGAACTCAGCCTTTGCGATCTGGTTTTCATTCCCCGGCTTCCATTTTTCTCCCTGGTTTTCCGCTTACGTTGGTGAAGGCAATAAGCAAGTTTCCCGGCCAACACCCTCCAGCCGAATACTCTGCCTCATTGCCTCTGCTATGTCTGGGGACGCCTTCTGATCTGCCTTCTGCTCGGCGGCCTCGGCCAGTCACTACGCTATTTCCACGAGGAGGAAATTATGTTGAAACTGAACATCCGCTCATCTCTGCGCCTGCAATTCGGCCTGTTGGCCTTGGCTATGTGCCTGCTGGCGATCTTTCCGCTACTGCTCCCAATCTCGCGCGCGCAAACGGGGCCGTTCCTGCGCCCTGTTGATGGAGAGGACGACGCGCCATCACGGCGCGATCCGACCATCCTGCGCAGCCAGAGCGTGCGCGTTGATTTGCAGCAGTTGCGCAACAAGGAACAGCGCACTTTGCTCGTTCCGCTCTTCGACGGCCGGTCGCTGCCGCTCATTCGCGAACGCGTCTCGGACGAGCGCGAACGCGGTTTTGTCTGGCACGGCAAAGTCGCCAACGAGCCGGACAGCGCCGCCATCTTCTCCGTGGCCGGTGAAGTCGTCATTGGGAACCTCACTACGCAAAGGGGCGAGGTCTTTAATCTGCGCTACCTCGGACGCGGCATCCATTCGCTGCGCCAGATTGATCAGTCGAAGTTCCCGCCGGAAGCGCCGCCGACCGAACCACGCATCAAACCAAGCCAGGGCGATGACGCCGACACCTGCACGACCGATCCGCCTTCGGACATTGATGTGATGGTCGTCTACACCGCTGCTGCGCGCGTCGCGGCGGGCGGCGCGGACGCGATGGAGGCCACGATCTATCTGTCGGTGGCCGAGACCAATCTCTCTTACTTCAACAGCCAGATCACGCAGCGGCTGCGGCTGGCGCACTTTGAAGAGGTGAGCTACGTCGAAAGCGGCAACGTCACGACGGATCGTGATCGGCTGAAAAATCCCAGCGACGGTTTTATGGATGGCGTGCATACGCTGCGCAACACCTACGCCGCCGACGCGGTTGTGCTGATTGTGGAAAACATCAGCGCCTGCGGCCAGGCGTTCATTATGACCACTGTCTCCAACGCTTTTGAGACCAGCGGCTTCGCCGTCGTGCGCCGCGATTGCTCGACGGGCAACTACAGCTTCGGCCACGAACTCGGCCACATTATGAGCGCGCGCCACGATTGGGTGGCCGACCCAACCGCTAACAGCCCCTACGCCTTCAACCACGGCTTCTTCAATCCGACGCAGACCTGGCGCACGGTGATGGCCTATGGATCGAGCTGCGCGGGCTGTCCGCGTCTGCCGTACTTCTCCAATCCGAACGTGGACTATCCGAGCGGCAGCGGCGATTGGATGGGAGTGAGCACTGGCAGCCAGCAAGCCGACAACCGCCAGACGCTCAACAACACCGCCTTGACGGTGGCCAACTTCCGGTGTAGTTCGCCCGGCGTCAACAACGTCTGGATGAAGGATACCTGGAGCGACACCGGCGCGGAGCCGGATCCGTTGACGGCGACCCAGGCGATGTGGCTATCGCCTTACATCTGGATTCGCAACGCGCAGGACACCAACCTGCTCTACCAGCACATGCACCAGAACCCGGAGCTTGGCTCGACCAACTGGGTCTACGTGAAGCTGCACAACGGCGGCTCAGTGGCGGCCAACGGCAATCTGGAACTCTACTGGGCGAATGCTTCGACGGGGTTGAGCTGGCCGGCGGACTGGAACCTGTTGGCCACGATTCCGGTGAATGGTTTTGCCGCGCACGGGACGCGGGTGGTCGAGTCCGCGTGGAACAACCTGCCCGGCACAGGTCACTACTGCATGCTCGCCCGCTGGGTTTCGGTGGCGGATCCGATGACGTTCCCGGAGACGAGCGACATCAACACCAACGTGCGCAACAACAACAATCTCGTCTGGCGCAATCTGAACATCGTTGACTTGGTCAAGGATAGTTCCGACGCCGTCCTGATGATCGTCCGCAACTCCGGCAAGGAGCGGGCGGCGCACTCTCTGGTCATCCGGACGCCGCGCAGCGAAGCGCAACACCCATTCCTGCGCGAAGGGCAGGTGATCGTGCAATTGGACGACACGCTGACGCGGGCGTGGCGGCTTGGCGGGGCGCGCGGTCAGGGTCTCAAGGCGGTCGAAGGCGGTTTCCTGGTCAGCGAGGCCGGCGCGGTTTTCGACAACCTGATCCTGGACCGGCAGCAGTTCGGGCGCGTAAGGCTAATTTTCCGCAAGTTGCCCACCACGCCCAAACGCCAGTACCTGGTTGACACGGTCCAGTACGAGGGGCAGCGTTTGGTCGGCGGCGTCTCGTATGAAATTCACACGGACGAGCGGCCAGACCAGCAGTAACGCTGTGGGCGAACAAGGCAGTCACGATGGCGTTCGTTGATTGTCAGGTTCCGAAACAGAAGGGGGCGGTCACTCGACCGCCCCTTCTTCGTTACTCGCTTTCCTCTTTCCATCTTCTTGTTTCGGCTAAGCGAGACCGGTCATCGCCAACGCCAGCAGCAACGCGCGCTTGTAACCCACCTCACGTCCCGCCGGATCATACCATTCACTCAAACGATGCGAATCGTTCGAGACGCCGCCCGCGCCGACGGTGATGGCGGGAATGCCGAGGCTGATCGGAATGTTGGAATCGGTCGAAGCGCGATTGAGAATCGGGTTGACGCCCAATGCGCGGGTCGCTTCAATCGCCGTGCGGACGAGCAGGCTGTCGCGCGAAATTTCGCCTGATGGCCGGTTGCCGATGATCGTCAGCTCGACCTGAAGCTTCCGGCCCGAAGCCGCGCGCAGAGCGTTTTCGTCAACCACCGCGTGATTGACCGCCGCCAGCAGAAAATCCTCCAGCCGCGACAACTCGATCTCCGAAGCCGATCGCAGGTCAACATACATCGAGGCTGATTGCGGGATGACGTTGATTGATTCGCCGCCTTCAATGCGTCCGATGTTGTACGTCGTGCGCGGCTCGACCGGCGCGCGGTAATCGGCCATTCGCGCGATCACGCGGCCCAGCGCATGAACCGGGTTGACCACGCCGAAATCGCCCCAACTGTGTCCGCCGGGACCTGTAAGCGTCACGCGATAGCGCCGCGATCCCAGCGCCTGATGTGTGATGAAGTCAACCCCGGTTCCGTCGAACGAAACGAAGGCTGAGACGCGCCCCACCAATCGTCCTTCGCTGAACAAATGGCGCACGCCGCGCAGATCGCCTTCGCCCTCTTCGCCGACTGTGGCGACAAACGCTATCGTTCCGCGCAATCTCATCTGCGCCGCGTTCAACGTCTGGATCAAACCGATCAACGCCGCCAGCCCCGCGGCGTCATCCGCGATTCCCGGCGCGAGCAAACGCGAACCTGTGCGGCGGACTCTGACATCGGTTCCTTCCGGGAAGACCGTGTCCAGGTGGGCCGACAAGACCAGCAACGGCTCTTCGCTCTGGCCACGGTAGAAGCCGATGACGTTGCCTTCGCTGTCGGTGTGAACGTCGGATAAACCAAGCTCGGTGAAGCGGGCGGCGAAATACCGTCCGCGATCCTGCTCTTTGAAAGGCGGCGCCGGGATTTCGCAGATGCGGATGAGTTCGACGGTGAACCGCGCGTCGGAAAAATCAATGAAGTCGAAAGCGCGCTTCACCTGCTCATCGTGCAAAAGTGAGTTGAAATTTTGATTTCCGGTCTGGTTAACCAGGTAGAGGCGTCTTGCTGTCAAGGTATTCTCCGAGGCGAAAGTCTGCTGCGGCTTTCAGCGAAAACTCCTCGCCAAAATTCCGATTCAATTACTGCTTCTCTCGTGCTTTCTCGGCGCAAATGTCTTCCCAATGTTTCTGGCAATAGTCGAGAGCTTGGTAAACGGCTTCCAGCGGCAGATCGCGGTCGAAGGCAATGCCTTCAGGCGAATAGTGCAGGACGTAACGGTCGTGCCAGATCGTCGAAGCTTTGATCCCTCTGCCGCGCAGATGAAGCTCTTGAGTGTCCTTGTCCGGGCGCAGTTCAAGATGCGGATATTTTGGTTCGACCTGATTGAAGCTGGCGATATCCATCTCCAGGTCATGCGTCATTGACGCGCTCGCCGAATGCGGACTGACGCTTTGGTCGCCGCGTTCGGGCTGATATTCCGGCACGACGACATAAACTCTGGCTTTGTCCGGCAATTGGACATCGGCTGGCAATTTGATCTGCCCGCGATCAACGATGCCTTCAAATGTGGTCACGCTCATAAACTTGTCCTCCCTCGTCTTCGATGAACAGGGCGATTGTTCAACCGCGTCGGCAAAATTGCAATGCTGAAAGTAACTAATCGGGCAGGGTGCGGTACGGGGAGCGTGAGCGACCTGAGCTTCGATCAAACGACTTCTTGATCGAAGCTCAGGTCGCTCACGCTCCCCGTACCGCATCTCAGCCACGCCAGCAACCCGCACAAAACAAAGCCGAACGCATTGCTCAACCCGTGAACCTGAGCCATCAGCGGAATCGTCACGGTCGTGATCCCTGCGTATCGCCCAGTGGCGTAAACACAGGCGAGGATCATCGTTACGATCACTGCGTTGGCGGAGATGATCAGCAGGAGTTGGGCGCCCCGATCCTTCAACGCCGGAACGATGGCGAAGAGAATCAGCAACGCAAGAAGCAGCAGGCTCGCCGCGAGCGCGAAGGCTGAAAACATCTCAATCGTGCGAGAAAATGTGATGCCCACTGCAACCATCAGTGGGCCAGCGATCACTCCGGCGGCAGCAACCTGGAAAAACTTGCGCAATGACGGTCTGACTTCGTTGATTTTGCGACCGGCGAATCCGGTCAAAATCGGCGCGGCGAATCCGGCATAGTGAAAATGCGTCGCGGTCAGCAGAACAATCGAGTCTGAAAATCCCATCGGGTTCAGCCCGCAACGCGACAGAAACAACCATCCGGCGCCGACCGTGACGTAAGCCAAACCGGCGTCAATGCAAAGCTCTTCAATCGGCCCCAATGATCGCCGTCGCCGCAATCGCGCTAATCCGAACAAGGCGATCAACACAGTCACGAGCGACCACGGGAGCGTCAGCATCCCGGCCTTCAAACCCGTTCGCGTGTAAAACGAAACGGCGACCAGCAGCGCCGCGAAAGGTTGAATCAAGACCGCTGCGCGCCAGGGCCACGGATGTTGGCCGTTTTGGTTCGCCGTGAGCCGGAGCGTGAGCGGCGTGAAGACGAGGGTCGCCAGCAATAGCAACCGTTCGATCAACCACGTCTCGCCGCCGCTTTCGACCGGAAGCTCAAACCATCCGGACAGCGGCGGCAGTAAAAGCAACCACAGGATCGCGCCTGAGATTGCGCTTGCGCGATTCCATCCAGTGATCTTGATTGGCGAAGTTGTCATTTTGATTGCGCCCAGGCTGACCGGCGCGATTACACCGTTTGCGCATCTGCCTGTCAAGGTGAGTTCGCTGGCTGGATCAGTACCGCGAAGCGAGCCTTGCTCCTTCAATAGACCGGCTTTGGAGCGGCGCTCGCTACCGCTCGCGGTACCGATTTGTTTTGATTTCTTGCGCGCTCATGAGTTTTGGTGTAGAAGGTGAGCCGCAATTCCCAACAAACATAAAGTGAAGAAAGGAAGCGGAGAATTGGAGCGTCATTCGAACGACTCAGGCTGGATCGAAGTTATCACAGGGTCAATGTTCAGCGGCAAGAGCGAAGAGTTGATTCGCCGTTTGCGCCGCGCTCAGATCGGGCGGCAGAAAGTCCAAATTTTCAAGCCCGCGATCGACGAGCGTTTCTCTCATCAGCACATCGTTTCGCATTCCGAGATGAAGATCGAATCGCAGGCGGTCAAATCGGCCAGCGAGATTCTGGCGGCGGTCGAAATTGACACCGATGTCGTGGGCATTGATGAAGGCCAGTTTTTCGACCAGGCGCTGGTCGGCGTGGTGAACAAGCTGGCCGATCAGGGCAAACGCGTAATCATCGCCGGCCTCGATATGGATTATCTGGGCCGCCCGTTCGAGCCGATGCCATTGTTGCTGGCCATCGCGGAGGATGTCACCAAGACGCGCGCGATTTGTGTGCAGTGTGGCAGCCCAGCGGCTTACACCCAGCGGCTGATCGCCAGCCGCGAGCGCGTGGTGGTCGGCGCCTCCGAGGCTTACGAAGCGCGGTGTCGCGCGTGTTTCGATCCGCATTTGTCGGAGAGAGAGGGAGATTGAGCGGTTAATTCAGCCGCGAATGAAAATTGGTGGGACAAGATGCCATCTGGCCCCACATTTTCCGCAGAGGGCGCCTTATGAACACGGAACGTCCGATGGAACACGACCTGCTCTTCGATTTTCTGCGCGTGGTCGAAGCGGCGGCGATTGAGGCCGCGCGCACGATGGGCAGGGGCGACCGCAAATACTCCGACCACGTCGCGGTCGAAAAGATGCGCGAGGTGATGGACACGATTCCGATGGACGGCACGATCGTCATCGGCGAAGGCGAACGTGACGAAGCGCCGATGCTTTACATCGGCGAACGCGTCGGTTTGGGCGCCAAGCCCGGCCATGAAAATAAATATCCCGAAGTGGACATCGCCGTTGATCCGCTCGAAGGCACGAACCTGTGCGCGACAGGCTCAGCCAACGCGATTGCGGTGCTCGCGGCGGCGGAGCGTGGCGGGCTGTTGCACGCGCCGGACATTTACATGAACAAGATCGTCGTCGGCCCTTCGGTCAGAGGCGCCGTGGACATTGACGCTCCGGTCAAAGAGAACCTGGAAGCGATTGCCTCCCGATTGAGAAGGAAAGTTGGAGACCTGACGGTCATTGTGTTGGATCGCCCGCGCCACAATAAATTGATCCAGGACATTCGCGACGCGGGCGCGCGCATCCGTCTGATCACCGACGGCGATCTCTCGGCGGGAATCTCGGCGGCTGTCGCCGGATCGGGCGTCCACGCGTTGATGGGCATCGGAGGCGGCCCGGAAGGCGTGATCACCGCCGCCGCGATGAAATGTTTGAACGGCGAAATCCAGGCCCGCTTCGTTTTGAAAGAGCAGTTGGAACAAGCCGAAGACCGCGCCAAGATCGCCGACGGATTGGTCGAGCGGATGCAAAAGATGGGCATCACCGATCCGACGCGCGTCTATCACACCAACGATCTGGCGCCGGGCGACAAGATCATCTTCGCCGCCACCGGCGTGACCGACGGCACGATCATTCACGGCGTCCGGTTTTTCGGCACGGGCAAGCGCACTCAATCGCTGGTGATGACGACCGAAACCATGCGCGTGCGGTTCGTCGACACAGTTCACGTCGAAGGCGGACCGGATGCGTTCGTGCGATTCGACAGAATGTGAGGATAGGACGATGAAGCCCCGGTTTCTCTGTTCACTATTGCTGCTGTGTTTGATCTCGATTGCCGCGTTTGGGCAGGAGCAAAAGCCCTCGCCGCAGCTTGAACGCCTGCGCGCGCGGTTGCAGGAGATGGCCAACGCGTTTCCCGGCGTGATGGGCGTCACGGTGCGCGACCTCAAAACCGGCGAAGAGGTTTCGCTCAATGGCGACCGGCTCTTCCCGATGGCCAGCGTTTACAAAGTTCCGATCATGGTTGAGGTCTTTCGCCAGATCGAGGCCAAAAAGTTCTCGCTCGACGACCGGATCGAACACGGCGATGAAGTGCGCACGCTGGGCAGCGGCGTGCTGACGCTGCTTTCAAACGGGCTGAAGCCGACGGTCAAAGACTTGATTACGCTGATGATCATCCTCAGCGACAACGAAGCGACCGATATTTTGCTCAAGAAGGTCGGGGCGGAGAACGTGACCGCGACGATGCGGTCGTTGGGTTTGAACAACCTTCGCGTTGATCGCACCACGTTTGAATTGATCCGCGACTACATCGCTTTGATGGACGAGAACGTTCGCGGCAAGACCTACAAAGAGATTGTCGCGCTTTCGCGGTCACGCCAGATCACTCCCGAAGCGCAGGCGAAAGCCGAAGCCGATTTCGCAAAAGTGATGAAGGATGTCTCGTCGCCACGCGAGATGGCTTTGCTGCTCGAAAAGATTTACAAAGGCGAAGCCGCAAGCAAAGAATCCTGCCAGATGATGATGACGATTCTGGGGCAGCAGCAGTTCAAACAACGGTTGCCGCGTTACCTGCCCGACTCGGCGCGGATGGCGCACAAGACGGGGACCATCGGTTCGACCACCAATGACGCTGGCATTATGTTCGTGCGCGGCAATCCCGTCGCGCTCGTCGTGTTCACGGTTGACAAGCGGATCGCCCGAGGCGAAGTCGAAGAACGAATGGGACGCCTGGCGCGGGCGGTTTATGATTTCTTCGACGCGGTCAAATGATTCTTCGGTGAAGCGCGAATGAAGATGGCAGCCAAACACAATGCGATGATCATTTACGCGGCGCTGATAACGCTCTCAGTCGCCTGGATCGGATTGATCTTCGCCGCGCCGTGGCTGATGGCGGAGCGGCGATTCTTTGCTTCGACGATCATCTATCAAGGGTTTTCCGCCGTGTGCCATCAAATTGTCGAACGCTCGTTCCATTTCCACGGATTCCCGCTTGGCGTCTGTTCGCGCTGCACGGGCGTTTACGCAGGCTTTGTCATTGGGCTGGCGCTTTATCCGTTTCTTCGGAATTTGCGAGAGGATAAATTTCCGGCCCGATGGATATTGATTGCTTCGGCCATTCCAGTGGTGATTGATTTTACAGGCGGTTTTTTAGGGTTGTTCACGAACACTTTTCTCTCTCGCGCTTTGACCGGGATGTTATTTGGCGCGGTTGTGGCTTTTTACATCACGCCGGGACTGGTCTCAGCGTTCAATGATTTGCGCGCAAGCTTCGCAAGCTCAAAGCGCATTGCTGAAGCCGGCGGGGGCAAATGCTAATTTCACGACGCAGTAAGAACACGGAGGATGACAATTTATGAATGAATTGGATTGGAAACAGCCGGTCCTTGTCGGAGGAGTTGTCGCCGGGTTACTTTCAGTGATACCGGTGGTCAACATCGGTAACTGTTGCTTTTGCGCCTGGATGGTGCTCGGAGGCGCGATTGCCACGAAGATGGTAGTTGACCGCACACCGCGACCTGTCAAGAGCGGAGAGGGCGCGAAGGTCGGCTTGATGGCCGGATTGATTGCCTCCGGCATGTACTTGGTCATCAGCCTCCTGTTGCTCGTCGCCGGCATCGGAGAGGGTCTGCAAAGGAGCATTTTTGAGGGCATCGCCAACAAATCAAGTGATCCCCAATTCCAGGAGATGATCCAGAAAGTTCTTGAGGCGAGCGCGAACCAGACCCCGGGCCAGCGGCTGATCGGATCGCTCCCGATCCTGATCCTGTTGGCCGTATTTTACATTGGGTTTTCCACGCTTGGTGGTTTGCTTGGCGTTGCATTGTTCGAGAAGCGCAAAGATCAATTCCCGCCTTCGCAATATCCGCCCAACTATCCCCCGAACTATCCTCCGCAATCAGGCCCGACTGGAGGTGGTCAGGGAGGCGGTCAGGGTGGATGGCCTTCGGCTTGAGTTTGATTGAAGCAAGAAAGAGCGCGGGAGTGACCGCCGGGCAGGCGCCGAAGCTGTCTCTTGCGCTCTTTTTCGTTTCGCGTAAAAAAGCACTAGCCAGTCCTGGCGCTTGTGCATATAATGCGCGCGTTACTTCGGAGCGCCTCATTAGAAACGCTCCTGTCAGTTGCGATTCGGCGAACTTCGACATCGCACTCCCAGATCTGAAAAATTGAGATAGAGATTCCGAGACCGGAGATTTAATTCCAACAGTGGAAATCGAAGGCAAAGGGATCCGTTTTTTCAAACTGCTTCAGAAGACGGCCACACGCATAATGAAAAGGCCGCAAAGCTTTTTGAATTGATCACACACGGCGCTTGCGTTTACTGATCTCGCGGCAAACCTCACAACTACTTGCCGCGTGAATTCCCGCGTGAAAACGATTTCAATGAGTCAGCCCCTCTCGCGGAACGCGCGCGCGCAGTCCGGTCACAACAGCGCATCGTTGCCCAACGAAGCATTTAACAAATGCCGCATCCCAAAATAGACGCTGAAGCCGGATTGGAACTACACACACAGACGCGGAAGCGCGTCCGGACTCCTCATCAGTCCGCAACCTGCTCCAGGATTGAAAATGAAAGCTCTGTCTGCCGACTCGCCATTAGTGTTGGCGAAATTCCCTTTGCCTGCGTCTTTAAGTAAAGCTTCCCCTGCCTCCGGCGCCATTTCCAGCGCCGGGGCTGACACCTCCATGCCCGGTAAAACCCACGGGCGGCTTTCGCCCTGGCGTGTGGGGATCGAAAACAGCGATGCCCAAGCTCTCTGGCGTAGCCTTCACCGCCTGGTTTCGGCGCACCCACTGGTTCGCTCAGCTCTCGGCTATTCGCATTCCTCAAGTAATCCCACACCATCATCTTCGCTCAACGATCTGACCCAGGACCTTTATCTGCTCCTGCTGCAAAAAGGGCGGTTCGACCATTACCTGGTCTCGCAGATGACGGACGCCGAGATCGAACGCGAGATTTTTCAGATCGAGCTGACCAACCTGTTGATTGGGAATCTGCGCCGCCGCCGGCCCGAAAATTACCGCATCGTGCGCCGGGTCAGCGGCGTGTTGGACAGCGACCCTCAGTTCCGTCAATTCAAGCAGCGCGACGGGCGGAAGGCGCGTTACCGTCAGGCCGCCGAAGCCGTCTACGGCCTGCGCCAGTGGGGCGACAACAAAAGGATCAAAGACAGCGGCACGTTCAACGACCTGATCAACCACATCCCGATGCGGGTGCGCAACCGCCGCCGAACCGGCTGCGCGGGCGATACGCAGGTCATCGTCAGCAACCAGGAATTGACCGAACTGATGGTGGAGATTTTTGAGGCGATTGATTCGCCCGCGCCGCTGCGCGTGCTCCGCCAACTGGCGTTGTCGAAGCTGCCGGTCTGCGACCCGGAAATGACATCCATTGACGACGAAGTGAACGAAGAGCGTCAGGGGCGCAGTTACGATTGGATCGCGTCCAGAGAGGCCAGCCCGGAACAGATCGCCTTGCTCGACGAACAGGCGCAAGCGGCGCGGCGCGCGGCGTCAACCTTCCTGAATCATCTCGGCCTGCTGGTCCGCTCGAACCCGCAACGCACCGAACGCCTGTGGCGGGTGCTCTGGCATTGCTTCTTCGACCCCGACGAGCCGTCGCAACTGGAGATTGCGGAAATGGTCGGCCTCTCCGACTCTTCGGTCAGCGATTACCGCCGCCGGATCGAGGCCGAGATGCGCAAACTGGATTTCGCGCCCGACCAGTTGAGCTGGTTTGCGGAAGAACTTGATGAACAGTTGCGCTGGCGATTGTCGCTGCCTGAACCAAATCGCCGCGAGCCCGAATTCGAGGTCAATCCGATCTGGGCGAAATACGATCTTCCTTCATTGGCCAGACTCGAAACCGTGTCTGTGGTTTGACGGCGAGGCCGATGCGAAAACGAGTCTTCTTCACCCCATCATTTTCAACCCACCACCCACGGTTGGCGCAGTTGGCCCAACCAGGTTGAAAACGAGAATCTAAAACCTCAGCCTTTTTTCTTGAATCATTCCCGCACAGAGGCTATTATCTGGTCTCCATTAAAAACACGCGCGACCATAGGTCGGGCTGTTTCACCTCCCCGTAGTTAGACCTTATCGCTTAGTCAATTTAAAATCCCCAAGGCGTGATTGACGAGACAGATTATCCCCAGTGCGACTGATCACGACTTTGCCGCATTGAATAAATCCGGCAAAGCCGGCGAGTCCAGCTTTGATTCGCCCGGTAAAGCTGGGTAAAGGCAAGGCTGTCTGGCTGAATTGAAAATCGAACTGTAAGAAAGACGTGGATCATAACGACATGGAGATTGTAGGCGGTCCGGTTAATGCTCTGACGGTGGATGTAGAGGATTACTATCAAGTCGAATCATTCGTAAACAGCGTTCGTCGTGAAGATTGGGGGCTTTGGGAATCGAGGGTTGAGCGCAATACTTATCGGCTGCTCGATCTGTTTGCCCGTCACAAGGCTCGGGGGACATTTTTCATCCTGGGATGGATTGCGGAACGTCATCCGCAATTGGCGCGCGCAATCGTCGGCGAGGGACATGAAATCGCCTGCCACAGTTACGATCATCAATTCATTCTCAGTCAGGGACGCGAAGAATTTCGCGCCGACGTGCGCCGCGCCAAGTTGCTACTCGAAGACATCACGGGCGAAGCGGTCGAGGGTTATCGCGCGCCGACATATTCGATTATGAAGGAGACCCTCTGGGCGCTCGATATTCTGATCGAAGAAGGATTCCGTTACGACTCTTCGATCTTTCCGATCCGCCACGACCGTTATGGGGTTCCGGGCGCGAAACGATTTCCCTACAGGATCTATTGCAAATCAGGCGAACTGCTCGAATTCCCGCCTTCGACCGTGCGGATCGCAGGACAGAATCTGCCGATGGCCGGAGGCGGATACTTTCGCCTGCTGCCTTATCCAATCTTTCGCTGGGGAGTGCGTCGCATCAACCGCCGTGAAGGCCAGCCGGCGATCTTCATGGTTCATGCCTGGGAAGTTGATCCCGATCAACCTGTCTTGCCGGGAACGCGGTTCAACGTCTGGCGGCATCGTAACAACCTCAATTTGACCGAATCGAGGTTGGAACGGCTGTTGCAGGACTTCCGCTTCACCTCGGTGCGCGAGGTGTTGCGGATAGGTGAAAGAGTTGCGCAATCGGCCGAGCCTCTTCTGGTAGGCTCCACTCCGCTTTATGCGCGAATGGATTGATCAACCACCGTCCGTCGCGATCCGCGCGGCGCCAGAGTTTCAACTTTGTACTTGCATCAGCTCTTGCAACCGTCATCTCACAAATCCGCCGCCAGTGGTTTGGCGCTTGACAGTCACGATGGAAGCGCGGCTGCCGGCGCCGCCACTTCGACGGGCGACACTCCGTTTGCCCTCTCCTCGTACATTGCGGTCAAAAGCTACTCGAACGCCGACGCGGCGGCATGGGATGATTACGTCCGCCACGCCGATCACGCCACGTTTTGTCACCTGAGCGGATGGATGCGCGTCATCGAGCGAACCTGGCCTCATCAATCGCACTGCCTTTACGCGGAAAGGGAGGGACAGATCGTTGGCGCGCTACCGCTGTTTCACGTGGCCAGCCCGCTGTTCGGATCAATGCTCGTATCTACTCCGAATGCGGTTTACGGCGGCGTTGTGGCGGATGACGGTCGCGTTCACGACAGATTGATCGAAGCGGCGAAATCGCTGGCCGCCCGATTGCGAGTTGATTACCTGGAACTGCGTGACACTCGCGATGGCGAAGAGTCAACCGCCGGGTTTCATCGCCGGAACCTTTACGTTACTTTCCACCATCCGATCACGCCGGATGAAGATGCGTTGATGAAAAGTTTTCCGCGCGACCTCCGCCGGATGATCCGCCAGGGCGCCAGACACGGATTGAGTTCCGAATTCGGTCGCGAGGAATTGCTGGATGACTTTTACGAAGCTTACGCGACGAGCGTGCGAAACCTGGGTACGCCCGTCTTTCCGAAAAGGTTGTTCGCGGAATTCCTGCGTGAATTTTCCGGCGAGAGCGACATCCTGGTGATCCGGCAGGACCGGCGGGTGGCCGGCGCGGTATTGAATTTCTACTTTCGCGACACCGTAATGCCGTATTATGGCGGCGCTTACCCCGAATTTTACCGCGCGGGAGTGAACAATTTTATGTATTGGGAATTGATGCGAGCGGCGGCCCGGCGCGGTTACACTCGATTCGATTTCGGACGCAGCAAACGCGGCACGGGCGCTTATGAATTCAAACGCGGTTGGGGAATGGCTGAAACGCCGCTGCCTTACAAATTCTTCCTCGTGCGCGCGAAGCGCGCGCCGAACCTCAATCCGGCGAATCCGAAATTTAAACTGATGATCGAAACCTGGAAGCGATTGCCCCTCGGCTTGACGAAACTAATCGGGCCGATGATTGTGAAGTATCTGCCCTGAATGTAGTGGCTGGTGGTTGGTGGCTGGTGGTTGGCGGTTGATTTGCTTGCTGACCACCAGCCACCAACCACCAGCCACCAACCACCGGAAGTACTATGAAGTTGTTGTTTCTGGCTCATCGCATTCCGTATCCGCCGAACAAAGGCGACAAGATTCGTTCCTATCATGAGCTTCGGGCGTTCATCGAACGCGGTCACGACGTTCATCTGCTGGCTTTCGCCGATGACCTGAACGATTTGAGTTATCAGGTTGAACTGGCGCGATGGCGATTGCAGGTCGAGATCGTTCCGCTGCGCGAGAGGCGGGCGAAGCTGCGCGCGGCCGCCAACCTCCTCGGCTCGCGTCCGTTGTCGCTCGGCTATTTCGCGTCGTTGAAGATGCGGCGGCTGGTGAAGCGTGTGGTCGCTGAAAACGATTTCGACGCCGTCTTCGTCTATTCGTCCACGATGGCTCAGTACGCGCCACGCGATCTGGCTTCACGCACGGTGGTTGATTTGGTGGATGTTGACTCGGAAAAGTGGCGCGATTATTCGATCAGAACCGAGGGGTTGAAATCGCGCCTCTACGCGATCGAATGGAAAAGGTTGCGGAAGTATGAGTACGAGATCGTTTCGCGTTTCGCGGGCGCTGTCGTCACGACCCGGCGCGAAGCCGCGTTGCTCGATGAACTAGATGAATTCACCCGGCGCGCGCGGTTACACGTGATCACGAACGGCGTGGACCTCGATTACTTCCAACCGGCGGATCAGCAGATGGAGTCGTTTCCCCCGCGACTGGTCTTCACCGGGGTGATGGATTATTACGCCAATGTCGAAGGCGTGCGCTATTTCATCGAAGAAATCTTCCCGCTCATCCGCGCGCGCGAGCCGAGGGCGGAGTTCTTTATCGTCGGCAGCAAACCGGCTGATGAGGTGAAAACGCTGGGTTTGCGCGACGGAGTCACGGTCACGGGTTTTGTCGAAGATGTGCGACCGTATCTGAACAGCGCAACCGTTTGCGTCATGCCTTTGCGGATCGCGCGTGGAGTCCAAAACAAAGCGCTCGAAGCGATGGCCTCCGGCAAAGCGATCGTTGCGACGCCAGAGGCGGTCGCGGGTTTGCGCGTGGTCAATGACGAACATCTGCTCGTGGCCGGCGATCCTCAATCCTTTGCCGAGGCGGTGGTCGAGGTCATTCGTGATGAGAGGCTCCGGCTGCGTTTGGGAAACAGGGCGCGGGTCTTCGTCGAAACCGAGCACGATTGGAAACCGGTCCTGCAAAAATTGACCCAACTGGTTGAAGCTATCGGCTCGCGTGAGACGCAATCCGGAGGAACCAACATTCGCGCAATCGCGAATAGGTAGGCGCCGCGAATCGCTATGAAAATCCTTCACGTGCTCGATCATTCATTGCCTTATTTCAGCGGATACAGTTTTCGCAGCGATTACATCATCCGCGCGCAACGCAGGCTCGGATGGCGGCCAGCCGTCGTCACGTCGCCGAAGCACGAGGATTTCAAAGATGAATGTGAGACCGTTGATGGCATTGATTATCATCGCCTGCGTTGGCCCGAATATTCGGCGCGATTGCGGAGCGTCCCGTTGCTCAAGCAGGCGGTCTGCGTCGCGGCTCTGGCGAAAAAGATCAGGCGGCTGGCGGCGGATTTGAAGCCGGACGTGATCCACGCCCATTCGCCCGCGCTCAACGGCTTGGCGGTTTCGCGCGTGGCTCGCTCGCTCGGTCTGCCCTGGATTTACGAGCTGCGTTATTACGAAGAAGACGCCGCCGTGGATCGGGGCAAGACACGTCACAATTCGCCGCGTTACCGTTTGGCTCGCCGGCTCGAACAATCGGCCCTGGAAAAAGCCACGCGCGTCACGACGATCAGCAAAGCGCTCAAAGCCGACCTGATTTCGCGCGGCGTTGGATCGGAGAGGATATTTGAAATCCCGAACGGAGTTGACATTGATTACTTCCGGCCCCGCGAACCAGATGTCGAGTTGATCGCCCGACACAACCTGGCGGGCAAAACCATCATCGGCTTCATCGGCTCGTTCTACTTTTATGAGGGCTTGGAGAATCTGGTCGAGGCGATGATCCGGTTGTTGTCCGAGCGAAGCGATGTGAAGTTGCTGCTCGTCGGGGAAGGTGAAGCGGAAGATCTGCTGCGCCAGCGCGCGCCGGAGGATTTACGCGAGCATTTTGTCTTTACTGGCAAAGCGCCGCACGCCCAGACGCCGCGTTATTACTCGGTGATGGACATACTGGTCTATCCGCGCGTCAGTTCGCGGCTGACCGAATTGACCACGCCACTCAAACCGCTGGAAGCAATGGCGATGGAGAAGACCGTCGTCGGCAGCGACGTCGGCGGCATCCGCGAATTGCTCGACCACGGCGAGACGGGGTTTTTATTCGAGCCCGGGAACCCGCGGGCGTTAGCAAGCTGTTTGTCGAAACTCGTCGAAAGTGAAACTGTGCGACGCGCGGTTGGGAGAAAGGCTAGAGAATTTGTCGTGCGGGAACGCGATTGGGAGAGGATTGTGATGCGGTACTTGAATATCTATCAGGGGATCATTGGAGCCTGCGCAAATTAAGGCGCTTCGGACAGGACTTTATGGGGAATAATGCGAAGAAACTCGCGCTAGTTCTCGTCAGCACATTCGTCAGCCTGGCGGGGTGCGAGGTCGCGCTACGCTTGCTCGGCCATAAGTACAGCGGCTCGACTTTCAGGGCTGATCCGTTGCTCGGATGGTCGTTGCGGCCCAGCGCGAGCGCCTGGGAAGCCGACGAGGGAGTCGCTTGGTCCAAGATCAACAGCCACGGGTATCGCGATCGCGAGCGCGCGCTGAACAAGGCCCAGAACGTCTATCGTGTGGCCGTTTTGGGCGATTCCTGTACCGAAGCGCGCCAGGTCGCTCAGGACAAGACGTTTACATCGCTGGCTGAAGAGGAGTTGAATCGGCGTCACTGGTTTGGGGAAAGCAAGGTGGAAGTGCTGAACTTTGGAATCGGGGGCTTCGGCACGGGCCAGGAATTTCTCTTGCTGCGCGAGCGCGCGTGGAAATTCAGTCCGGATATGATCGTTCTTCAGTTCTATTCGGGCAACGACCTGTTCAATAATCACCGCGCCCTGAACCCTAACACCCCCAGCTTGGCGCCGTATTTCCTGTTGAGGAACGGGAAGCTGGAACTCGACGAGAGTTTCCGCCAGAGACGCGCATTTGATCCTACCTACATCGAGCTGAAAGGCGTCAGCGCGGACATTATGAACAGTTCCGTGTTGCTGCAATTGGTAAACAAGCTGACTCAGGCGCGCGCCCAGCGAGATCAACTGGCGCGCTTGAACTCCGGGAGACAGGCGCGGGGCTCGGCTGACCCGAATGCTCTACCGCCTGAGTATCATCGCTATCTGGCGTTCCTGCCCCCGGCGATTCCGCCGATGGTGGAAGCGTGGCAGGTGACCGAAGCGTTGATTACAGAGTTCGGCAAAGAGGCGCGTTCTCACCACGCGCCGCTGCTGATCATGATCATACCGACGATGCATCAGATCCATCCCGATCCGAAGGAACATGAAGCTTATCGGGCGAAATACAAGATCGAATCGCTTGAGTACGCGGATGACCGGGTGGAACAGCACGCCCGCGCGAACGGGATTCCAGTACTCCGGCTCTCGAAACCGTTGCTTGAGGAAGCCAGGCGCACGGGAACATACCTGGCAGGCTTTGCGAACACCGCCCCGAATGATGGGCACTTAAACGAACAGGGTCATGTGATGGTTGCCCGCGAGTTGGTGCGGGCGATTGGCGAAATCGCGCCCGCTCAGGCCACAGATGGCGCGTTCAAATAAATATGTCAGTTTCGTTAATCAACAGAGAAGAAACAAAACCGGAAGTCGAGGAGGTCGTCATCCAGGTCCCCGAGCCGGCTCTGGAAAACACCATCGAATGGAGCGACAGCCTGATCGCGCACACCCGCGATCTGTTCAAACACCGCGAACTGCTCTGGCTGATTACGCAGCGTGAGATCAAGGTCCGTTATAAGCAGAGCTCACTCGGCGTATTGTGGGCGATCTTGCAGCCATTTTCGCTGATGGTCATTTTCACGGTCTTCTTCTCGTGGTTCGCGCGGATGGCGAGCGACGGGATTCCTTATCCGCTCTTTTCTTACGCCGCGTTGTTGCCCTGGATTTTCTTTTCGACCTCGCTCTCGTTCGCCGTCCCCAGCCTGATCGTCAATTCCCACATCATCACGAAGATTTATTTTCCGCGCGAGATCGTGCCGTTGGCTTCGGTGCTGGCGGCGTTCCTGGATTTCGTGATCGCGGCGTTGATCTTCGTCGGGATGCTCATCGTTTACCGCGTCGCGCCGACCTGGAATATTTTATACGTCGCGCCGCTCCTGGCGATTCAGGTGGTTTTTACCGTGGGCGTTTGTCTGCTGCTGTCGGCCTTCACGGTGTTGTACCGGGACGTGCGGCACATGCTGCCGCTGGCGATCCAGATCTGGATGTTCGTCACGCCGATTCTCTACCCGGCTTCGGTTGTGCCAGCGCGCTGGCGGGCGTGGTATTTCGCGCTCAATCCGATGGCCGTGATCATTGACGGTTATCGCCGCGCGGTGATTCAGGGGGCGCCGCCGGAGTTGAAATATCTGGCGCTGGCCGCCGTGGTTTCTTGCCTGCTCGTGTGGGCTGGGTACAAGTACTTCAAACATCTCGAACGCGAGTTTGCGGATATTGTATGAGCATCATCACCGTTGACCGGGTGTCAAAACACTATCGCCTGAGCCGGCTCGGCGCGAAGTCGTTCCGCGAAGAGTTTGCGCGCTGGGGCGAGCGATTGCTCGCCCGCCAGGACTCGCGCGGGAAGGAAGAGTTCTTTGCGCTGCGCGAGGTGAGTTTTGAGATCGGGCGCGGCGAGACCGTCGGTTTCATCGGCCCGAACGGTTCGGGCAAGAGCACGATTCTGAAGTTGATGGCGCGCATCATCTATCCGACGCGCGGGCGGATCACCGTGCGCGGATCGGTCGCTTCGCTGATCGAGGTCGGCGCTGGTTTCCATCCCGAATTGACCGGGCGCGAAAACATCTTCCTTTACGGCTCGATTATGGGGATGAAGCAGGCCGACGTGCGCGCGAAATTCGACCGCATCGTCGAATTCGCGGAGCTGGAGCGGTTCATTGACACGCCGGTCAAACGATATTCGTCAGGCATGTACGTGCGGCTGGGCTTCGCCGTCGCCGCGCACATCAACCCGCACGTCCTGTTGGTTGACGAAGTGCTGGCGGTCGGCGACGCCGCGTTCCAGAGCAAATGCCATCACCGGATCGAAGAGTTGCGCCGCAACGGGATGACCATTGTCTTCGTCTCGCACGATATGAGCGCGGTCGAGCGCCTTTGCAATCGCGTCTTCTTTCTCAGCCAGGGAGAGATCCGCGCTTCGGGCGACCCGCACGATGTGATCGGCGAATACTATCAGACAGTCGTCTTCAGCCAGAGCGGCGAACCCGGCGGCGACGGACGCGTGGCGCCGGGCGGCAATGGGCGCGCGGCGGAAATCCTCGGCGTGCGTTTTCTCGACCGCGATGGCGTGGAAGTTGATTCCATCCCCACCGGGGAGCCGATGATCGCGCGAATCGAATACTGCGCCCATCGCCGCATCGAAGCCCCGGTCTTCGAGCTGCTGTTCTATTCGGCGGATGACCGGTTGCATTGCCAGTATTCGACCGTGGCTGGCAGCGAACATATCCCGTTTTTGCAGGGACGCGGGATAGTCGAGATCGAATGCGATGAATTGGGCTTGACGCCCGGCGTGTTCAAGATTGACGCCTCGTTGGCGAGCCGCGGCGCGATGGCGGCTTACGATTGGAAGCCACGCCAGTATCTGCTGAAAGTCGCGCCGGGCAAGAGAGTGCGCGGCCTGTTTTACGCGCCACACCGTTGGCGGCTGCTGCCGGCGCCTGACGCTCAGGGGCGAGCGGAAGATCAGGCGCCGGATCGTGATTGCATCTGACGTGAGGCGGGAAAGCCAGCGATGAAGATCAGCGTACTCATCTGCACGCGTAATCGCGCCGAGTCGCTCGACGCGGCTTTACAACGATTCTTTGCGCAGCGATTCACGGGCGGCTACGAGTTCGAGCTGATAATCATTGATAACGCCTCGACTGACGAAACCAAACAGGTCATTGAACGTTGCGTGGCAGAGCGTCCTGGTATGGCGCGCTATCTGTTCGAGAAGCGGCGCGGGCTGACCTTCGCTCGGAACACGGGCCTGCGCGCCGCGCGCGGCGAAGTCGTCGTCTTCACCGACGATGACGTGCTGGTGACTGGCAACTGGCTTGACGAAATTCACCGTGAGTTCGCCGCGGACCCGAGCCTGTGCATCCTCGGCGGACGGGTGTTGCTGGCGAGTGAAAAGTTGAAGCGCGTCTCGCTAATGCCTTACGAGGAGCGCCGGCGCCTGGGCCTGCCCGATGGCGTGAACTACGTGATGGGCGCGAACCTTGCTTTTCGACGCGAAGTCTTCGAGCGCGTAGGGCTGTTCGACGTAAGGCTGGGCGCGGGCAGATTCTTCGCGGGCGGTGACGATATGGAATTGGTTTACCGAGGTTTGAAGGCTGGTTGCTGGTTGCTGTACGCGCCAAACGTGCTGGTATATCACAACCACGACCGCGTGACGCTGAAGCAGGCCTGCCAACTGGAATACGGCTACTACAAAGGCTACGCGGCGTGGCTGGTCAAACATTCGCTCGGCGGCGACGGTTGCGCGATGCGGATGCTCTACTGGCTGCTTCTCGCTCTACCGAAATGGTGGCGGCGAAAGCAGGAAGAGCCGGACGAAGCTCTGCTCTTCCGCCGCTCGCAGCTTAGAGGCGCGCTGGTCGGTCTGTGCGCGGCGCCATTTGTGATGTGGGGAAATGGCTGGCGCTGATGCGCCGCCGCAGTTGATAGATGTATGCGAATTGACGTGATCATTGCGACTTACAACCGCGCCGCGCCACTCGAACGCGCAGTCCGCAGCATTCTAGCCGCGCGCCACGCTCCGCAACTAGATTTTGTGATCACGGTCGTTGATAACAATTCGACTGACGCCACGCGTGACACTATCGCCCGGCTGGCCGAAGAATCGGGTGATCGAGTGCGCCATCTGTTCGAGCCTCGGCAGGGCAAATCCTGGGCGTTGAACACCGCCATCGCGGCGTCCGATGGCGACGTGATCGCTTTCTCGGACGACGACGTGCTGGTGACCGGCAACTGGCTCGGCGAAATTCACCGCGAATTCGCCGAAGACCATAGCCTGCATATGCTCGGCGGACGAGTGCTGCTGGCGAACGAAAGGTTGCAGCGCGTCTCGCTGCTGCCTTATGAGGAACGCGGGTATTTTGGTCTGCCCGACGGCATAAATTTGGCGATGGGCGCGAACATGGCTTTCCGGCGCGAGGTTTTCGACCGCATCGGCTTGTTCGATGTGCGCTTGGGGCCGGGCAGGTTTTTCGGCGGAGCGGACGAAGCGGAGATGATCTATCGCGGATTGAAGGCTGGCTATCGGTTGCTGTACGCGCCGAACGTGCTGGTCTATCACGACCACGACCGCGTGACGCTGGAGCAGGCCTGCCGGTTGGAATACGGCTACGCCAAAAGCTGGACGGCCTATCTGATCAAACACTCGTTGGGCGGCGACGGTTACGCGATGCGATTGCTTTACTGGACAGTGTGCGCTTTGCCGAAAGGATGGCGGCGGAGGGGAGAAGAATCCGATGATCTTTTGATCCGCCGCCGCCGGCAGATCAAAGGAATGCTGGTCGGTCTATGCGCGGCGCCGTTTGTGATGTGGGGGGAGGGCTGGCGTTGATGCCGAATTATGAACTCTGACAACGCGACACAATGGTGTGAGGCTTTGCTGCTGCCGGGTGAAACCGATCCGGTCGAAAGCGGCGTGCGCGAGTTGGCCGAATATTTCGGCGTCAGCCGCGAAGAAGCGAGGCGCGCCTGCCGCGACGCGCTCAGCGATTCCAAGCGCGAATGGGAGTCGGCGCTGCGACAAACGCCCGATCAGATCGTTGATTTTTATCGCCGCACGCGCAGCTACCTTTTCGAACACATCTGGTGGCACGCGACCGATGTCGAAGAGAATTCCGCCAACGTCGAGGTCTTGAATTACGCGATGCGGCGCGGCGCGCGTGAACACCTCGATTTCGGTTCGGGCGTGGGGTCAACCGCAATCCTTTTCGCCCGGCGCGGGTTCAAAGTCACGCTCGCCGACGTTTCCGAAACAATGCTTGATTTCGCGCGCTGGCGGCTTGAACGCCGCGGTCTGCAAGCCGAATTCATCAACCTGAATCATCAACGGCTCCCGCGCGACCGGTTCGATTTCGCAACGGCTATTGACGTTTGCGAGCATCTGGTCAATCCGGGCGCGGAGTTCAAACGCATCGCGGAGGCGCTGAAAGTTGGCGGCGCTTTCGTCTTCAACTTTCGCGCTGGCGTTGATGCGGATCGCCCGATGCACATCCTGCCGACCGCCGCTCCGCTGTTGCGCGTGATCCGGCGAAGCGGTCTGCGCGAAGTCACAGATGACGTGAGGGCGCTGCGCCAACGGGAGTTTTGCGTCGTCGAATGCGGCGCGCAGAGCCGGGTCGAAGACTGGCTCTGCGGCCTGCGCGATTACTGGCGTTTCAATGGCCATGCCGCCAATGGAAATGGACAGCAGGCGCCTCATCCACAGCAAACCTATTTCAATTGCGTCAGACAGTGTCTGGATGGGAACACGCGCTGGTTAGACGTGGGCTGCGGGCGGCAGATCGTGCCTTGGTGGATGCCGAGACAGGCCGAACTGGAATCCGATCTGAAATCACGAGCGGCGATGCTGGTCGGCGTTGACCCTGATTTGGCGGCGCTTGGCGACAACCATTCGTGTCCCGTGCGAGTGAACGCCGACGCGGTTCGTTTGCCGTTTGCTGACGGCAGTTTCGAGCTGGTGACAAGCAACATGGTTTTCGAGCACGTCGAAGCGCCGCTGGCGTCGCTCGGAGAAATTCGACGAGTGCTGGCGCCAAACGGGCGATTGATCGTTTTGACCCCCAACTGGCTGGACATCGTAACGATCGCTGCGTGGATCGTGCCCAACCGTTGGCATCCCGCCGTGGTGTCGCGGATGGAGGAGCGCCGGCCGGCGGATGTTTATCCGACGCATTTTCGATTCAATCGCCCGGCAATGATCGAAAAGATTTTACGGGAAACCGGATTCAGCGAATGCCGGGTCGAATTACTCGAACATCCAGATGTTTACCAGCACATCCCCCTGGTCGCGGGCGTCGAAGCCGCGTGGCATAAACTGGCGCGCGGATGGCCGGCGCTACGAGGGACTTTGTTAATCGAAGCCCAGTGAAAAATCAGAAAGTGAAAGGCAAAAATCGAATATGCAAATTGACGTGATCATCGCCACCTACAACCGAGCTGCGCTGCTCGAACGCGCGGTGCGCAGCGTTTTAGCCGCGAACCGCAAGCCGGAGTTCGATTACGCGATCACGGTCATTGACAACAATTCAACCGACGTTACGCGCGAAACCATCGTGCGTCTGGCCCAAGAATCGAGCGGGCGAGTGCGTTACCTGTTCGAGCCTCGCCAGGGCAAATCCTACGCGGTGAACACCGGCATAGCCGCGACCGACGGCGATGTAATTGCCTTCGCCGATGACGACCAGGTGATGGACATTGAGTGGCTGTCAGCGATCCATCAGGCTCTGGCGGACGGTTACGATTATGTCACCGGGCGTGTTCTGGGCGTTTGGGAAATTGATCCGCCCGCCTGGTATGACGACCGGTTGCGTGGGGTCATCTCTCTAGTTGACCGGAGCGTCGAGCGCATTCCACACGAGGATCACGGGACCGAGCAGGGGTTTTCAGGCTGCAACGCGGCGCTGAGTCGCGCGGCGATTGAGCGAGTTGGCGGTTATCACCTTGAGCTTGGAAAACTGACCGGCTCGTTCGCGATGAATGAAGATGGCGAACTGTTGTTGCGCTTGGAAGAAGCGGGGTTTCGCGGCTTATACGAACCGAAAATGACGGTCTTTCACCACGTTCCGCGCGAGCGTTTGACGAGAAGCTATTTTCGCCGCTGGCATCGTGGGTACGGACGTTCGATGGCTTTGGTTGACACTTTGCATCCGAAACCAGTCAGTTACTGGTTTGGCGCGCCGCGTTATCTGATTCGCCGAACGATTGAGTCGCTCCCACGAATGGTCGCGGCCAGGTTGCGTGGCGACTTGCCGGGGGCTTTCGAGCAGGAGTTGAATCTGTGGTTCATGCTCGGATTTGTCGGCGGAAAATGGAATTCCGCTCCACCCGAGCCGGCTCCGAGTTTGAATCAGACCGCAAATCGTTTATAAATAGGGGGCGGCAAACGAAATTGCCGAATGCCCCTTGCCCCTGCGTTCCGACCCGTGATTCCTCTCCTCGTAAATTGTGATTATGTCGAGTCTCGTCAGCGTCATCATTCCTGCTTACAACGTCGCGCCGTTCATCGCCGAAACGCTCGAATCGTTGTTCGCGCAAACCCGTGGGGACTTCGAAGCGATTGTCATCAACGACGGTTCGACTGATGAGACCGGGGAGCGGCTCGCGCCTTACCGCGACCGCATCGTTTACATCAGCCAGAAAAACAGCGGCGTGATGGCGGCGCGAAATGCGGGGCTGCGCGCATCGCGGGGGAGTTACCTCGCGACGTTGGATGGCGACGATCTGTGGGAGCCGAAGTTCCTGGAAACGCTGGTGGGGATGCTCGAATCCGACCCCGGCCTGGACGCGGCTTATCCGAACGCGGCCTTCTACGGCTCGCCGAAATTCGCGGGCAGGCTGCATCAGGATGTCTTTCCGGTGACCGAACCTGTCACCTTCGACCGCGTGTTGCGGCGCGAATGTTACATCTTCAGTTCGCTGGTCTTCAGGCGCGAGGTTTTGGACGAGGTCGGGATGTTCGACGAATCGCTCGAAGGGCAGGGCGCGGAGGATTTCGAATTATGGCTGCGGATGTTGCAACGCGGGCATCGTTTCAAATTCACCACCGAGCCGCTGGTCAGATACCGTTGGCGCCACAATTCGCTCTCGAACACCGGGGTCGGGTTGCTGAGTTGCCTGGTTTCAGTTTACGAGAAATTTCTGGTGAGTGAGATGACGAACGAAGAACAGCGTGAGTGGATCAGGTCTCAACTGCCGGAATTGCGCGCGCGGCTGAGTTACGCGTGTTTCAAGGACGCCATGGCCGGGGAGCGATACGAAGAAGCCGCCGGTCATCTGGCGAAAGCGAATAGATTCTACCGCCGCCCCAAACTAGCGGTAGCGCAGGCCGTGATGAAGTTCGCGCCAGGCGTGGTGGCGAAAATCACGACGAGATAAGTAACTGCCCCAATCGCCAACAAAGGAATTAATGACGTGGGAAATTTCTTTGTCGTCATATCAGCCGACAAAGCTCGGGGCCCATCGGAGGAACTGTTCCGGCTGGGGCTTGAGCGATCAAGGCGAATCAAAGCACAAGCGCCGGGCGGCATAGTTGATGTCGTGTTCGCGCGCGCCGCTTCATTCGCGCGCCACAACGAGTCGGGCGGGAAAATCGCCACCGACGCTGCGACCGGCCGCTGGTTGCTGGCGGCTGGGACGTGGTTCCACGCCGATGACTACTTTTCAGGCGATGAGGCGAGGTTGCTGGCGCGGATCGCCGAAGACGGCGTGGCGCGTGTGGCGCAGAGCCTGGAAGGGTTTTTCGTCATCGTCTTTTGCGACCCGCTCGAACGCGAGGTCTTTGTCATTACCGACGTGTTGGGCGCCCGCCACTGCTTCATTCGCACCGTGGGCGGCGCGACGGCGTTGTCTACCTCATCGCTGCTGCTGGCTTCGCTGGGCGAGGTTGCGCTCGACCCGACGGGCTGCGAAGAGTTCCTGCGCACCGGAATCATTTACGAAGACCGCACTCTGTTTCGTGAGGTGAAGAAGCTGGCTCCAGCGACGGTCTACCGTTTTGCCCAAGGGAAGCAGGCCGGCGCTCAGTCTTACTGGCGAATAGCCGATCTCAACCCGGACGCCTTCGACGGCGAAAAAGGCGCCGAGCGTTTGGGCGAGAAGCTGGTCAATGCAGTCAAACGGATTTCCAAAGCCTATTCCAATCCGGTCTGCGATTTGACCGGCGGTTACGATTCGCGCTCGGTTGTCGCGGCGTTTTTGAGCGCTGGCGTTCCGTTTGAAACCACGGTTACTGGCGACGACGATGATGCGGACGTCGTTATTTCAAAAGGTCTGGCGAAATTGATCAGCGTGCCCAACTGGCACTTTGAACCCGGAGGGGAATATGCGCTCGACCATCTCAAGCAGGCGTTGCGGTTGACCGACGGCGAATGCGATCTGATCGAATTCGCGCGCGTTCAAGAGCTTCACTACAAGCTCTCAGCGAGTTTCGACGTGGGCGTCAGCGGATCGTATGGCGAAGTCGCGCGCGGGGATTGCTGGTGGGATCTGCTTTTTCCGAAAACCGGCAAACGCGAACAGCTTGATTTATACAAGCTGGCGTCGAAACGATGTGCGACCGATCCGTGCAGCCCGCAACTGTTTCCCCCCGGCCTGGGTTTGGACCTGGTCGAGCATTTCGCCGTGATGGTCAGCCGCTTGAACCGGGGATTGATTGATTGGCCCAACACCACGCAAATGGATCATACGTATCTGATGTTGCGCATGCAGCGGTGGTGGGGAAGGATCGCCAGCAGCACCGACCAAATCTGGCCGTGTTTGTCGCCATTCGTCTTCCGCTCGGTGCTTGACACGGCGCTCCAAACCAGCGTGGATGCGCGCAAAAACAGCCGGCTCGTTCGCCATTTATTGGCGCGGTTGCAGCCGCGACTGGCTGCGTATCCGCTCGAACCTGGTTACCCGGCGATGCCCTTGAACCTGAAAAGCTGGCCACGCTTTCTGCCAGCGTCCTGGCGCTCCGCCGGAAAAGCACGGACCAAAACGGATCGGAAGTTGTTCAACCGCAATTCCACTCCCTCAAGTTCGGAGTCCCCGCGTTTGCAGCTTTGGCGCGACGAGGAGACGCAAGAGGCGCTCAACCCGGTCAACATGCGGCTGAATGCTTTGATAGATTCGTTACGCCTGAACGATTTTCTCGAATCGTCACGGCAGCCCCACTTCGCCTTCGACCAGCAATGGCGCCGCGTGTTGACTGTGGAGATGGCGCTGCGATTGTTGGAAGATGCTCGAATCAATACCGTGCGCGGCAGCGAACGTGGCCCCCGCTAAAGACCGTCTTGTGGAGCCGCGCTCGCTGTCTCTCGCGGCGCTGATTTTGCTTCTCAATGCCCGAGAAGAAGATCAAAATCCTGCACGTGCTCGATTCGCTCGGCGTGGGCGGAATGGAGCGCGTGGTGATTGACGTGGTCAACAACCTTGATCAATCGCGGTTCGATCACGTCGTTTGTTGCATTTCGCGCCAGGGTGAAGCCGCGAGTCATTTGCGCGAGGAAACTCGTTGCGTTGATCTGGGCAAAGGCGCCGGAGCCGATTATCTGGCGCCGGTGAAAATCGCCCGCCTCATCAACGAAGAGGCGCCCGGCATCATTCACACGCAAAGCTGGTCGGGAGTTGACGCGGCGATTGCGAAAATGATGGCCCGCGCCGCTCGCCTGGTTCACAGCGAGCACGGTCGCAACTTTCCTCACATCCACTCAGAGCCGTTGAAGCGCAAGGTCGCGCGACGTTGTTTGTACCATCTCTCTGACGCCGTTTTCGCGATTTCCGCCGAAGTGCGCGATTACTACTGCCGCGAGACAGGATTTCCGAGCGAGCGAATGCGGGTCATTCCCAACGGCGTTGATCTGCGGCGAATTGACAGAAGCGATGGCGGCGCGCGCGCAGAGTGGGGGATCGGCCCGGAGGATTTTGTCGTCGGAACCGTCGCCAGACTGGATGCGACTAAAGACACGATTACGCTGGCGCGGGCGTTCGCCAGGCTTTGCCGCCTCCGGCCGGGAGTGAAACTGAAATTGCTGGTCGTCGGCGCCGGTGATCAGAAGGCTGTGATCGAAAACTTCATCACCGAACAGGGTTTGAGCGCGGCGGTAATCTTCACGGGGCTGCGCCACGACGCGCCGCGACTTTACGGCGCAATGAACGTTTTCGCGCTGTCTTCGTTGTCCGAAGGGATGCCGCTGACGGTTCTCGAAGCGATGTCGGCGAGATTACCCATCGTGGCGACGAACGTTGGCGCGTTGCCAGAACTGGTCGAAGAAGGCGGGACGGGGTTTCTGGTCGAACCGAAAGATGACCAGGCTCTGGCCGAAAGGCTGGCGCGGTTTTATTCGGAGCCTGAACTGGCGCGGCGGTTCGGAGAGGCGGCGCGGCATAAGGTCGAGCGTGAGTACAGCCTGGAATTGATGTTGCGAAGGTACGCCGATCTTTATCTGTCAGTGATAAGAAAGTGAAGGAAGAGGTAGATGAGAATCACACGCGTTTACACCAGAAGCGGCGACGCGGGCGAGACTTCGCTGGTGGACGGAAGCCGCGTCAGCAAGTCTGACCTGCGCGTCGCGGCTTACGGCGAGGTTGACGAATTGAATTCGCTGCTGGGAATCGCGCGAGTCGGATTGGCCGACGGGCAACTGGATGATGCGCTGGGCAAGATTCAAAACGAGTTGTTCGTCGTCGGCGCCGATTTGGCCAGCCCCTTGACGATTCAAGTCCCACGCATCCTGGAAGAGCACGTCAGCGAAATGGAGCGGCTGATTGATCTGTTACTGGAAGAATTGGAGCCGCTGCGCGAATTCATTCTGCCCGGCGGCTCGCAATTCGGCGCGACGCTGCATCTGGCGCGGACCGTCGCCCGCCGCGCCGAGCGTTCGGTCGTGGAGTTGGCCGCGCAATCAGAAATCAATCCGCGCGCGCTCGAATATCTCAATCGTTTGTCCGATCTGCTTTTCGTCATGGCGCGCGTCGCCAACAAACGCGCGGGCGTAAAGGAGCAATCGGCGAGTTTCAGCGAAAGAGGAAAGAAAGAGGGGGAGAGGGGGAGAGGGGGAGAAGAGGAGAAGGGGGGACAGGGAGACAAGGGGACTTGATTTCCCCTTCTCCTTGTCTCCCTGTCTCCCTGTCTCCCTGTCTCCCTGTCTCCCTGTCTCCCTGTCTCCTTGTCTCTTTGTCCCTCTGTCTTTCTGTCACGTCATGCGCCAACTACTAATCTTCTCCGCGATCATACTAATAGTGCCGCTGGCGTTTTTTGCGCCGTTCACGGGGTTGGTCAGTTACGTGGCAATCGCTTACACCCGTCCGCACGAATGGGCTTATATGCCCGGCGTGCAATTGTCGTTCGCGGTCGCGGTGGCCACGCTGTTGGGTTACGTGATCTTTGAGTTCGCGCGCCGCGCGCCGCGCCTTGTTCCGAACGCGTTGCTCCTGTTGTTGTGGTTGCAATTGACGATGGCGACCTTCTTTGCCCATTCGCCGGAACTGGCGCAGGGCAAGTTGATCGAATTCAGCAAGACGTTTTTGATGGTCTTGCTGATGACCGCAATGGTTGATTCGGAAAAACGCGTGCGCTGGTTATTGCTCGGAACTGTGCTGGCCATCGGGTTTCTGGCGTTCAGGTCGAACATCGGGATCATCTTGACGTTGGGCCAATCGCGGATCTATGGCCCCGGCGGCGCGTTCGAGGACAACAACGATTACGCTCTGCTGCTCAACCTGGCCGCGCCGATGGCGTTTTACGTCGCGCGAGGCGAGCGGAACCGCCGGCTCAGATTTCTTTGTTACACGCTTTCGGCGATGATGATGATCACGGTGTTGTTCACCCTCTCGCGCGGCGGCTTTTTGGGGCTCTGTTTTGTGTTGATCGGGCTGGCGCTGAAATCGAAGTACAAAGTTATCGGTATCCTGGCCGTTCTGCTCATCGGCTCGGCTACGTTCGTGTTATTACCTAATCAAATTATCGAACGAGTCGGGACAATCAGGACTGCGCGCGAGACGGACGAGTCTACCAGGATGCGTCTGGATTCGTGGCGCGTCAGTTGGGGCATGATCAACGACCATCCCGTCTTCGGCGTTGGCCCGCGAAACATGACCGAATTGTTCCACCGTTACCTGGAAACGGGCGATGTTCGCGTTTCGCATAACTCGTTTTTGCAGATGGCCGTGGATGGCGGCCTGCCTGCGCTGGCGTTGTTTCTGGGACTGATACTGGTGAGTTGGTGGCGGCTGCGGAAATCCCGCACGGTGCTGAAAAACCGCGCGCCCGATTCGCCGCTGATCGCGTATTCGCACGGACTGGAAGTAGCTTTGCTGGGTTATTTCATATCGGCCAATTTTTTGAGCCGTCACGATCTGGAACTGGTTTATGAAGTTTTCTCCCTGGCCACGAGTTTCAGCTTGATCGCCCGCGGGTTTGAGCGCGAAGCCGAAGCGCGCGAGTTGTCCAAGCGTGAAGCGCGCGAGTTGGAGCCTGCGCTGGCGGCGCAGTGAAAGATTATGTGTGGAATCACAGGAATTTATCATTACGCAGACCGGGAGCCGGTTGACGAACGGACGTTGTGGCGGATGACCGATACCATCGCGCATCGCGGCCCGAACGACGAAGGTTTTTTTGTGGACGGGTCTATCGGACTCGGCCATCGCCGGCTTTCAATCATTGACGTCGCTGGCGGGCGCCAGCCCATCTTCAACGAAGACGGCACGGTCGCGATTGTTTTCAACGGTGAGATCTACAATTACCTTGAACTGGCGCAAATCGTCGAAGCGCGCGGTCATCAACTGAAGACCAAATCAGACACCGAGACGATCATCCATCTTTACGAAGATTTCGGCGAAGCCTGCGTCACGATGCTGCGCGGGATGTTCGCGTTCGCCATCTGGGATGAGCGCAACCAGCGACTGATGCTGGCGCGCGACCGCGTGGGCAAAAAGCCGCTCTATTACGCCAATCACGGCGGACGTTTCGTTTTCGGCTCGGAGTTGAAGGCGGTGATCGAGAACGAATGTGTGCCGCGCGAGATGGACGCTCAGGCCATCGCTGATTACTTCTCGTTTCAATACATCCCCGCGCCCAAGACGATCTTTCGCCACGTGCGCAAACTCAAGGCGGGCCATACTCTGATTGTCACTCCCGATTCAATCACCGACCGCGAATACTGGGACATTGATTTCTCTCAGCCCGAAGAGCGCCCCGAAGGTGAATGGTGCTCCCTGCTGCTCGAAGCTTTCCACGAAGCGGTTGACCTGCGGCTGGTGAGCGAAGTCCCGCTCGGCGCTTTTTTATCGAGCGGCATAGATTCGTCCTCCGTCGTGGCGATGATGAGCCGCATTATGGAAGAGCCGGTGGTGACAGCTTCGGTCGGGTTCACCGAAGAAAAACACAGCGAGATTGATGACGCCCGCATATTTGCGCGGCAGATCGGCGCCGAACATTACGAACAGTTCGTGGCGCTGGAAGCGGACAGCGTGATTGAAAAACTGGCCTGGCATTTTGACGAGCCGTTTGCGGACTCTTCAGCGATCCCGACCTATTACGTTTCCGCCGCGACGCGCCGGCACGTGATCGTCGCGCTGTCGGGCGACGGGGGTGATGAAAACTTTATTGGCTACCGGCGCTACGTTTTCGACGCAATCGAAAATCGCTTTCGCGGTTATGCGCCAAAGGCGCTACGCCAGCCTTTGTTCGGCGCGCTCTCCGCCGTCTATCCAAAAGCCGACTGGTTGCCGCAACCTTTTCGCGCCAAGGCCACATTGAAAAATCTCTCGCTCGACCCGGCGGCGGCATATTTCAATTCGGTTTACGGCGCGATGGCCAACGAACGCAACAACCTTTTGGGACGAGACGTTCACGAGCATTTGAACGGTTACGACCCATTCGAGGTCTTTCTGGATTATTACAAACGGCCCAGAACCGACGACCCGGCGGCGCGCGCTCAGTACGTTGACATCAAAACCTATCTGGCCGACGACATCCTGACTAAAGTTGATCGCGCCAGCATGGCCGTCTCCCTCGAAGTGCGCTGCCCGCTGCTCGATCATCGTCTGATGGCGCTGGCCGCGCGAATCCCGTCGAAGCTCAAGCTGCGCGGGCGCGAAGGCAAATACATCTTCAAGCGCGCTATGAGCACTCTGTTGCCGCAGGAGATTTTGTCGCGCCGCAAACAGGGGTTCGTTGCGCCAATCGCCCGGTGGCTGCGGAAAGACCTGCATAAATTTGCGAACCAGACGTTATTTGACGCGGAATCGCGCGACGACTGGCTCGAACCGGCGGTCGTCAAGAAATTGTGGAATGATCATCAATCGGGGATGCGCGATTATTCGCGCCCCCTGTGGGCAATTTTGATGTTCAAGTTGTGGCAGCGGAATTTTATGAAATGAATATTCTGGTCTTCACCTCGCTCTGGCCGAACGCTGAGCAGCCCAATTTCGCTGTCTTCGTCAAACATCGCGTGGCGGCGATGTCACGGCTCGAAGGAGTCAATATTCGAGTCGTAGCTCCTGTTCCTTACTTTCCCGAAAAAATTCAATTGCCGATCCTCGACCGCTTCTGGCCCGGCCATTGGCGAAAGATGGCGCGCATTCCCAGATGCGAATTGATCGCTGGAATCGAGACTTTTCATCCGCGCCATCTGGTCACGCCGAAAATCGGAATGACTTTCTACGGACGATGGATGGCGGATGGCGTCGAGAGCCTCGTGCGGCGACTGCGCGATGAGCAGCCGGTTGACGTGATTGACGCGCATTACGTTTACCCGGACGGTTACGCGGCGACGCTGATTGGCGAACGATTGAAGATCCCGGTCGTGATCACCGCCCGCGGAACCGACGTCAACCTCTTTTCCCGGATGCCGTTGATCCGACCGCTGGTTCGCAAGGCGTTGGCGCGCGCCGACGGGGTGATCGTAGTCAGCGACGCTTTGAAGCGGCGGATGATCGAGTTGGGAATCGAAGCCGGAAAGATCGCCACGATTCGCAACGGCGTTGATCGGGAGGTCTTTTATCCGCGAGACCGAATGGAAGCGCGACGCAAGCTGGGACTCGATCCGCAGTCGCGGGTCATCGTCACCGCCAGTGCGCTGGTTCCGCTCAAAGGCATTGATCGTCTGGTTGACGCGATGGCGTTGATGCGCGATGCGAATTCGAAGCTTTACGTGATCGGCGAGGGAACGGAACGCGCCGCGCTGGAAACGCGGATCGCCAGACACGGTCTGGCTGACCGTGTTCTTCTCGCCGGTTCGAGACCGCAGCCGGAATTGGCCGAATGGTATTCGGCGGCAGACCTGTTCTGCCTGGCCAGCCATCGAGAAGGTTGTCCGAACGTCGTGATCGAAGCGCTGGCTTGCGGCTTGCCGGTCGTCGCGGCGGATGTCGGCGGAGTCGGCGAGTTGGTTTCAAGGCCGGATTACGGGCGCGTGGTTTCCACGCCGACGGCTGAAAATTTCGCCATTGAGATCGAAGCGGCGCTGGAAACGAAGTGGAATCGAGAGGAGATCGCAAAATCCGGTTGCGCGCGTTCGTGGTCGGAGGTCGCCGAAGAGGTGATGAGCCATTACCTCAGGCGTGGTATCATCAATCAGACCATCGAAAGCAGAAAGGAGTAAGACTATGGAACTGACAATTAAGCTCACTCCAGACCTCGCAGATTCGTTGATTGAGTACTCGCGCCGGCAGGGGACGACGCCGGAATTGCTCGTTCTGGAGGCGCTCAGAAAACTGTTTGCCCCTCCAGCCACTGCGGCCCCTGCGGACAATCAGTATCGAACACTGGCTGATTTCCTCGACGGATACGTTGGCGTAGTTGATAGCGGCGAACTCGTTCCCGGAGGGGCGAGAATGTCGGAAGAGTGTGGTGAAAAGTTTGCTGCGGGCATGGTAGAGAAACGAGAACGAGGAAAATTATGACTTTGACCGATACCGGTCCGCTGGTCGCGCTCATTGATAAGAGGGACCCGAACCACATCGCGTGTATGCAAACTTCGCAGCAATTGCCGCCCGGGCCACTTGTGACGACTTGGCCTTGTCTTACCGAGGCGATGTATTTGTTAGGGAAGGTGGGTGGCTATCAGTATCAGGAGAAGTTATGGAAACTGCGGACAGCCGGACGGCTTGTTCTGCGCGAATTGTCATCTATCGAAACCGACCGCGCGGAAGCGTTAATGTCTCAGTATCGCAATGTTCCAATGGACTTGGCAGACGCTTCGCTCGTGGTTGCGGCTGAGAGCCTTTCCTTATTTCAGATCTTTAGCATAGACAGCGATTTTTACATCTATCGTCTTGCGGATGGTTCAGCGTTGAACGTTGTGCCTTGAAACTCGCGATTCCATCAACCTCCGCAACGCGCGAATGATCTTCGGCGCCAGCCAGATCACCACGATCAAAAAAATCACCACGATGATCAACATCACGATCGGATAAAAGACCATCAGGATCGTCGAGCCGAACGTGACCACGTCTTCAGTCAAACTGAGCGCGACGTTTGAAACCGGTTCCGGGCTGGTGTTTGCCGCAAGCCTCGTCGCAGCCTTCGTTCCGTGAGAACTGAGCGCAATGCCGCCGCCCAGGATCATCGCCGCCATCTTCACCGCCGGATCGAAATCTGCGAACGCGGTGGCCGCCAGAATCGCGCCCGCCGGAACGCGGATGAACGTGTGAACCGCGTCCCACGCAGAATCCACCGCTGGAATTTTATCAGCGACAAATTCAATCAAGTACAAGGTGGCAGCCAACCCGATCACCCACCACTCGCCCAGAATGTCCAATCCACCGGGCAGTTTGACCAGATGTAGTCGTTGCAGGACGCCGAGCGTGACGACGGTTGCGTAAAGATTGATGCCCGAGAGCCAGGCGGAGCCGGCGGCGGTTCCGATTGTGGTGATCCAGTCAGCGGTCATTGTTCTCCTCTACTTTCGCCTTGTTGTCACTTCATCGCTTGAAGAGGCGACCACGCCGTTTTTCGATTTCAAGCATTTCAGCCGTGAACAGGTAATGGACTTCGCCCGGCTGAATTGTCTCCAGCAAATCTAAAATCTGAGGGACAAGCTCGATCAATGAGGGCAGCGTGTTAGTTTTGCCGCGCAGAACGATCAGGCCGATGTTATAGTTTGGCAATTGCTGTTGGTATTTTAGGTTGGAATCGGTCGAAATCAGGACATCGAACTGTTGCTGCGCCTGAACTGGTTGCAAGTTTCACGCTTTACAAAACTCTCTAAGATTGATGAGTGTGAAGGCGATCAGCTTGAATCCGCGATGACGTTTTTGCTTGGTCTCAAAACGTAAGAGCAGGCGTTTGAA
>Ga0187892_10001689_pt1 | contig 48850 bp, 80 predicted proteins | sample MA1701073metaG_FD_139345 | JGI IMG/M metagenome (GOLD analysis project Ga0187892, IMG submission 139345) | Bio-ooze microbial communities from a basaltic lava cave in the Kipuka Kanohina Cave System on the Island of Hawaii, USA - MA170107-3 metaG ...
CCGGTGTCGAGCTTCACCTTTGGGAGCCGGAACGGGAACGTGGCCCCATCCCACACCGGCTCTCCGCCCCGCAGCGGGGGCCGGAAGTCGTGGCTGAGGACTTTCCAGCCTGTATTCGGCGTCATGTCGTCTCCTTCGCGGTTGACTGCTGCGGGGCCAGGCCGCGCATTGCCTGCGAGTATCCCTCATCTCGAGCGTGATACATCAACGCGTCGACGGCACGCGCAGTATGCGTGAAACGCCCGCCAGACCATCCGCAGCTACAGCGAGCAAGCCACCAGCCGTCGTCGTCGCACAGGAAATCGATGCTGTAGTGGACGTAGTGGACGTCGCTCATCCCGTCTCCTTCGCGGTCGGAGCGGCTGCATCGGCAAGGAGCTGTGCGCCGATCAGCTGGCCGCACTGAACCTGGACGGCGTTGCCGAGCATTCGGAGCTGCGCCGTGCGGCTCACCCCGTCAACCCCCGTCCACCCTTGCGGGAACCCAAGCATCCAGGCGGTGAACTCGGGCTCGAGGCGTCCCCGAGCGTCTGTTGGCCGGGGGGCGGGCCGGGTGAGGTGCTCCCAGCGTCGGATCGCGGGCTCGTAAACGCTCCACGCCACTCCAGCGCTGTTCTCAGCGGAAGGCTCGCTTTGCTGCCGCCCGGTCGGCGCCGCGTTCGAAACGTCTGCTCGTTCTTTCCGATGCGGCCGCCGCCCGCGTCTGAGGCTTCCGGCGTCGGCAGAAGCCGCAGCGCGTCCGTCAACGTCACCCCGTCGTGATGGACGCTGCCCGGGTTCGAGCGGCCCGATGTGCGGTTCCGGGCTCCTTTCGCGTCCGTCGCCGCCGGCGTCGGCAGCAACGACGAAAAGCCGTTCCCGCCGGTGGGGGGCGCCGACGTCGGAAGCTCGTAGGCGAAACCAAGATCCCACGTACCCTGCCTCGGCCAGGTCGGCGACGACGGTTCCGAGAGCAGACTCCCCTGCGCGGGCGCCCACCGCGGTGGCGAGCCCGGGGACGTTCTCCACGAGCACGCGTCGAGGTCGAAAAAGGCGAACGCAGCGGGCGAACTCGGGCCACAGGTTCCGCTCCCCGCCCATGCCGGCGCGTCGTCCCGCGAAGGAGAAGTCAGGGCAAGGGAATCCTCCGGCGAGGAGATCGAGCCGAGCGCCCCTGGCAGACATGTCTTGTCGTCCCTCTGGTTGCGCCCCTTCCAGTCTCGCGATGTCGGCGTAGGCAGTAGCGGCATCGTCAAGCGGCCGCCGCCCCGCAACTGCATCGTCCATCCCTCCGGCGGCCGATCGAACTGATCCGTCGTTCGTGGCGTCGGCAGCAGCGGCGTCCCGTCCGACATCTCTCACGTCCACCACGATCGGCACATCGGGCCACCGGGCGGCCAGCACCGCGCGGCAATGCTTGTCGACCTCGCAGAACCAGGCGGGACGCCACCCGGCCTGTTCCAGGCCGAGGGAGAGGCCGCCGCAGCCGGTGAACAACTCGGCGTAGCGCACGTCACGACGCCTCCTGCGGGTCGGGGGCGCCCACCCCGCCGGTGGGTTGACCCGGGGGCTCGAGCGCCTCCAACCAGTACGTGGGGGAGGCGGCGATCTGCTCGACGTTGCGCCGGGTGAGGATGACCGTCTCGTTGTTGACGCCGAACCGCAGAAACGGGTCCGGCGGCGCGTCCACAGGCTCCGTTTCAGCCGGTGCGCAGGGGTTCTCGCGCCAGTAGCGCACGTGCCCCGGGATGAGCGCGATGTTAACCCAGCCGCCCCGCTCATCGGTCTCCGCCGGCAGGACATGTGAACCCTGATAGACGATCGGCGAGTCAGGCTGCCCGCAGTCGCAGGGCCGGCTGCTGAGCTCCCAGATTCCGCCGTGCTTATCCCAGGAGGCGCACCCGTCGGTGTGGCCGTCCCCGTCGGGCGCGTCGAGGCTCGCGAAGATGCTCACCGCCGGCCCCCGTCAACGGATTGACCCGGCATGGGTCGATCCGTTGAAAACCCCAATTCGGTGACGGTGTTCTCGAGTATCGACCGCAACTCGTCGGAGTAGCCGAACCGCTCTTGATTCAGAGCGATCGACCGATAAAAAGACGAGTCGTACTCCGGTGCCGGCGCGCGTCCCGGGGCAGCAGGCATCGCTGGCCTCTTCACGGGACGTTCAGACGCCGCCTTCCAATCGCACAGCATCTCGAGGAGATCGATCAACGACATGCCGGCGATCCCATTCGGGTAGTGCTCAGGGTGATGACTGTTTGCCGCGTAGTGGTGCTCGAGCGCTTCGCCCATCGCGACGCGGCACTGCTCATACTCCTTGGAGCCGTACTCTATGTCGCGTAGCTTTGGTGTGTATTCGTTGAACATGGACAACTCGGGCTCCTCGAGCTTCGACGCGTCGTGTGTGTCGGCGCGATGACGGAGCTCGGTGAGCGCGCAGCCGAGATGCAAGCGCACGCGCCCTATGTGCTCGAGCGTGTCGGGCCTCGAATCGTACGCCACGACCCTAGACCCCCCCGAGTCCCATGGATCGATCCAGGCGGGCGAGGGCTGCGTGAAGGTCGGGAACACCGGCGGGGTCGGCTTCGATCCAAGGCCCCTCTTCCCCGTCGACGCCGCTCTGTATGCATCTCTGCGCCGCCTCCGCCACGTCGAGGAGCGCGTCCAAATGGTTACGCGCCGCGGCGATCAGCCGCGCATTGTCCAGGGGGCGGTCGAAACCTGTTTCAGCAACCCCCTGGAAAGACCGAGGATCATCGTCCTCGGTCTGGACCATCCACACGTCCTTCTCAGTCGTCATCGCACAAGCCCACGGACCGGGCGTGGCCCTTTCGCACAGCTCGCGCAACCGCTGCAATATTGTCGCAGTCGCGGAATTCATGCCGAGCCACGCTTCCCGTCGAGATACTGGAACAGACGATCCGTCTGCCATTTTCGTTCAGCGGCCCAGGCAGCGGCCCTGTTAGCGGCCCAGGCAGCGACCTCGGCAGCGGCCCAGGCAGCGGCCCAGGCAGCGTCCCTGGTAGCGGCCCAGGGGGCGACCTCGGCAGCGGCTCAGGCAGCGGCCCTGGCAGCGTACCTGTCAGCGGCCCTGTCAGCGTCCCAGGCAGCGGCATTGGCGGCGTCACCGGCGACAATCAATTTCTTCTTGGAGACGTTTCCGTTTGCGAAGCCGCGGGCCGCCTCGACCGCCGCCCGTGAACGCGGGTCAACGGCCACTTCTTTTTTCTCGATACAGTTGAGCGCGCGTTCGGCGCAGTCAGCAGCAAACAGCCGGGCGGTCCGGTCATTCCAAGTGTCGAAACGCGAAACAAGCCTTGCTTTACGCACCACCGTTTTGCTGCCTGCGTCGATTGTTTCGCCGTCTACTTCGCAAACGAAGACCGCGGGGCCGAGCCACTCGACGAGCTGGCCTCGCAAACAAACATGCAGGCCGTTCACACACGGCACCAACATGCCTTCAACCGTTTTCCATTCGCCCGTTCCCGGCAGAGGCCACGACCCTTCGCCGCCGTGGAAGGCTCCTCCGTCCTCCTCGAGAAACTTGTAGTAAGCGCGCATAGCAGCCCGGCCCTCCTCGCGTTCCAGTTCGCCGGGCTGATTCACCGGTACTCCGCTTTGGCGAGGAAGTAGCAGCCGACGTAGGCCACAGCCGCCGCCGCAAGCAACGCCACCAGCACACGCCTCGTCATGACCGGACCACGCTCACCCTGTGCGGCGCTTCACGCTCAACCGCGGCCAAACCAATGATTCTCGCGTACTCCGGGTTCGCCCGCGAAATCTGGTCAGCCGTCCGCGCGTCCACTCTGTATGTAACCGTCGCACGCACCAGCGCGTCGTAACGATCCTCCGGCAAACCGGCGTCGCGTAGACGCTCCAGCACATCGAAATCCCAGTCGACCTCTTTGCCGCCACTCACCACCACCTTCACACCCTCGTCAAGATACAGCGTCTTCGACCCCTGCCGTTCCGATTCGAGCAGAATCGCCCGGGTCAGGTCCTGCTTCGCCTCACGCAGCCTGGCTTCCAGCAGCCGGATTTCGTTGAGGGCGACGGCGCACCGGCGGGCGTCCTCGAGAGAGACGATCTCCATCGTGTGCGGGAGAACAACCTCCATGCCGGTGGTTTCGGTCATCAGAGAGGGATGTCGTCGTCGCCGTGGGGGGGCAGCTCGCCGCTAGCGTGATCGTCGGTCGGCGCATCTGGTTCGGGGCGGGCAGCTTTGCGGCTGATCGCGAAGTTGCGGTACGAGCCGTACTTGCCGCCTTCCCGTGTCCCCAGATCCTTGATCGACACGACCTCGCCCGGAACCACTTTCCCGAGCGTCGCAGCGACCACAAACTCGTTCTTCTCCGTGTCGTACTCCTCCACGATGCCCTGCACGAGAACTTTCTGCAGCTGCATGGGGCCAGTAAGGATTGACCAGCGGGCACCCTCGCGATCGCGGCCGATCAACAACTCGGCTTCGCCGAAGTCGGTGGTCACAGTCACCCATTCCTCCGCCAGAACCGTCAACGGATTCGGCTGATCCGGGTTGTCCCGCGGACGCCACTGTTGTCCACGGTCGACCTCCGCCTCAGCCTCGTCGAACCGTTCGTCATATGTCGTCATCCGCGCTCACCCATCCCTTCGGCCGTGATGTCACCAGAGTCTGCCTCAGAACCTGGGTTCTCGGTATCCCCCGAACGGGTGTCTTTACAGCATCCGTTCGTCTCGGTATCGCGGAACGCCTGCTCAGCCTTTCGGGGATACAAGTTGTCAAGCATCCAGCCTAGACCGTGCTCCTGAGCGAACTCGTCGGCCTGCGGCGGAATCTTCTCGCGAGGGAACCGCTCCAAGGCACCGTCGCTGCGTCTGTGCGCCCTGTAGCAGGACCCGACGCCATTCCTCGTGTCCCACAGGTGCGCGTGCAGCCCGCGCCGTTTCAGCGCCTGCTGCGGCAGAACATGGGCGCCCTGCAACGGCGGTTCGCACTCTGCGGGGTCGTCATGGATCTGGCAGCCGTGCATCGTCACACGCTGCTTCCACTCCAACGGCGACCCGCAGATCACTCGATCGTCACCTTCGTCGTCTTCTTCACTCGTACCACTCTCGGCCGCCACGACCGCGACGGCGCAGCAACATACTCGCCGTCGTTCTCGCCGGCGATTCCGAGGATCGCCGCCTGAGCACCAGAAAACACTCCGCGGCCAATCTCAGCCCAGTGCGTCTCCACCACCGGTGGAGAGGCATCGTGGGTGCCTCGGCGTAGCACGACGTACTCGGTTCCCACCGTCTTTCTTTCCTCAGCGGCGGGTTCGGCGTCTGAACTGGCAGTCATTCATCCTCCTCGTATGCACAGTCACGCGTCGATCCCCAGCGCGTTGGCGAGCTCCTGCATTGCTTCACCCGGCACCAGATACGTTCCGTCCTCGGACCGTTCGGCCGCATCCCAGATGTGCTCGGCCGCGTCGCACACCGCCTCCACCACATACCGGCGCGCCGCCGGGGACGAATCCTTTCCATCGCGTGCGATCTTCAACTCCGCTTCCAGCTCCTGCTTCGTCCATTTGTTAGCCAAAGCTTTCTGCAGCCACTCGGTCTGCTGCTTCGCCTCGAGCGGAGCCACCGACCGATGGTGCGACCAGGTAAGCCCCTTCACGCGGCGCTGCAGTGGCACGTCGCCGGACACCCGCACGTACTGCAAGCGTTGCGGGACGGACAGGCCCAGGGACTCCTGCAGCTGGTAGACGTCTTCGCCCCACAACGCTTCTCCTTGGAACAGCCAGTCGCCGACCGCCCATTTCATCGTCTCGTGCACGCGGCCCAGCAGCACACCCATCGCTTCGTAGCGGTCCTGAGTGATGTCTGTGGGGAGGGTCAGCCCGAGCTCGTGCAGGGCACCTGACCCTTCGGCTTCGGCGAGCAGGGCAACGTCGTTACTCATCTATCAGTGCGTCCAGTTGCTTGACTTTGGATACCACGCTGAGAGAACACAACAGCACATCCTCGATTGCGCCGAGGACGGGATGGACTGACGCGTCGCTGTTTCGGCGCACTTGCTCGATGGCACGCCGAAAAATGACTGTTTGCGCCCTGTAGTCGTCTTTTCCTAGGGAACGAACTTCACCCATCGCGCCCAACCTCCTGCATTGACTTTACACCAGAACCTAGGTTTTGGACAGAGCACCCGGCGCGCAAAACTGACTGGCAAGACCTTCTCGCCGTCGCGCTGTCCATCACGGGAATCGGTGCGGGGCTGGCGGGGTCGCGGCGCGGGCCCCGGAATGCATGGAAGCGCAGGGTGTCTCGCAACGCCTAGACCGCGGGTCCTGGGGGAACCCGGGTTCCCCCATGGGTTCAGACACGAACGAAGGGAGCGCGAACGCAGCAATCCCCGCCAGTTCACGCCGAAGGGGCGTGGACGGCGGGGAGGATTGCTCTGACTTTACCACGTTCATGAGGCTCAGCCAGCCCCGGCAATCCGCCATTCGCTGCGCCATTTCCGCCATCCTTAGTTGCTAACCGCGGCGACTCGTGGGGTCGAAACGGACTTCGTGACATGTTTTGAGCCTGGTACGCCCAATCCGCCCCTCGCCCACGTCTGCGTCGACGAGGTACCGGCTAACGTCCGGTTCTCAGCAACCTGGGTGCCCCCGTCAATTCTGCTCCCAGACTCTGACTCCCCCTCCTTGCGGCCCGTACAACTGCACACGCAACAGATAGTTGTCCAGGTGGCCATTGACGCGACTGATGCGGTGCGACGGATCGTAGGAGCCTAGCGTGCCTCCCAGCACAGCGGTTGGGCACAGGTCCTCCAGCATCTTAGGCCACGACGCCGCCACTGGCGGTTCGCCTTCGCGTACCAGCACGTACCAGGTTTCGTCCGCTTCGTCTACCGCGTAGATAACGGCTTCTTTCTCCCGCTTCATGTTCTGCCTTCCCCTTCCCTCACCACGCTTCGGTTCGTTCCCCTGCCGTTCGTCCCTTCAGGCGCTCACGACACAGGTTCCCCTTGCCGGGGGTGACGAGCGCAGTTCCCCCTGGGCTCCGTCCCCCGCCTTCGTCTGAGTAGCGGTCACTCCAATGCGTTTTCTGAGCATTGCGTAGCGGGCGCCTCTAACGCGTAAATCCCGGCCCAGCACGTCGGCTACCGGCCTCTATTTCCCCGTAGGGGCAGCCGAGTCAGGCTGCGGCGTTGCCGTTGAACTTGCCGTACCAGCCCCGCCACCACTGGCGGGCCTGCTCCATCTGCTCCCCCCGCCCGGACTGCGCCGACGCGATCAGGATCTCGATGATTACCCTCGCTTCCTGCCGCAACTCGAGGTTCTTCGTGTATCTGAGCATGTCGCCGACGTCGAACTTGTCGGGGCCGCCCAGGTCTATGACGGTGACGCGTGCGCCGGCCCGCTCGCAGTCGGAGGAGGCGACGGTCATCAGGTCGCGCCCGTTCCGGTCGCAGTCAGGCCAGAACACCAGCTGACGGTGCGTCAGCAGGCGTTTCGCCCACGCCGGATGCCAACCGGACCCCTGAAACCTTCCTGGCCGGTCGACGTTGTTCCTTGCTTGCGGCATCCCGCCCGGTAAAGACACGGCGGTGAGTCCGACGGAAGCCATGCTGATCGCCGTCCCTTCACCCTCCACAACATGCAGTGGTCCGTTGCGTGGGGTGTGTTCCGGGGCGGGCCAGATCGTGCGTGACTTCCCCTCACCAGCCAGCGTCTTCCGTTTGAACTGGCGGAACGGGTCGTATCGCACCACGTCGTGGAGCTTTCCCTCTTTGTCGTAGACGGGGATCGAGAGGCGCTTGTCGAGGGTTAGCCAGCCGACCCCGAGTTTCTGGAGGGCGCCGGAGGCCCAGCCCCGCTCGGACCGCAGCCGAGCAAGCAACTGGGGTTCCCGCTGCAGCAGCTGCGCAGCGAACTTGGCCTCCAACTCGACTTGGCGCCTGTCGACGGGCAGCTTCTTCGGCCTGGGCCCGTTCGGGTCATAAGGCCCGTCGTCTTTGAGGGCGACGTCTTCGGCTTTGAGGCCGAGGGCGGCCACAATGTCCCAGTAGTCACACGAGTGGCACACGAGGTTGATCCACTTGTCTCCCTCCTGAACCGCCAGCGAAGGTTTGTGCCGCGCCCCGTCGTTCTCGTGCACGGGGCAGTATGCTTGCCAGCGGCGAACGCCGTGCGGGCCGGCGGGGCGTTCTTTCACATGTGTGAGGCGCCCTAGAAGAACCTGGGTTTTGCCGCCGTGGATCCGTTCTGGGCGATCCACTAGCGTTTCGCTCCCCGCACCGAACCTCCCCATCACCCGGATCTTCCAATTCGTCCCTGCCGCCGGGGAATCTGATGTTACTCGGGTTTGCCGATGCTGGCAAGACGAGTATACTTGCTCGCGAGCGCACAACTCCCATCGCTCAAGGTGCGGGGTCGGCCGCCGGGGGGCAAACCGCCCCGCACCACCTTCAACCCCTCAGATAATCGATTTATTGCTCTCGCTCTCGTTTGCGCAGCTCTTCCGCCTGCGCGCTGAACCGCTGATGAAACGCCGGGTGCTTGGGGTCGTTGGGTTCGTAGCCGCAGTCGCCGGGGTCGACCGGCGGCACGTGTGAGGCTGCGGCGGCGAACCCTTCCTGCCGCCACAACCGGATCTGTGCGCATTCGTTGTCGGCGAGCTTCAACGCCGCATCCTGCGGCAAGCACAGATCTATCGTGCAGTCGCCGCGGGAAAGGTAGCGTTCGCAGGCGCGTACGAAGTCGCCCTCGAGGATCAGGTGGAACCCGTCCTCGTAGGATTCGATCCGGATTCCTTCGATCATGTCAGCCACGTCTGCCCTCCTCGATCGCGACGATCCTCGACGCGAGCTCCTCGATCTCTCCCAGGATCATGTCGTACTGCCTCGCCTCCTCCATACATTGCGGCTGCAGCGCCCCCAGTTGCCTCCTGAGCGCCTGGCAGCGCGCATGTAGGTCTTCCACGAGGTCGCTCGGGTCTGGCGTGTAGGGGCGTCCTGAGCGGTTCTCGTATGCGGTCTCTTCGTCCATGCCCGGAGTATCGTAGAATCTGGGTTCTGGCGTAATCCCCCTTTGTAGGGATTCGCTCGCCCACACGATCGCCGATACTGACGGCATGACCGCTACTCACACATCACTGATGCCCACCGAGGAATGGATCGCCTACATGCTCGACCTGTGGCACCCCGGCTGGCGTTTCGCCGGCGCGTCCAACGAGTTCCTGTTCGTGGACGGACCGGACGAGCGGGGCCCCTGGATGATCCAGACCACCGGCACGTCAGGCGAATTGGTTGTTGACGGGCAACGCTTCTTCAGCGCATGTTGGCGATGAGCAACAACACCGACCCAAGAGTTAAGACGCTCGAGAAAGCGCTGGCGAGCCACCGGCTCGACTGCAAGCTGCTGAAGGCGCGGGGATTCGATTCATTGAGGCACATGGAGTACGAGTACGCCCTCGACGGCCTCGCCCGCGAGAACAAACGGTACCGGGAGGCACTGGCTCGAATCCAGGCTTTTCAACCGAATCGGATCGAGTCGTACCGTCAGAACGGGATCGTGTTCCGCAAAGCACCGATGGTCGAGTGGCGCCCGCCCCGCACGAGCTCACCATGGGAGGACGTGGCCTTCTGGACGTACACCGACCTGTGCGAGATCGAGGCCATCGCACGGCAGGCTCTCACCGATGAGGAGGATCCGTGAGGGCGGTGAGCATCTACGCGATCTATGAAGCGGGGGAACGAGTCGGATCCGTCAACTCGCATAGCCTGCAGGACGCCCTCCTGGATTTCTGGCAGACGTTCCTCAGCGAAGACGGGTTGTACACCGACCCGCGTAGGGTGGGGAACATGCTGCAGTGCGTGTTCAAGGGTGCGCCCCGCACGTTCGTCGCGAGGGCCGAACAGTGAGCACCACCCCAGAACCCAGGTTCTCGGTGGGTGATCGCGTCGGATTCTCTCTCGGCCAGAACCGGGAAGGCAAAGTGTTTGACCACACCGGCGAGGTGATCAGGGTGATCAAGTTCTATCCCGCAAACACCATCGGCGTCCTGTATGAAATCAGGGTTGACGGAGACACACCCCTAACGTTCGCCCGCTACGAAAACGATCTACGCGCCGCCGAGGACGGCTGATGAGCGAGTGGAGCGAAGCGGAGGCGGACGTGCTGAGGGACCTGATCGAGAAGGGCCAGGCCCGCACCGACTTGGAGAACATGCTGCGCTCCGTCGGCTGGTGCGTGGTCACCACCGAGCTCGAGCACGGAGACGTGCATGTCTACCGGTTCGACGAGCCGGCGGCGGCACTCGAGTATGCGGCAGGCCTGAAGCAGGCGTTTCTCGACGACATGCCTGAGGAGCTGCCGGGCTGGTCGGTGAAGGTGTACCCGCTGCTTCCCCCGTAGGGGTTGCGCGTCGCCTCCCTCGAGGCGCATCCCCTACGGGGGAAGCAAGCGTTTTAGTCGCCGGGTGTCCATTCTCCGGTTTCGGTTCCGCGCTTCACCCGCAGCTTGATCGTCCAGCCCGTGTCGAGGCCGGAGCCGTGGTCGCCGTCGGAGAGGATCGCGATCGTGTCTCCGTTGTCGTGCTCACGGATGAAGTGGGCGAACGCGTCTCCGTTGTCCGCGTGGTATTGGCCTGATGCTCCACTGTCGAGCGGCATCGTCGCGCCTCCCTTGGGTCGGGGGAAAGGCAGTCTACCGCCGCCTAGACCTGTTGCGCCCCGGTGGGGGCTGATCCAGCCGGGGCGCAACCTACTAGGCGCTTCCGAGGTTCGTCGTCTCCTCGATCGCCGCCGCCGCACCAGTTGGCTTCCAGAACCCCTGGTATGTGGCGACCGCCGCCACAAGCACGACGAGGCTGGCCTCGATGAAGCGCCGGCCAGTCAGATCGCCTTGGAAGTAGGCGGTGCCGGCGCCGGCAACTAGGGACGCGGCGAAAGCTAGCGCCGCCTGCACACGTCGGCCCCAGCCGGTCTGGATGATCAACGAGAGCGCCGGCGGGAGAAGGAACCCCACGATCAGCGACCACATCTCGAAGTTGCTCATGCTGCCTCCTAATCCTTAGACGCTACGCACCCTCCGGATCCGTGATCTAGTTCCCCTCCTCTCTACCGTGTCCTTTCTTGGCCCGCCGAAGATCCATCTCTAGCTCGTCCACCCGGCGGCGAAGATCCGACACTTTCCGCAAGCACGCCTTGACGTCTTCCCGCCCAACCGACACCTCTGTACGCAGGAAGGCGTTGTCTTCCTGCAGAGCCGTGATGATTCTGTTCAGACCGTCGACGACCTGGCCGATCGACTCGCGCTGAGCGGTGGCTATCCCTGCCTGCTCAGCTGCCTCGTCGAGCTCGCGGGACCGCCGGTAGATCAGATACCCGAGCAGCGACGACGGCAGCCCCACGAGCAGCCCGATCACGGCCGGGTGCCAGAAGATCTCCTTTACCGGTGAGGGTCCCAGCATAATGACGACGGCTAGCAGACCGATCGCGATTATCGCCGCGCCGTCCACGGGTTCATGAACGGCTCGATCACAAGCGGGATCTGCACCGCCGCCAAAGCGAGGTACATGATCGGAACCTGTAATGAGCCGTGCCCCTCGATGAACGGCTGCGTTGTGCCGGCGGCCAGGAACAGCAGGTAGGCGGCGTCGGCGGCCATCACCGCCCGCGCCCCCTTGAGCCGCCGGTAGAGGTTGAGGAACGCGAGTTCGGCTACGCCCAGAGCCAGGAAGATCGCTCCCCACAGTTCGTTCGGGAAGCCGTAGATCAGGGAGGTCGGCTGCAACACAACGAAGTCGAGGCCGAGCGCGAGGTTGATGATCGCTAGTCCCGTTTCTGCACGCCACAAGCACGGGTGCGTCCGCCGTAGTTCGACCCGGCCGTTGACGATCAGCGTTTCGTCCAGCGGCGTCCTCCCCCCCGGCGCGGCCGCCAGCGGCGGATCGCCCTGAGGTTTGCCGGCGCGATGACCTTCTCCCTCTTCCTCCAAAACAACCTCCACGTCCCCCATTCGCGGACACTCGGACTCGAGCCGCCTTCACGTCGCCAGCAGCGTGGGCCGCACCACGAACATGAATTCGCCCGGGAACCTGCTGTAGTTCGCTAGAACGAAGCTGGTCGGGTCTGCCTCTTTACCGTTCGATCCCCACTCCGCCGTCCACAGGTTCCCGGGCCTGATGCACTGCACCACATGCCTAGGGGAGTGGAAATGGGCGAGGTCGCCGACACGGTAGGGGGCGCCGATCTTCGGCCAGTCGTCCTCGAACAGGTCGGTGTTGCCGAACCCGGAGAACGACTGTTTCGACGGGTCGACGACCTTTACCCCGGCTTTGCCACCGGCGTAGGCGACGGCTTGCACAACCGTGCTGGAGCAGTCGCCCCGCACGTAGGAGCCTGACGGGTCGACGAAGACTTGGAAGGGTCGGGTTTGGGTGTAGCGCCAGCGGGCCCGGTTCTGGACCGCTTTCCGCCAGAACTCGCGTATGTACCGCATCACCTCAGCCTCGTCATCTCCCTCGTCCGTCGCCCCCGCTTCGTCTTGGATCAGTTTCTGACCATAGGCGTCGAGCGCGTATTCGCCGGCGTGTTCCCGTCCTTTTGGCACGCGTGCCGACCTTAGCTTCTTGCAACGCCCTTCACCGTAGCCGGTGTTTCCTGGGTCCCATTCCGCCAGAGCGGCCGCCAGGGTCTGGTCGTAATGCGGGTCGAAGTCTGTCCAGTCGATCAGGCCGAGGCGGCTCATCGCCCTTTTCAGAGCCTCCGCTGTCGGCCCTTTCTCCTTCAGACCAGAACCAGCTAGCCCATAGGGGCCAGTGTAGGGGACCTGGCGTTCAGTCAGAGGCACCGTCAGACCCCCTTCGAATGGTGCTGTGCGCCCTCGCCGGCTTCCGCCGGCGTTCCGTCGGGGTATCCCGCCCCCAAAAGGGATTCATGCTCAGAACCGCTCTCGACGGGAACCTTGGTTTCGGCATCTGCTCCTCCGGACATGTGTAAAGGCATGGGGACGGCGGTCAGGTAGTCGCACTCGATGTACATTTTGATGGTGGCGTCGGTCGGGTCGACCCACCCCACCTGCCCCGCTTTGAGGCCGCGCAGGTTGATGTTTGCGCGGGCAAGGATCCGTGCAGCTGTCATGGCGTCTCGTCGCTGATGCGGCAGATGATCATCGAAGGCACCGACAGGGTCAGACCGCCCGTGGTTTCGACCTCTATGTAGTCGCCTGCCTGGAGGCGCATCTTGAACTCCAGCACGAAGGATTCGATCGTGGTCGGCACATCCCAGGCTTTGTCCTGCTGTCCGCCGCCTCCGGAGCCGTTGACGTTCGCTTCCCAGAAGCTGCTCATTCCGCAGTCCAGAAGAACGGCAGGCTGATGTTGTAGACGCCTCCGAGGCCGCTGGGGATCGTGATCCTCGTCGGCTGCGCCCCGGAGAAGAACCCGTGCGGATCGTAGATCGGGTCCCATTCCAGAGTTCCTGGTGCGGAGAACCCGGCGTCCAACGTGAACTCGCCTGACTCACCGAACGCGCTTCCCGGCCGTTTCGCCTCCAAAGCGCGGACACGGTTCTTCATGTCCTTCAGGATCGCGTTCAGCGAATCCGTGTCAACCGGCAGACTCATTGCGCGGCCGTCAGCATCCGTTGCACTTCCTCCACCCCGTCGTCGGTGATCCGAACAGGGATCCCGTAGATGCGTTGCAGCAGCGGGTCGCTGGCGGGGCCGCCCATCTCCTCACGGAAGTTCCGGCTCGAGTACACGGGCACCCTGTCCCCCAGGAAGTATTCGGTGTAAAGCATAGGGGACCGTTCGGGGGCGGGACTGAACGAAACCGTTGTTTTCCCGTTCTTCCTGAGCGCCAACTGTGCGGCCGCCAAAGCTTCCACGGGTGCCACGATCGTCTGTTTCGGGAAGAACTGCTGCGCCCAATATTGGCCGTACTTCGCGGCCGACTGCCCGTCCGTCTGCAACGCGGCCGCGCCGTCTTGGCCGCCGGGTCCGGCGAAGAACTGGATTTTGTTGGCCCGCTGCGAACCGTCCTTCAACCGGCTGATCCCGACGAGTGAATGGGAGGGGCGGTCCCACGCGAAGATCGACACGTACCGTGTTGACCCCATCTCCGTCCAGATGCTCAGCTGCGACGTGTAGCCGGGCCGGTTCACCGCATCCCAGATCGGCTCGATCTCGAAGTCGATGGTGTCCGTTTCCGCCAGCTGTTCCAAAGCCTCCCCTACGGATGTGCCTTGTTCGAAGTTGATGTCCATCGCGTCCGTGGTTTGCACCGTCCCCGACCAGAAGAACGTGCCTCCGTAGAGCAACGGCAGATCCAGGTGAACCGTTCCGTGGTTGAGGATCGTGTTGCGGATCAGGGTGAGCGCGATCACATCCCCCGTGGTGGCGGAGAACGACAATCCGTTAGTTCCGGGAAGGTTCCCGTCGATGTCGCACACCGGCCGGTTGTACAGGTACTGCCACGGGTCATAGGCGGTCAGGTGCGTGTACGCGGTCGAGGTGTCGTCAGAGTCGGCCTCGTCCTCGAGCTGCAGAATGATCCCGGACGCCCGGATCCGCCACTTCGGGGTGCCGCCCTCCCGGCGGAAGCAGTACAGCAGCCTCGTGCCTTCGCTCACGAAAGGCTCCGCCGGCCCTGTCCCCGCCGACTGCAGAATGTTCACTTCCGGGTTGTCCGACGGAAGCCGGCATTCCTGCTGCGAAGGGCGGTTTAGGAGATGCGTTAGCTGGCGGTCCATGGCGAGGCGGTCGAGGAAGGTGACGACCTGGGAGTCGAGTTCGGTGACGACCCACCGCCACGGGGGCGACGACAGGAACCGGCCGGTGAAACCAACGCAGGTTTCGTCGCCGGCCGCTACCGCCCCGATCTGTGCTGTCTCGTCCCATTCGAACGTGTCGATGTTGTGTATTGCGCCGGCGACGTTCGCATTTCCCTGCTGCGCGACCGCCAACCCCGTCACAGCTGTCCCGGCCGCCAACGCCGCGGCGCCGCTGTTGACGTTCGCGATCTCGACGTTGTTGACCCAGACGATCAGGTCATATGAGTCGTCCGCGGAGTTCACACGGACAGCCATCTCCACGAAATGGTCGTTCCCTTCGGCGAGGACACCGGAAGGGGATCCGCCCAGCTGCGCGTAAATCTGTTGGTTTGCGCCGTCGAAGAAGATCGCGAACAGCGGGAACTCGGGGTTGACGCTGTCGTCCAGCAGGAACGTGCCCGCCGGCATTGTCGACCCCGCTTCGCCCGCCAGCGACGCCCAAAACCCGGAGGGCAGAAACAGGGCGTACGACAGCCAGTAGAACACGTCCTGTGACCCGGAGCCTGGGGTGCCTGAGTAGAATCGGCCGCCGTACCCGGCCCCTGACGCGTCCGGGGCGACAGCCTCCAGCGAGTGTGTGCACCCGAACGACCAATCCGTCGTGATCGTGAACAGCCCCGTGTCGCCGTTGGGGTCCTCGGGCCAGTTCCCGAGCCCTTCCTCCCACCCTTCGGTGAATGTGCCGGCCATCAGGCGTAGGCGTTCTGCCACAGGAACGTCACCGTGGGCGCCGGCTCCGTCCCCTCACCCAACACCACGATGTCGTTCGCCCCAACGACCAGTTCGAAGAAGTCGCTGTTCTCAACGTCGATGCCTGGCTTCAGGTTGTCCTCGTCGCCGTTCAGGTAGATGACGTCTCTGAACGTGTCGATCTCCGCGAATTCGCCGGAGCCGATGCATTGCGCCCCCGGGAAATCCGAGTCGTACACGATTTGTTTCGGATCACCCTGATCGTCGAGGTTGTCGTTGTTGATGATCGTGAACCCGCATGTGGGGCCGTCCACCCTTATCACCGGAAACATCGGTGCCGAGCCGTTGTTCGTCAGCGTGGTCGGCGACGTGTCGATCTCCGTCTCGATCTGCGCGAAGTCCAGGCTGTAGGGGAACGGCGAGTCGAGCGCGAACGTCACAGTGGTGAGCCCGCTTTGGGCTTCGGTAGCGACTTCGCGTAGCCAGCGCACCTCGTCGAAGAAGCGGGCGGCATGGCCGGTGGGCGTGTAGATGACGCGTCCTGACTCGTTCAGGATCGAACGGAGGTGCCGCATCATCTCGTCGTGCATGTCTACCAGCAGCTCTCCGCACGCCGGCACATCCTTACGTTCCCAATACGCGATCTTCAACGCGATCTCGTAGCCGGTGCGGAACCGTTGATGCAGGATCGAGCCGTCTTTCTGCGGGATGTTGTCTTTCGTCACCCGCTGCGACGACACCGCTTGACACGATTCCTTCACCAGCAGAAACAACGGGTCAGAGTCAACGGCAGGGGTGTTCCAGTCCATCTGCCCTTGCGGGGTGACCAGGTCGATCGGGACGCAGTCCCACTCGACGATGCTCATCGTCCCGCCAACTGGCTACGCGCGTTATCGCGAGCCAACGCGATCGCCTGTGGAGGCGTCCTGCGTGGCGGCAGCGACCCTGCCGCCTGCGCTGTGCCTCTGAGGGCGGCGCTGATGCCGCGCAGGATCGTGTTCGTCAGCTGCGCCTCCTGCAGCTGCTCCCCCAGCCTCCCGAGCGTCAACGCGGCCGTGTTGCGTCCCCGCTCCAAAGCGACGCCGGCGAACTGGCCGCGGGCCTGCTGCCCCGACAGGGGGTCTCCGGCACGGCCGATGTTGGAGCCGAACAGGCGGAACTGGTTCGCCGCCTCCTGGAAGAAATCGGTTCTCGGGCCGCCCGTCGACTGGTTTCCCGGCCGCAGCCCACGCAAAGCTAGTTGGGCGGCGGCCTTGCTGGACTCCGCCTCCACGGCTTTCGCCAATGCACCGGTGCGGCGCGCGTTTCGGGACTGCTCACCGTAGAACCTGATTTGGGCTCTCAGTGCGGCCCGATCATCCTTTGTCGTCTTCGTCAGCTCAGCCTGCTGCACCCTCAACGCCAGCCTCGAGCCGCGCAGATCCACGAGGCGCTGCCGCCGATCACGCTCCGCCTGGCGTTCCGCCTTCGCCTGCTCGAGCTCCTTCTGGCGACGCTGCTTCTCTTCCTCCGCCCGCCGTTTCCGTTCCTCCGCCTGCTGTTCCCGCTGCTGCGCCGCCGCCTCCTCGATCGACCCGATTTCTCCGGTGACGCGGCCGAGCTCTTCGTACAGTCTGATAAGCCGGTTCTGGTCGTTCCTGCCTCGGGCCCCGAACCTTTCGATGTTGCTGATCTGGTTTTGGATGAATTCCCTTCGGGCGCCGAACACCTTCAGGTCGTCGGCGGTGGAGGCGGACTGCTGCGCCTGAAGTTCCCTGATCTGGAAACTGAGGTTTCCGGAGATGGTGGAGCGCGGCCTGCGCGCCAGTTGCGATAGAGGGCTGCCGCCGGCGACGGCTGGGCCTGCTGTCTGGTTGAGGTTCCGGTTGAGCCGCAGCGTCTCCAGTTCCGTCGTCTGCTTCCGCTTAAGGATCGCCTGTGTGTCAGCCTCGATCGAGGCTCGGCTCAGGTCGATCTTGCCGCCGAACAATCCGAGCTTGTCAGCGGCTGCACCGACGGTTTCGCCGAGGGCACGGAAATTCTCGTCAACGGTGCCACCCGGGCCGATCTCGAGCCGCCGGATCTGTTCGGAGAGCGGCACAGCTAACGGAAGCGTCGCTGCCGCCCCCAGCAGTCTGCCGCCGGCGCGTGCACCCCGTCCGGTAGCGGGAATGCCGGCGACGCCGCCTGCGAACGGTGACGAAACGGACGCTTGCGCTCCCGCCGCGGCTGCGGAGGCACCGAATATCCGCATCGCCCGCGTCGCTTTCGCAAGCTTCAAAGTCAGAGCAGCACCGAAGGCCAGCTCGGCTGCCCTTCTAACCCCGCCGAGGGCGTCTACGACCGGATCGAGGACTGTCTTTACGGTTCGGACAACGTCAGCGAACGCCTTTACAACAGAGATCGTGTCGGCCACCGCCTGCTTTACGGCCCTCTGTACCCGCTCCTGGTTCTCCGTGTTCGAGAACCAGGCAGCCAGTTCCGTCGTCACGTCCTTGACGACCGGGATCAGGGCTTCCCCTACGACGCCTTCTGTTTGCCGGACGGCGGCTGAGAGGATGCGTTGCTGGTTCGCGAGTCCGGATGAGGTGCGTTCGAAGTCGCCGACGGCGAGGCGCGCGTCGCTGAACACGATGCCGATACGGGCCAGCACCTTCTCCTGGTTTGTCAGCTCCTTCGCCGAGTCTTTACCCGACTCAGCCAACGCAGCCTGCTCAACCCTCGTCTGCGACAACACGACGCCGTAGCGTCGCAAAGGCTCGACCTCGCCAACCAGTCCCGACCGGATCGCCGCCAACGCGTCGGAAACGTCGGTGTTGTAGAACGACGCCAGATCCGCCCCAAGCTTCGTCAACGCCTGGGCCTGCTCAGCAGCGACGCTCTCGACCACACCCAAAGGACGCAGCAAGGCGCCGAAGGAACCGGCGATCTCGAGCACCTGATCCTCCGCCAGCCCCAGCTGCCTGACGGACGTTTCGCTGAACCTGACCACGGAAGCGGTGGCCTGCCCGAACACCTGCTCCGTCTTAGACGTTTGCTCAGCAACGTTCGAGGCGACCTGCACCGCCTGGGCGCCCAGCCTGGCGATCTGCCGGACACCCAGCGCGCCGGCGAAGAAGCCGGCTCCGAACCCGACCACTCGGGAGCGGAAGCCGCGCTGGAAGTCGGTGCCGAACTGTTTCCCCGCCATGTCACCCGCGCGGGACGCGCCGCGTCGGGTGCCGGCGATCAGCGACGGCTCAAAACGGCTTGTGTCCGCCCGAATCTCGACGGTCGCGGAGCCGACGACCTCGCTCACGCCTTACCAATCGCTTGCCGCTTCATCGACTCCAACAACTCCTGCTGGCCACGGATCGCACCCGACGCCTCAGCGATCCTCCGCGCCTCCGCCCGCTTCCGTTCCTCAGGCGTCAACTCATAGTCGAACGGTTCCCGAAGCTGCCGGTTCAGAGCCTCGACGGCGTCCGGGTCGGTTTTGCGTGCGTCGGCGAGGTGCGCGTAGACGACGTTGAGGAGGCGCCGGAAGCTCATGTCGTCGATGTGGCCGCCGGTTAGGGCGATTCTCCCGTCGATGTTGTTCCAGTTGTCTCGGGCGTACCACCAGAGCCTGGTGGCTTCCCTAAAGGGCGGCCGCTCAGCACGATCCGAAGGTGGTTCGTGATCCGCTCCAAATCATGGATCTGCAAAGGCAGCGGAGCGTCCGGCCGGCAGGCGGCACGCCACGCGTCCTCCTGCCCAGGCTCGAGCGCGTCGGCGACCAGGGATTCCTGCGCCTCGATCGTCTGCACCGCAGTGGTGCCTTCGCCGAACACTTCGTCCTCGTACTCGGCGATGCGTCTGGCGGAGATGGCGGGTCGGAGCTTGAAAGACACACCGTTCACTTTGAATACGAGGTCCTCCTCGTTGCGGGCGATCTTCTCTGCGTCGAAGTCTTTCACGTCCCCCCCTTCGCTGGATAAAGCGCGAAGGATGATACGCCCCGCACCTGTCAGAGAGCCGCCGGCAGAGCCGGTCGCAGGTACGGGTAGGCGGGCGCCCGGTCGGTTCCCTGCTCCACATACGCGGCGTACTCGGTGTACGCGCCCACCACAGCCGCCAAACCGAACGCGTCTACACGCAAAGAAGTTTGGATCGAAGAACGCAGACGCCCGGTGTCCACGTTGGGGCCAGGGCGGCCGGACGCGTTCACTTTGGCTTGCGACTCGACCCGTAGCCCGCGTCGCAGCAGATCGGCGGCCACGGCCCCTGAGGGGCCTCTGAGAAGCGCCTCTATGCCTCGCCTGTCCGGCCTGAAGGAGGACGCCATCAGCGAGAACCCAGGTTCTGGACGGCGGCTTGGGGAGGTTCGCCGTCCAAGTGTCCACATGTCACGGGATCACCGTGAACCCGTCGATAGCGACCCTCACGGTGAACACCCACCCCGCCGACTCCCCGGATTCGCGTTGAGCCCGGGCGACGTTGAAGTCGTTGAACTGGCATGCCCCTTCGAAGAGGGTGTTGTCGCGGATGCGCGCGGCGACGTGGTTCCAGATCACCCATAGATCCTCGTTCACCGTTCGCGCCAGCGCGTCCAGCGCAGCCTCGGAGGGGGGCACGCCGCCGCCTGTGGGTTGGGGGGTGCAGCGAACAACGGTGGCGACGATGGTGTCCAGGATCCGGTAGTTCATTTTGATCCTCTGCCCGGTGCTCATCGGCGGCCCCTGAGCGTCGATCTGCAGCGTCGACGTGTGAACGGTCAGCTGCTCCGGGCAGTCGAGGGCGGGCGAGTCTACGGTGACGTAGGAGCGGTCGGGGACGCCGGCAGCGGTCGTGGCTAATGCTTCTTCGCAGGCGACGAGGAGTTGGGCGGCGAAGTCGTAGAGGGTGGTGGGGGTGGAGGCCATCAGGCCCCCGGCGCGTAGCCGTAATTCGGTGCGTCCGGCGACCACACGGAAGGCCTGCTACGCAACGCTTGCGGGTTGTACGTGCTCAGGAACGCGTCGACGAGCGACAGACCCGTCGCCCAAGAGCCGTCCTTCAACGCCCAGGCGAGGAAGGGGGCGAACTCTATCGTCACGTTCTGCCGCACCAGCTTCGTCACACCGGACGGCAGCCGGCATTCTGTTCCACCGGCGCCGCCGCCGGCGCAAGCCAGGTACAGCTGGCAGGTCAGCTGCTGCGCGGCAAGGATCCCGATCATCGGCGGGGCTATCCCGTACTCGTACGCGACGGACCATGTGCCGGGCTGGTCGGAGTCGAGGTCGAGATGCTGGCAGGCGGGCCAGAACTGCGCGTCGTCGGAACCGTCCGCCATCCTCGTCAGCCACCGGTTCCCGTCCAACCTGTATTCGGACGGGTCGAGCACCACCCCGTCGATCTTCACCTCCAGGATCTCCGTTACCGGGTAGCTGTTGAGCAGGGCGCGGGAGAGGCGGCCGCAGCGGCACAGGTCATGTGTGCAGCCCGGGTAGCCCCACCCCCACCCCCACCCCCAGTATCCCCATCCCCAGCCCCAGGTGGACCGGCCTCCCATGGAGACGGCGGGGAGGGTGTACCAGCAGGAGCAGCCGTCGGTGCAGGGCCGATAGTCGTCCTCGACACAGACTCCCGGGAATTGCTTCCCGGAGAGTTCGTACAGGATCTGGGAGGCGGCGACGGCGGCGGACTCCAGCAGGGCGGCGTCGGTGCCGGCCGCTTCGCAACAAGCTAAAGCTTCTTCGGCGGTGAGCCACGAATCGCAAGGCCCGAGGACAGGAACGTCGGTCGAGCTCATCCCCGGGCCTCCTCTTGATCGTTAGGACGACGGAACCACCGTCTGGTAGCCGCACAGCGCGGTCGGCGGCGTCTCGTCGGTGAACCAGAACGCGCCCAGGTCGCCGATCACGTCGCCCGGGTCGTCGTCGTAGGGGCCGAACCCCCACAACGGGTTAGCGAACGAGAACCCCGTCAACGCCGGCCGGAAGAAGTCCGTGGCCCCCAGCGTGGCGGGACCTATCTGCCAGCGTGTACCAGGCCACGCCCAGTGGATGTACGGCCACGTCGGCGACTGGCCGGCGCACTCCCACGCGTATGACCACACCTCGAGCGCAACCTGTGGGACGGCGACGTCGTCGCAGGCGATTCCGCCCGGCCACGACAACCCGATGGGGTCGGTGCCGTCGAGGTAGACGTCGGCTCCGATCATCATCGAAAGCAGACCCGGCTCGATCGAACCAAGGCTGATTTCGAAAGTGTGGCGCTTGAACAGTTCGGGGCCGCGGTAGGTGGCGATGATCCGGTCGCAGCCGGACTTCATCGTCAGATCCGTGGGCGCCTCGATCTCCGGGGTCGTAGAGATCTCGATCAGTTTGTCGGTGACCCACACGTTGTTCGATCCTGAAGCGACGTTGCCTTGGGAGTCGAGCAGCGTGACTCGCATCCCACAGGCCAGGATCGAGGACGGACAGACTGCCGTCATTACGAGCCCTCCTCCCTACCAGTTGCGGTGTCGTCGGTCATGAGCAGAAGTCGATGAGCACAGCCGCCTGCAGGCATGTGTCCCAGTAGACGAGGTAGTCGCGTTCCACCAGGAACGCCACGTCGTTGTTTGATCTGTCGAGCGCTTCGCTGACGCTGCCGGGGGTGAGAACAACGTTGCCTCGGTAGTAGTTGACGGGGCCGGTCGCGAACATCCACGACTGACCCGAAGGCGGCGGCGCCGCAGGTGCCGCCCCGATGTATCCGGTCCCGACCACGATCCGTGTCCCCCGAGCGGTGTACAGGCCGCCGGATTTCTCGACAGTCAAGAACGCGGAAGCGAGCGCGGCGGCGCCCGAAGGCGCGACGTGGATCAGTCCTGCTCCGCCTGTATCTCCGATCGCGTCCTCGATCAGCGCCAAAGCACAGGCGGCGTCTGTTGCAGCGCCTCCGTTCAAGAGTTCCGCGTTCGCATCGGCGAGGAACGGGTTCAACGGCTGCGAATCGCCGCTGGCGAACTGCTGCTCAACAGCGAAGGATTCGCGGGCGGTGAACACGTTGATCAGGCGCTGCCTGAACTCTGTTTCGTCACCTATGGATCGGGCGGTGCACCGGATCGATTGGTAGACGGTGAACGCGCCGAACTCGGGTAGCGGGATGTCCTCGTCGATGGTTTTGTCGGCGAACGTGCCGGCGAGGCAGGGCGCGATGCTGTGAGGCCCGTCGCAGGGGTATCCCCAGACGGCGGCGCCGTTTCGCCAGTGCGGATCGCCGCCGTCCGGGATCTGGGTGGCGACGTCGGTGAGCCGGTGGGGTGGAGGGACAGGGAGCGGGCCGTCTAGAACGTACGGCGGCCCTGCGAACACGGTGCTCATCCCTGCCCCTCCTTCTTCCTAACGGTTGCTTACGCGCAGACCCGGCCGCTTCCGTTCCCTGCGACTCCGGCCGTGGTGTCGCCTGACGGGCAGACGGTCGATGTCACGCGAAGCGACTCGACCCCTGCGAGGCAGCTGACGTTCTCGAACGTTTCCGCGAAGATCTGGAAGTCGTTCGTGGCGTTCAACGTCGAGTCCCTGACGATCCCCAGGTCGAGTGTGCCGCCGTCGAGGAACAGAAACGCTCCTTCCGGGAAGATGTACCAGCGCACCGTCGCCGGGAATCCCGCGAGGACGCCTGCGTCTTGAGCACCGTACACCTGCCCGGAGCCTGTGGCGCCGTCGAGGTACCAGCAGATCGCGACGCCGACCCGTTCCAGCAGCGCCTCCACCTGCATTCTTCCCGCGAGCGGGTTCAACCGGTCGAACTGCGAAGCGCCCAGGTCGGCGGCGATCAGGTCCTTGACCCAGGCGGGCAGCAGAACCCTGAGAACCGCGTTCGACGACATGCGGTGCCGGGAACGGATCCCTGCGGCGGCTTGCAGGATCGCGAAGATCAGGTCGGAGTAGGCCCCCAGCGTCGCAGCCTGCGTCACTGGAGTCGACTGCGAGTCGATGCCGTCCAGCAACGCCGTCTCCGCGAGCCGGGCGTGGGCGGCCATCGCCTTCTCGTTGTAGTTCGCGATCATCTCCGGGAACGCCCTCGAGTTCAGGTTCCCGAACTGCAAGCACTTGTAGACCATCGCCAACTGGGTTTCGCAGAAGTCGGGGCAGTCCACGACCTGGCACGACTTCGTGGCGAACGTTCCTCCCAGCGCATCGTTGGCGGCGGTCACGATCCCCACCCCGGTCACGTCGGCGATCGACGGTTCGGCGGAGAGGGTGACTCCGCCTCGGACGGCGTTGAAGCCGGCGAGGCAGTCGCGGACGGGCCGGTCGGCGACCGACACCTGGCTGATCTCGTACAGCGGCGTGACGGGGGCGCACAGGCCGCCGGCGGCGGTCAATGCTTCCTCGCCGGTCACAGCGTCGATCTTCTCCTGGTCGCCCGCGTCGTTGTAGAGGGTGCGTTCCTCCGGGAACAGCGACCCGTAATCCGCCCGAGCTACCAGCACCTTCTCCTGCACCCCTTCGCGGGTGCTGGTGCCTGACCGCAGCTTCTCCACGATCGCGGCGGCCAAACTCATGCGGTCGAGCCGCGCCCCGCCTTCGAAGCCCTGCAGGCCGGCGGCTGCGGTGAACGCGGCCGTCTGCTGCTGCTGCTCCACCGGCTGGTGCTGCCTCGACGGCTTCGGCGGCATCGACCTGCGCGCCGGCCGCGTCGAAGCCGTCACCGGCACCGGAGCCTGCTCCGTCGTCGCGGCCGCCTCGGCTTCGGCGACAACCTCCTCGACAACCTCAACTGTTTCTTCCGCTTCGGCGGCTGCGGCCTCGACCTCTTCGGCTGTTTTCTCCTCAACCGTCTCTTCCGCTTTGGCGGCTTCGGCCTCGACCTCTTCGGTTGCTTTCTCCTCGTCGGTTGGCTCCTGGAGCCCGGCCTTCTCGGAGAGTGCGTTGAGGGAGTTCTCGAACTCGGCGTCTGCCTCGCCGCGGGCGTCCATCTCGGCGGTGATCAGCTCGATCTCCTCCACCGCCTTCGTGGCCTGGTCGAGCACGTCCTTCATCGTCAGATCGCCGAGGGTTTCCTCGTCGCGGTCCCTCACCTTCGCCAGGACGGCGCGGTGCTCCGCAAGCCGCTCCTGCAGTTCCTCCGCCGTCAGACCGGTGAGGTCCTTCGGCAGTTCCGGGAAGATGTTCACGGTTGGCTCTCCTAACGAGTCGAATGTCGTCGTCTCGCCGGGAGCCTTCGGTCCAGGCTACCCCTGTCTTTACGCTACGCGCAGATTGGGGCTACGTTTCGCGGGGGACTATACCGCACCCATCGGCGTGCAACGTAAAGACTGTCTTTACAGGGGTTGGCGCCGTTCAGCGCCAGCCCCGTTGCCGGGCGTCCCCGTCGACCATGCACACCGCCATCCTGGAACGTTCGTTCATCCGGTTCCCGATCAGGCTAGGCACATCATCGGGGTGATCAACCAACGACGGAACGGTTGCCAACACCTCGGTTCGGTGCTCCCGCGCGTACGACCCCACGATCGCGTCGTCGGCCCTGCGCTTCGTCACCGGATACTTCAGCGCCGCCCATTCCAGAAACGGCGGGATCGTGTGTGCGGGCCACACAAGCGCAACCACAGGCACCCAGGAGCCGGTGTGGAACGGGAACGGGAAGAAGCACTCGTCCCGTTCGCAGGCCCGGTACATGTCCAGGGCGGCGGCGCGATGGGAGCCAGGCACGAACAGGGCAAGCATCGAGTTGGGACGAGCCTCCAGCACCAGCTGCATGGTTTCCAGGAAGTGGTCGCAGACGATCGCGTCGTCCTGCAGCACGAGCCGGTGCGTCGCCTCGGGCGGCGTGAGAAGCAGGCATTGCCGGTAGGTGCGCCACGGGTTCCGGGGCCCGTTGGGTTCCGGGTCGCACACCACGTCGGGCTCGAGGTGCGCGGAGCGTCGCAGCAGGCCGGCTCGTGCTGGATGGTGTTGGATGCTGACCGAGAGCCGGATCACTTCGCGTTGGGGCACGGCCGCGTCTTGTTCAGACAGCCGGCCACGATCATGTTCAGCGCCTCGTTCCAGCTATTCGCTTCACCGTCTGCCAGTTGGGTTATTCGTACCAGACGCGGCATTCTCCGCGGCCGCCCGCGCCGCCGGCGCCGCCAACGGAAGTTCCGGCTCCGCCGCCTCCGCCGCCGCCTCCTAAGGCGCCTCCGGCGCCGCCTGCGCCGCCTGTGCCGGCCACGTTTGTGCCGCCGCCGCCGCCGCCGTTGCCGCAAGTCACGAAGTCCCCGCCGGCGCCGTTGCCGCCCGCGCCTGCGGCGGCTGCGCCTGCTGTGCCTCCGCCGCCGCCGAGAATCGTGAACGTTGATGCGCCGCCGGCGCCTCCGGCTGCGGCTGCGTTCCCTGTTGTGATCCCGCCGCCGGAGCCTCCGCCGCCGCCGCCTCGGGTGCTTGTGCCGCCGTTGAACCCTGCCGCGCCCGCCGCCGCAGACCCGCCACCGGAGCTGCCGCCGTATTCAGCTGCCTGTCCCACTCCGCCGGCGAGGCCGCCGGCCCCGACTTCTCCTTGGCCGTAAGTGGCGTTTGCGTTGCTGCCTCCGCCACGGACACTCGCGTTTGTGCCGTTGGGGCCGTTCTCTCCGTTGCCGCCGCCGCCGCCGCCTGACCGCGTTGTGGCGGCGGCGCCGAGGCTGCCGCCGCCGCCGCCGGGGCCCCTGACCAACGAACCGAACGTGGTGCTCGCGGCCTGCGAGCCCACTGTTCCATCCGCGCTCGACCCGCCAGCGCCGCCTGCGCCGCCAGCCGGAACGGTCACAGCAATACTCGATCCGGCGGCACCCAAAGCGGCGGCAGGCAGATCCCGTATCGACCTGCCGCCGCCTCCGCCGCCGCCGCCTCCCTGACGCACAGAAGCCGCTGCGCCGCCCCTGCCGCCTCCGCCGCCGCCGCCTGCGCCGACGCAGTCAACCACGAACGAATTTGCCCCGGCGGGAACAACGAAGCTGCCGTTGCCGTCGAAGACGACGAACCCTCCTTGCAGAAGCACAGTTTTGAATCCTGTGCCGTCGCTGATGACCAACCTGGCCTCACCCGAATACATCGTCGCTGTAGACAACCCGTCGATCAGCTCGGCACCCGAAGGGTCCACTACAAGCACCGCCGTGTTGTCGTCGTTGCCGTTTTTCAGGTAGACGAACCAGCCTGCACCCAACGTTGCCGCAGACGTCAACGTTTGCGTAAAGTCGGCTGTGGTGACGATCTGTTTCCCCTTGTCAGCAGCCGCCAGAACCGTGTTGGCTGCCCGCTCCTCGTAGGGGATAGAAGTGATCGGCGTTACGGCGAACCCAGGGTTCGGATACGTGCCTGCGAGCACCCCGCCAGCCGCGTCGCCGTCCAGAACGGCAGCCGCTGCCAAAGCGTCCAGCTCCGCTTGTGTAGCCATGTCCACGGCGAAACCCGGGTTCGGGTAGGTGCCTGAGAGGACGCCGCCTGCGGCGCCTCCTGGGGGGACGCCGGTGATCGCCGCCGACGTCAAAGCGGTGACGCGGCCCTTCGCGTCGATGGTCACGACGGGAACCGTTGTGGCGTTGCCGACCGGGCCGGCGGCGGCACCGATCGCTACTAACGTCGGGTTCGGATACGTGCCTGCGAGGTCGCCGCCTGCGGCGTCTCCGTCCTTCACCGCGACAGCGTCAAGGGCGGTGACGGCTGCGGAGACGGCGTCCAGCTCCGCCTGCGTTGCCGGATCGAACGACAGCTTCACCGGGGTGATGCCGCCGTCGGCGACCCGCACCACATCCCCGACAACCTCGATCGTGGAGCCGTCAACATTCACGGACACAACGTTTGCCAAGAAACTCAGACCCGCACCGGCGAGGGCTGCGGCCAGATCAGGGTTCGGGTAGGCGCCCGCCAGTGCGCCCCCGGCAGGGCCGGACGGTGCGCCGCCGCCTGCGGGAAGCATCGTCTCCGTGCCGTCCGGTTCACGCACCCAAGACGTCCCGTCGGGATCCTGGAACAACCCGACGGTCCGCTGCCCTGTGCGCGGGTCAACCTTGTCGTGGAGGAGACCCGCGCCGAAAGTGCGTTCGTCAGCCAACCTTGCTCCTGACGCTCCCGCTCATGCCGCAATGAACCCGCGGTCCAGCAGCCGCTGCCTGAGCGCAGACATCTCCTCCGTGTCCGGGTCAGCAACCAGTTCCGCGGCCGCGTCCTGCGCGACCTGCCACTCCTCGGGCGTCAGCGCGGCCCCGGACTGCGGCGTCGCCGGCCAATACCCGTGGTCGGCGAAGAAGCCGACCCTGTACCCGATCTCTCTGTCCATCTGGTCACCGTAGGCCATCACGTCGATCTGTTCTCCACCCACGGGGACGGTGACCTCGACGCGGGGCTGCGCCGGCGCGGACTCCACCGTCACCACAGGAACCTTCCTGACCGCGCTGGTGCGACGCAGCCTCGCCTCCCGCCCTGTTTCCCCCAGCCCCAGCGCGACAAGCTCGTCGAGGCCTCCTGCGCGGGCCGAAAGGGCGCGGAGCCTGCTTCGGAACAGCTCGTCCGTCAGGATCTCCAGATCCTCTTGTTCACCGTAGACGCCTGCGGCGACGAGGGCGGTCACGTAGTCGTCGCCGTCTGCCGAAGCTGCCAGAGCCGCCTGCGGGCGAGGGACGGGGAAGCCGGGGACGTTGACAGCAAGCAACCCGATCATCTCCAGGGCGCCGTTCACGCCACGCCAGTCACCGGACAGTTTCGCGCCCTTCAACTCGCGGATCGCCTCTTCACCCACGCTTGGGCGCAACGCACCGGTGACCCAGATGCCGTGGACGCCGTCCCGGGCTACCACGTCGGCGGCGACCAACCCGGTGTTGTCGTAATGCGCCGCCGCCTCCTGCCTGGAAGCGGTCAAAGACGCGTGGCCGGTACGCAAAGTGATGTTGCCAACAGGGATCGTTTTCCCGTCGGCGGTGTCTACCGTGCCCAAATGGTAGTAGCGGTACCCGGAGGGGGAGGGAGGCGCTGTGCGGCAACGCCCTGGGAAGCCGGTGTGGCAGGTGCCCCACAGGGCGGCCCAAGCGTAAATATGTCCTTCCGCCGTGATCGTGATCGGCCCCGCCTCATCCGGTTCCGGGTAGTCGAACCATTCCGACGGGGGCTCAACCGGGATCGCGGCCGCCAGAGAACCCAGGTTCTCGCCAACTATCGGTTCGACACCCCAGTCCTCGGGAAGCATCGACACCGCCTCCAGCTCGCGGGCGCGTTCCGCGTCGAGCTGGAGGGCGCGTTTGATGATGTGGCGCTTCACCCGCAGCTTGTACTCGTCGTTCTGCGCCGACCCACCAAGAGCCAGGATCGCTTTCTGCAGGAACTCACGGTCAGGGATCGCATAGCTGCCGTCCGGGAGCGCGACGCCTTCCTCGGCCCACCGGCGGCGCTGCTCCACAGTCAGGGTTGCGGCGATGGATTCTGGATTCTGAAGCTCAATCAAACCGTCTGTGATCTGAAACTCGGTAGATACAACGGTACCGCCGCGCCTCGCTGTGTAAAGGCCAAGATCGACCGCTTCCCTCATCCCGTCGTGCTCCGGCGGAAGCAATGCTCGCGGATCATGCCTGATCTGCGAACCCAGATGAGGAAGAGAATCAGCATGATCTTTCTCGTATTCCTTAACCTTGGCAGACACTGCAGCCGCAGCCATCTCCGGCTGGTTCGCGTACAGAGCCCGCTGGTGCGCCAGCGCCTGATCCTTGGTTGTGTGGCATTTCACGGTTTCGCCCGTGTCTGTTTTCGTGACGCAGAACTCTCCGTCCCGCTCGAGGATCTTCCAGGGCACCGGTTCCTCCTCCTGTTCCGCTGCGGCAATGATGCCGCCTTGCTCGGAATGCAACAGCTGCGTAGGCGCTTCGTCGGCGTAGATCAGGGTACAGCGGCAGTTGATGCACTGCGAGTCCGGGCCGTCCGGATCCCCCGGATACATGAGCGGCACACCGGCGACGTTGAACGGCTGATCTAACGGGACGGTCTGCCCAGACGCCGAAACATGGTCTGGTCGGGTGCGGTTGTCTCTCGTCGCCAACCACGTCTTCAAAGCCGGGGCCTGGCCCCCCAACGACGTCGCCGTGGCAACAGAGGCGCCGTTCGTGAGGCTGATCAAGTCGGTTCGCGCGAGCATCGTCGCCTGCGTCCTCGAGAACTCGCTGAACCGTTCCCGCAACGCGTCCGCCGTCCTGGGCACCGACCAACCGTCGGTGACCGCTTTCAGCATCACGTCCGCCACGGCTTCTTCGGCGCCGGCGACGAGACGCGCCGCCTGTCTCCCGGCCTGCTGCTCAACGAGGGCGGCGAGCAAAGGGCTCAGTTCGCGTCGGGCGGCGGGGTCGGCTGAAACGATGCTGGCAGCCTCGGCGATCCGTCTCCGGGTCGCCGCCGTTCTCTCCCGCGCTGATTCCTCGAGGACGCGGGCGTCGAAGATGTCGCCGGTCGACGGGTTCGCCCTCGGTTCGACAGCAGCGACCTGAACAACGGAGGCTTGCCGGTACGCCTTCACGACGCTTCGTCCTGCGCTCCTGATCGCCGCCTCGTATTGTGACTGGAGGAGTGGTTCCAGTTGTTCGGCTTCTCTTCGTGCTTGCGCCCAGCCCCGCTGGAAACGCGTCGCGTTCACAGGATCTTCGCAGCGTACGCCGTAAAGGCGGCAGGCAAAGGTTCGTGCGGGCCAAACAGATGCTTAGCGGCGTGCTGCTCGATCAGCTGCGCCAACCGCTTCGACTTCGACGCGTCCACATGCCACACCTTCAAGCACTGCCGGAAAGTGTCCGTCGCCCCCTGCACCAGCGTCGTAGCGTTCGTGCCGAACTCCTTCACCTGCGCCGGCCCCAACGCGGAAGCGATCATGCCCTGCTCAACAAGAGCTATTTTCTCGCTGCAGTCCGGGCATCCGTTCCCGTTCCGCGCCTTTGACACCAGGCGTGACCCGGCGAGCTCCCGGGCGCGGATAGCGGCCGCCTCCGCCGCCCCGGCCACCCTCGCCAGCAGCGCCGAGGCGACCTGTGCGTCCTCGTCCCGCAACGCGTCTTCGGACGGCGGCGTCTCGAGAGTCTCGGCGGCGTTGTCGGCAGCCTCACCCTCAGAACCCAGGTTCCCGTCGTCGAGCAGCAACGGGTCCCGGAGCTTGATCGCCAGGTACTCGTCGTGTTCCTCTTTGCCTTGCTTGTCGTCCTCGGAGAAGCCGGTGACCTCCCGCAGCTTCTCGCCGGACAGCAAGCCATCTTTGAACAGTTCTTTCGCGTCCTTCGCCCGGTCGGGATGGTTGATCACGCTGGAAGGGTCGTAGGCGACCACGATGTCGCGCCACTCCGGCACGTTCTGATCCCGCATCGACGGGCGCAGGAACGCAGCCGTCAAATCATCCACCAGCTGCTGCGCCATGGGCTGCAGATGCGCTGTCCATGTTTGGTCGTCGATCAGCCAGGCCGTCCAGTGGTTCGCCTCAGCGATCCCCAGCAGCAATTCAGACGGCATGTCCATGCCGGTCGCGATCCGTTTGATGATCTCCTGCCGCAACCCGGTTTCCTGATAAGTCTCGGTCGGGTCGTGCAACCGCAGAAACTTCACTTTCTCGATGTGTTCCCCGTCCGCGTGCACGACGATCGGCACCAGCGCAGACGCTGAACCGGGATCCTTGATCGCGGCCATGATCGTTTCGTGCAGGTCCTTCATGAACGGGTCGGTGCGCTGATCCTCCGGCCCCTCGGTGCCAACGGGCGGGAACGTGATCTCTTTGGGGATGAACAGGATGCCGCCTGCGCTGGCCAGCCTCGACTCCTGCCGAGCCCTGACAGCCAACTCGAACCTGACTAACTCTTCGAAGAGGCCGAGGACGGCGCGCATCGGCGAATCTGCCCACATGCTGTATTCCGGTGACGGACGGTAGAGCCGGTACACCCGTGCACGGCTGCCCTGCTGCTCGAACTCGTCGTCGGATATCTCGGAGAGTTCCTCCTGAGGCATGAACGGGGCACGCATCCGGTACCAACGATCCCCCTGCCGGCGAAGCTCGTTCACGGACAGAAACTCCCAATACTCGTCCTCCTCCTCGTCCTCCGGCTGCGTCGCGATCAGGTAGCCGTCCCCGTTCAGGAACATCAAGCGGCCATAAGCACCCAACAGCTTCGAGCGGCCGCCTCCCTGGTCCTGCACGCGGTCCAGTTCGACGCTCGCTTCATGATTCTCAGGGAGTTCCTCAACGGTTCCGTCGGGGCCCTGCAGACCCGCGAACAAACGGAGTGTGGAGAGGGCGCGCGCGTAGAACTGGGAGGCGTACCACGCCTCAGGGACGGTGTAGTAGAACCTGAACGCGTCCTGCTGCCAAGGCATCCCCAACCTGCCGAGGCGGCCGACCTCGCCTTGCCTCATCTTCTGCACAGCACCCAGCAGCGACGGAACCGAGATCCTCGCTGTTGAGTCAGCCTTCCCTTGCCCCATAGTTACGCCGCCTCGTCGTACAACTCGAGGAACACACTGACCGCTTCCCGTTTCCCCGCGTTCCCCCTAGACGACGTGTCCTTTGGCAGCAGATCCCGGGCGGCCTTCAGCTCGCAAAGGGTTAGATGAACCGGGGCGGTGACGGTCACGTCTTCCGTTTCGGCGGCCCCGAATACGTGGGAGCAGTGTGGAAGTAGCTGGGGGAGGTTACGTCCGTCGCCGGCCTCTCCCTCCGCGCCTTTACGCGAGCGGCCCTTCTCGCCCCCGCTTCGGGCGGAACGTATCCGCTGCCTTTACAGCCGCACCCCATTAGTCCTCCCGTGGCGGTCGGTGCATTGACACTCGGCAGCATAGACGCTTTACCGGGGGTGCGCCCCCATCGCCCAGCAGCTCGCCGGCAACGACGGCAACGCCGTCAGCGGTACACAGTGGGGTTAAACGGATTTCCCCCTTCAGGGGGATGCTGTACCGCCTTGTAAAGACGATACTGAGTTAAGCAACCCTTCCAAACGGACTGGAGGTCGAAAAGCAATGCCCCACGTCGACATGGAACGCGACACGATCGCAGAGCAAGCGGAAAAGCTCGGAATCTCACCTGACCAGCGTGCTTTCGACGTCGCTTTCCGCCACGTGGAAACGATGGACGCCCCCGCATGTGAAGTGGGCGGGCGGTGCGTATACTGGTCGCATCGGGAGGGGCTACCCGAAGTGCGCTGCCCTATCGGCGCAATGCTGCCCGAAACGGCAGCCCGCTCGTTGTCAACAGTGCAAGACCCCGTTGAAACAATATTGCGGGAATTCGACTCGGTCTCGAGCCACCTCGAGGGAGTCAATCCGGGTCTGCTTATCGACCTGCAGAAGGCGCATGACCAAGAAGTAGTGCTTGCAGTGGTTCACCCCACGGGGGCGTCGACTCACCACTCGGTGTCTAAGGATTGGCGCTCGAGAATGCTGTCGACTATGAGAGATATCGCCGGCCGGTATGAACTTCGAACTAGTAGGGAGCAGACATGATCACAGACTTTGACTTCGACGCAACCCACGAGTCATCACAGGAAACCACACCCCCGGTTTCCGTTCGCGAAGGAGAACCACGAATGACCCGCGTCATCACCACGCTCGCCGTCGCCGCAGCACTCGTCGCACCAGCGTCCGCGTCCGCCACGACTCCGTGGCACCAGCAGGGACATGACGGACGCGCCCCCGTCGCCCGCCACAACGGCGGCGGCGGCAAGCACGGCAGACACGCCGACGTCAGAACGAAGGCGCCCGCCAAGACCATCTTCACCATCGACAAGATCCATTCGGTGATCGAGCAGGCCGCCGCGCTCCCCAACCGGGACAGGGAACGGGCCGGGTACTGCTCACCGGTGCCGCTGCCCCGCGTCGGCGAAGCGCCCGGCGTGTTCATGAACCTTTACGCCGACGACGCCGCCCGCGCGCTGTACCTCGCCGCTGGCCTGGTGGACGCGAAGAAAGACGCTGTTACCGGCTCCATCTCCTGCTAGAACCCAGGTTCGCAGAAATATCGATGGGAACGAGGTACCCCATGTAGGGTGCCTCGTTCGTAATCCCCATTTAGGGTGATGCATCAACCGGGGACCAGAGCCATACTTTAGGACATGGCACAGGTAACCACATCAAAGTCGAAGTCTATGAAGCAGGGAACGGGATCCTGGTATACCGAGCAAGGCACCTACACGGAACCAAGTGAAATCAAGGGGATGGAGTGGATTTGTCGGGCAGGGAAGATAATCGCTCTCATCCCTATCCACAAAGATTCGGCATGACACGCGAAGAAGCTATCAAGAAATCCCTGAGCAAGCGAACAAGGTGGAGCAGGGAATACCTAGTGTGCCACCGTGTTTCTCTCGGTTACTACGTTATCGCCAAGAACGAAAAACGCTTATGGGCTGATGACGAGACACTTGTATTCGACACCAGCCGCCCAGACCAGCTTTAGCCCCAAACGATCAGGTCAGAGGGTCAGAGAGTCCCCTGGCTAATTTCGCAGTCGGCACAACTAGAACCCTGGTCAACAGGTACCATTCTGTAAATGCGTAAAGCACACCTCAGACGCGACGAATCCACCGACCGGAGGCACGAAGCCCTCAACGCCGACCTCCTGGAACGAGTCACGGGCAGACATCGCCCACGTCCCCTCGTGCCACGGCTGCATCCTGGAGCTTGTCGTACGTCAGGGAAGCAGCAGCTGGTTCTGTTCTAGCCGGCGCGTCGTTCGCCCTTATGCGGTTGAGGGCGGCTTGCCGGCAGGTTACGCAGAACGGGTTCGGGTTCTCGAAGGTGGGTGCCTGGGAGGGGTTGCGGCATCGGGGTGTGGAGCAGCGGCTGAGGTTCATTGTTCCGTCCCGCGCGTAAAGGTTCCTGCTGAACCTGGGTTGTGGTGGGCGGCGGTCTTGTTAAGCTGGACCGTCGCCCATGCTTGCCTAGTGTCGCCGCATGGTTTGTGTTTCGCATCGGGGAAACACCTCTAGTCGTCGAGGTTCTGGGCGACGAGGGCCACGACCGCGTTTACGGCCCACGGGACGGAGGCCACGATGGTTGCGTGAGGCCAGATCAGCCAGGCTCCCCACCATGCCAGCGTGATCCACGATCCGAGGCACCAGGAGCAGTGGAGGAAAACGTCAACCTCTTTGCGGTGCTTCCCCGCCTCTGCCTTCGCCCGCCTCGTCAACCAGTTGCGGGGCCGGTCGAGGATCGCGTCGGCTGCCAGCAGCCGCCACACCCGGAAGCTTGCGCCGGCAAGCAGCGCGAACTCCCACCAGGAAGGGATGTTACTCATCGCCGCAGCCCTCTCGCTTTCGTTCGTGGCTTCCCCCTGTCATATCTCGGTTCGCCCTCGCCGCCAACGCATCTTTACGGTCGCGCAGCTGCGCCGGCCACGGACACGCCTGCGTCTTTACACGATCGTCGGTCCACATGATCGACTCCAGATGCGCCTGCGCGTGAAACCGTCCCCCGTCAGCGACGGCGTAACGGTCGTAACGGGCTCGTCTATCCGCCTCACAAGCCCAGCCGAAATGAAGCACGCTAACCCCCGACGACGCCGACCTGGAGCCCGCACCCGTAGGTGTCCTCCCGCACGCCAGCTGACGGTCCATGATCCGCCCGAACTTCTGGCTCGTCGACCACGCGAGCGGAACCTCATGAGGAAGCCAGCCCCCGTCCACACGCACACGCAGCGCGTCCTCATCGGCCTCCCAGACTTCCTCCATGCACAGACGCCACGAATGAACTCTGGGGTGCAGTTCGATCAGGCGGCGAAGCTCAGGGCCGTCCTCCACGAACTCGTCAGCGTCGATGGCCAACACGTGCGTCGGGGAAGCTTGCAGCGTCCACTCCAACGCTCTCTGCCGCGCCGAGCCCTCATGCTCGTAGAACTGGGAACGGTTCGCACGCAGAACCTGGGTTCTGGGGAAGCCGGAAGCTACACCGTAGGTTTCGTCGGTGGAAGCGTCGTCGTAGACACGGATCTCGTCGCAGAACTCCAGTAGATGCTCCAGGCACAAGGCGAGATAGCGGTCCGCCTCGTTGCGGACGATCAGGCTGGCAGCGAGATTCATGCCTCTACGCTACGCAGGCTTCACAGCCCTGTAACGCAACGCCAGCCCCGTCTCCAGCCGATCGCCCGCAACGAAGCCCGCGTCGCTCAGAACCGCTCCCAGCAACTCCTCGTTCCAGCCCGAAAGGTGCGCGTTCAGCAGCGGCTCGTGGAGGACACCCTCCACATCCTCGCTGTAGAACCACTGCAGCAGCCCCTGCCTGTCCTCATGGCAGTTCAGCCACGCGGCGCACATCCGGTCGAGGTCAGGCACCTCCACATCGAAGACGCCGCCGGGCTTCAGCACCCGGAACACGTGCCGCACCGCCCGCCCAGCCCGATGCACAGTCAAATGCTCGAGCGTGTGATGCATACGCACCTCGTCGAAAGACGCCTCCGCGAACGTCAGCTGGGCCGCATCCATCACATAGTCAACCGGGACGCCGCACTGAAGCACCGGATGCCAGATCGGCCTCGACGACGCGTCCACATGCACGTTCCGCCAGCCGTCCTCGGCCACGTAGTAGTTGATCGTTCCGAGGATCAGACGCTTCTTCACCGCTTCGGAACAAATTCGGATTCGTCGCTCACGCCGCCGCCTCAAAACCCAGGTTCTCGATCCAATCCCAATAATGCGCAGCCGGGTCATACAGCGGCCAGGGACGCTGCCAGCCCCGCTCCCTATACCCCTCAGAGAGTGAGCGCCACGGCTCCACCGGAACGAAATCCAGGCTGCACACCATCAGATCAGGGGTGATCCAGCCGCGCTGCGGACGGTAGACGCACTGCCATTCCGTGAAACCGAAACGTCCGTTCTGCTTCGGCGCCGGGTACCGTTTGAACGGGGCGGTGCGCATCAACCCCACCCCGCCGATGTGGGTTGACGGCGTCCACCCGTACACACCGTGAAAACCGTCGGTCGGGACCTTCGTTCGGCCGGCCTCCATCCCCAACAGATCCAGGGTCGGGTTCCTGTCCATCACGAACAGCATCGCCTCCAACCACCCCGGCGGCACAGCGATGTCGTTGTCCACCTTCGCGAACATGCCGGCTTCGGATCTGCGGATGTAGTCGTTTGTCGTCGCCACCGGCGACCGGTACTCGGTGCTCACGAACTCGCAGGGGACGGGGGCGCGCTCGAGGTTGTCGCGCAGCCAACCGGCGGTGCCGTCCTCGGAACCGTCGTCGTACACGTAGAGGCGGCTGACATGCTCCCAGGCTGTGTGTCGCAGCATCGCCTCGAAACTGAACCTGGAGAACTCCAGGCGGTTCCAGGCGAGGTAGACCAGGTCAAGCATCACGCACCTTCCGTGCCATCTCCAGAACCTGGGTTCTCTCCCCATAGTGATTCGGCTGTTTCCACATTCTTTTCTCGTCGTACGCGTACGGCAGAACCTCAACAGGCACGTCCACGAGCAGCCGCCGGGTCAGCGTCGTGAACACCACATCGGCTGTCCTACGAAACAACGGCCCGTCCCACGCACCGATCTTTTCGCCGCTGTCCAGCGTGCGCTCCAAGCTCGTCCAGTTGGTGACAGATTCGTGAATGAGCATCTTGTCGAACGCGTCCTTGGGTAGCTCCCGCTGGAAGCAGGCCCCGAACCCCACAAGACACGAATCGGGGTAATGCGGTCTGAACTCCTGAGGCATGTTCGCCACGACGCAATCACAGCGGGCCGACGACGAAACCCGCCACGCCTCCGCCAATGCTGCCGGGTCGCTCACGATGCAGTCGTCGTCCTGAACATAGATCAGGTCATGGAACGCGTAGGGGATCGCTGCGTACCGGCCATACACCGCAAGATCAGGCTGATGCCCCAGATGCTGCCCATACGAGCTGTGCCGCATGGTATCCGGAGCCCAGCGCCACAACACCCCATTATTGATCCAAAGCAAAACCTCCCAGCCGCCCGGGAGGCTCTCGAGGATCGGAACCAAATCCACGTCGCCTCTGGTGACGATGATCGCTGACACGGTCACCAGGCAGCCACCGAGCAACGCAGATCCCGAAGCAGCCGGCGCCTAGCCTGGAGATAGTGGCGTGGCTGCTCCATCTTCTGATCGTGCCACTCCACCAGCAGCCAGTCGATCAGCGAGTCGGAACCGTCCTCATGCAGATACGAGAGCAGCGCGAACTCGGCACCCTCAATGTCCATCTTCACCACCACCCGTTCGAAACCGGCGCCGGCGTGACGGAGGTGTCGTAGCCAGACGGCGAAGTCGAAGCACGGCACCTCGATAACGTCGCCGGCCCACTCGTTGCGGGAGTTCTTGGCGCGGACGATCGTGGAGTCCCATGAGCGTTCCCTGTTCACATGCGCGTACTCGCAGAAGCCGTCATGGGTCCAGGCTGCCGACCGGCGGATCTCGACTCTCGTGCCGAACAGGTAAGAATCAGAGTCGACGAGGCCAGGCCACGGGTCGAACCCGTACAGGGTGTCCGGTTGGAACCGGTCGATCAGCTGACCAATAGACTGCTCCGGTCCGTGGGGGGCGCAGCCAAGGTCGACGACGATCATCGCTGCGCCACGCACCCGTAGCCCAACGGGAACTCGAAGCCGCCCAGGTTGATCTCCGCGCGCCGCTCATGCTTCAGGATCTCAAAACCGATGCTGGACAGCATGTGCTCCATACCTGTTTTCGTGAACCGAGTATGGTCAGCTTCTTCTACCTCGTCCCAATTGGTCGTGTAAGTCAACACCAGAAACCCGCCGTCCTTCAGCATCCAGTGGAGGCACATCAGTGCCTCGCCGGGGCCGCTGACCACTACGTCGTGATCTCCGCAGTTCCGTTTCCGAGTCGGGAAGAACTGCATGACCTGGGTACAGAGGATCGAGTCCCATGGGCTGCCTGAAAATGGCCACTCCCCCACGTCCTCACCCTCCGTCACGGAGCCTGGATGATCAGCCCGGTCATACCCGTGATACTCGCCTTCGAACGACTCCACAAGTTTCCTGTAGGGCTGCTGCCCGCACCCGTAGTCCAGGACGCGCCCTTTCAGATAGGGGCCGCACGTCTCAAGGAACTTTTGGATCGAGGATCGCTCCAGCTGCCGGATCGAGGATGCGTTCCAGCCGCTCACCGGTGCCCAATCTGCATCTCGGTCACAGCACGTACTCCCAGAGGCCGCCCATGAAATGATCCCTCGTCGAGGGATGCTGAATCTGGGACTCGTAGCAGGCGAGGGCACGATGCTTCAACGCAGGCCAGTGAGGCTCGAACTCCACAGACTGCCCGCCGCGCGACCGGCCATGCGAACGCGTGTAGGTGAGGTACTCGATCAGCCGATCGGGGCCGAACGCCAGGTGGGCGAAGCGGGAAACGAGGTTGTGCTGGTCGTGACCTCCGGGTTCGTAGGCAGGCGCGATGCAGTAGTAGTGATCTACGGCCACGTCGGCAATCCTCTGACAGAGGGGAGGCATAGCTCCCCGTCTTGTGTCCGGGATGTCCCACGTCTCCCAGTCCTCGACGCCGAGGACTTCCATCGCTGCCTGCGTCTCGGCGTCCCGTTGCGCAGACGTGATCGGCTCCGCCGCCCCTGGTTCCCGTTCGAACGTGTAGCCGCGCTCGTACTGCACCACCGCCCGCGTGCAGATAATCACCTTCGGACGGTGCCGCAGAATCTGGAAACAAGCGAACAACGCCTCATCGTCATGGTGTGGGGCAAGCAGCACAGTCATCGCTTCTGCATCTGCTGCAACCGACGCTTCCGCTCGTACCTGCCAACCAGGGGGCGGGGGAAACCGGCGGCCTCGATCGCGTCAGCCCAATACGCAAAGGGTGCACCAGGACTGTCACTGCCGCGGTATACGCTCGAGGGCGTCGGCCACCAACGATCAGGATTGCCTGCCGACCACTCACCGGAACGCGGCGGGCGGCCATACTCCGCTGCCCAACGCTGGACAGCCGCGATCACGCGTTCCCGCGTCCAGTACCGCTGTTCGTGCTGGCGCAATCTAGAGCAGGCACCGCAGATTTTCGGTGCTTTGGCGCGGCCGTTAGAGCCGCTGGTGCGGCTACCGCACCGCACACAAGTTCCGCCATAGCTGTTCTTTCTTGCGCGGTCCTTGCTGCCGTCAGGATCATGGAACAGGTCACACACATAGCTTTCCGAGACACCCATGACGGCGGCGATCTCGCGGGCATACAACCCTTTCGCCTGCAGCCGGGCCGCCTCGGCGTACCGCTGCGCCCGCGTCACCTTTACGTCACCCATCGCTAACCACTCACGCTACATCCACAGGAGCCTTTACGGAATCCCCCAAAAGGGTTAAAGCCCGCCTGCGCCGCTGCCAAACCACCCTGTCGGCGCCGTAGCCGGCGCGGCCGCGCTCATATGTCGCATCCTCCGCGGCTTTCCCCCACACCGGATGCAGATGCTCCACCTGGGCACCAGGGCAGAACACGAACTCGTCACGCGCCTTCGCCGTCTCCACCAGCTCGTTGTCCACCCAGTTATGCGCATATCCCTCGTGCAGAACCTGGGTTCTGTCGTCGAAGGTGCCAAGATCGCAGTAGGAGCGCTCGAGCAGGGAGTGGGTGGCGTGCAGGCCGCTGATCACCGTCGGGTTCGAAAGGTCGTTGGTGCCGACCACACGTTTCCCCGTGGCGTCGTGGCATTCGACCGCCCGGTCCGCCCATCCGTCGCAGAAGCATAGGTCGTCTGCGCCAAGGAAGATGAAGTCCTCGTCTGAGGCGCGGATGCCTGCGTTCAGCTTCCGTGCGTAGTCGCCGGGGCCGGCGGGGTCGGCCATCACCAGGCAGTCCTCACCTGAGTCGCCGACCGCCTGCAGTTCGGCGTAGTCGTCGGGGCTGGCGAGGAACAGAGCGCGCAGCTTGTGGTCGCGCTCGCTGCCATACAGTGACTCCAGAAGGTCAGGCACGCGTTGCGGGCGTCCGAGGACGGGGATGAGGATAACGACGCTCATGCAGCGGCCGCCTCGAGCCCCGCCCGGTGGTGGCCCGCCGCCGCGCCGCCGGCGCCGCAGAACAGGTCGAGCAGCCGTTGTTTACTCACCGTCGTCATACCAGGCTTCGTCGCCGCAGCCGCAGCATCCGAAATCGTCGATCGGTTCGCCGCAGCCCAAGCATGTATCTTCGGGTTCGTCGTCGGGCCATCCGCCCTCGGGGTAGGCGACGCCCAGCAGCGTGTCTTCGTCCATGCCGCTTATCGTAACGTCGGCTACGGCTCTTCCCCTCCCCTTTTCGGGGGGTCAGCACCCGTTCCCGTACGACGCCGACCAGTGACGACCGTCGCGGCCCGTGTACCTCATATAGCCAGCCGTCAGAGCCTGCCCCAACGGGCTGAGCCAGGCGCCGTAACCGTCGCCGAAGTCGGGCACGACGAACCCCCGCCCTTGCGCGTCGGCGAGCGCGCCTTGGGCGCCCCGGAAGCCGAACCAATACGGCTTGAACGTCGACCATCGGAACTGCATCCAACCCCCTGCTTTGTCCATGCCCAGATAGTCGCCGCCGACGTGGTATCCGCCCCAGCGGCCGCCTCCGTTCCACACCCAGGCGCCGTGGCTCGACTCCGCCGCTGAGCAGCTGAGAAGCCACGATTCGGTGCCGGGGTAGACGCGCTGCACGATCCGGACGGCGGTCACCCAATCGTTCGTCGCCGGCAGTGTGCGCGCTGCGGCGTCGAGGCGCCCCTGCGTCTCCTCGAGCTCTCGGGCCGTCCAGCGGGCCGCTTGCGCGTACCAGCACCAGTTAGCCGGCATCACAACGTTCGTGGCCGTGCAACGGAACCTGACCGGCTGCGGAATCAGCTGCGTCTCCGGGCCTAACAGCGTCGCTTTCCCGCGTCGCCAGCGTAGGTAGCTGCGGAACACGATTTGGTAGCGATGCAGCGCGACTTGCTGCCGCGCCTGCGTCTGCTTCAAATAGGAACCCAGGTTCTCGAAGTCGGCGGGGGGCGGGTACAGGATCCGTGGCTTGGGGCCGGCAGGCTCGAGCAGAAAGCGTGTCGTCACTGACTGTCGGCTCGCCCCGTTGGCCCCGTCGTTGAGGACGACGGCGACAATCACGATCGCAAGCAGGGCGACGGTCAGGATGTATGGGTAGGCACGGGCGAGGGGTCTCATCGGTGCACCTCCTGCTGGGTTACAGGGCCGGAGAAGCGCCCCTGCCGCAGCCGCCCTACCCGGGTCGCTGAAGGCCGCCTCCCCTGGTTGTCTCTCTGCGGCAACGGTAGAGCCCAAGACGGACGACGCCTATGCTTCCAATATGAAGCTCTCAGAACTGGACGCGGCTGCGCAGGAGGCGGTTCAGCGCCTATACAGGGAACCGGTTCGTCCCGACAAGGGGCGCCTCAGATGCCCTGCGCCTCCCCCGGTTCGGGCGCGGCGCTGGTCAGCGGCATGGTCGACGGTATGGCTAGGAGACCTCGACCAGGGCGACGGCGACGGCTCTAGATGGAACCAGTACGGCGGCTCCTCATGACTCGGTAACCGATTATGCTGCAGGGAATATCAGCGAGGTGATGATCAGAACCCAGGTTCTATCGCAGAGCACCCGGCACCGACACGATCGCTGTTGACGCTCTGCGTCTCGTCCAGTTCAGCATCTGTGTGAACTGATCAACCTGGTCGTCGTGCTTCCCGTGCGGGAACGACGCGCACTCCTCCACCAGCAACTGTACGTCAGCGGGGGTGCGCGGATCGTAACCGGTCAGATCGGCGTCAGGGTATCCGGGCAGGTAGCAGTTCCCTGACTCCAGAGCAGGCGCTGCTGCTTCGGCCCGCATCTCCTTCGATCCTTTAGACGCCACGGCGACGACGCCCTGCACGCGACGTTTGATCTCGGCGATGGCGTCGGGGCCGTTCGCGGCGGCCTCTATCAGGATGTTCTGCGCCGTTTCCGGCCACAGATGCAGAGCCCACGTCGACAGCTCCAGCATCGCTTCAATCGTGGCGTTCAACCCTGCGCGTCCGCGCCACAACCTGAGCAGGTACCGGTCGGCGCCGTGCACGCCCCAGACTCCTCCGGCCACGAAGTCGGAATGCTCCCGGTCCTTGACCGACGTGTCCCATGAGTGGACTATCCGGCCGAACACCGGAAGCCGTTCCACCTCCTCGGCCCCGAACCGTTCCCGACTGTAGAAACTGAGGGAGGGCGGGTAATAGCGCCAGTCGGCGCGTCTCAGCATCGCCCCCTCACGCGGGGCGGGGCGTTGCTGCAGCTGGCCGGCGGCGACGCGTTCCGTCATGTCCATGGAGAGCTCGGTGAGGGCGCGTTCGCTGATCCGGTCAGGCCACAACAGTTCGCCGTCGTCGCTGCGGGGGTCGTCCGGCCACGCGAACGGGTGCTTCGGCTCAAACCGGGCCGGTAGACAAAGGTGCGTCCAGCGGCCTTCGCGCTCGAGCACATGCCCGGCCATGTCGCCTTCGTGCAGGCGCTGCATGACGATCACCTCAACCCCCGTCTCCGGGTCGTTGAACCTCGACGCCCAGGTGTTTCCGTACCAACTGATCACGGCGGACCGTTTCGTGTCCGATATCGCCTCCTCAGCCTGGTGCGGGTCGTCGAGGATCAAAACATCGCCGCCGTCGCCTGTGCCTCCTCCGACGTGGGTGGCGATCCGGTAGCCGGTGTCCGTGTTCTCGTATCGCGATAACCTGTTCACGTCGCCTTTCAACTGGACGTGGGGCCACCTTGCCTGGTACCAGCGGGACAGGATCAGGTCACGAGACTTCACGGCGTCGCGTTGCGCCAGCTGGTCGGCGAAACTGGCGGTCAGGAACTTGAGATGCGGTTCGAACGTCCAACGCCACGCCGGCCAAAACACGCTGACCGTAAGCGATTTCATGTGGCGCGGCGGAACGTTGATCAGCAAACGTTGGATCTCGCCGTGCCTCGCGGATTCGAGGTGTTCGCAGATCGCGTCGATGTGCCAGTTAGGCACAAACCTCGTCTTCGGCTCCAGGACGTGCCACGCCTCGCCGATGAACTTCCTGAGGTCCCTGCTCCATTCCTGCGCCTGCTCGGCGAAGGTTTGCTGCTGGCGGGTGCGGTTGATGCTCGCCTCGAGTTCCTCCAATGAGAGAGGTACGAGTTGGCTCATTAGCGGCAGTCCACTCAGTTCTGATTACAAAGGGGGCACTCTTGCCGACTATGTGGGCCGTAGCACGAAATCAGGTCGGTAGGCCTCATGAACACGATGTCGTGAAGTAGACGCTTCCGGCAGCCGAAGCACCGTTCACTGCTTCGTTTTCTTGAAGTCGGGGCGGAACGTTTTCGCTGCCGGCATCCCGGCTAGCCGGTCGTTCGCGGAGGAGGCCGCAGGCTCAGGGCCGCTTGGGGAAGACGAACCGCCCCCTTCCTCTTCGCCGACGTTGTCACCGACAGGTTCGGGACGCCCGCCCGCAGCCTCCTCCGTCAACTCCCGCCCGATCAGATGCCGGATCCACTCCGTCAAGTTCATACCCGCAGCGGCCGCGCCCGCACGCCACAACGTGCGCTCCTGCTCCGAATACCTGAGGTTGAGAATCTTTGATCTCTCACCCATCGCTGCCTTTACAATACTCCCCTCAACCCTGTCTTGTAAAGACGCTCCTCAGTGATCGGCTGACAGGGATCTCCCTCGTGATGTGCGCAGGTTCGCGTTCGCAGACGTGCCAGAGGAACTCGCGCTCGTCACCATCCACGAATCTTTTGCCCCATGTGGGCCGCATAAGGCCGCCGCAGGTGCACAGCAGATGGTATCCGTCTGCGCCTCCGACGAGTGCGGGCCGGATAAACTCAACTTCCGGCATCGATCGCTCGCAACCTAGGCGGCTGCTCCCTTTCGCTCGTCAACCGCCTGAGTAGGTCGGCGAACAGTTCTCTGTCCTCGATCGGCATTGCGTCCAGCTTTGCCGGGTCGATGTACGGGATCGCCTGCACCTGTAACGGGTTGTCGTGCGTCACATGGTTCTTCCGCTTGTAATCCATTTCGGGCAACGCGATCTCGGCCAGCAGCACCAGCAGCCTCGCCGACTGCGGGTCGTGCTTGTCGAACGCCCGCTCCCGCATCGTGCGGCGGATCTGGTCGCAGTGCTGCTCCAAATACATGCTGTGCGCCTCATTCATCAGCGCCTTGAACGCCGAGTCCCGCCGGCCGAGAGATCGCATGCGGGAAGCAGTGGCGCCCGCCTCCGCCGCCGCCTGCTTGTTGTCCATCCCTTCCCGTAGATGTTCGATGAAGTGGGCTTGCACCCAGGCGTGATGCAACCGGGGCTCGAGGTAGAACCCGGGTTCTCGGCGGGGGATCGGTACTTCAGCAAGGCTCACATTCCGTAGAGTACACCCGTGCTCGGAGTGTAAAGTCACTTTCTAGCCGGTCATCCAGCCCAGCAGTTGGCCAGCGTGTCGCGTTTCTCGAAGGGCAAACCATGATCTCCACCATATCGGCACGTCGAACTCTCCAGGATTCACGGTTGCGCCGCCGGCTGGCAGACCCCATATGCAGACTTTGTTTCTTGGCTTCGGATCGTAGACATGTATGGCATATCTGTCGGTGCGGCCTATGGCCCGGTGAAGAGGCGGCTCAACAACCCGAGAAGCCGCTGATAGACCGTCATCGCTGCGGCCATGCCATGACAACTCCTCACGTTCATACCGTCCCCTCCCCCTCGTTGTCGTACCGGCCAGGGAAGATGTTCCAGGAGAACACCAGAGGCAGGCACGGGATCAGACACACGTAGACGAGCAGGAACTCGTCACCAAAGTCGCCGAGCTTCACGCGGTTCCAGAAGATACCGACCCAAAGATCGCGCGGCTCCAATAGCAACCTGATCGTGAAGCGACGACTAGACGGCTTGCGACTACCGAGCAGCACTTTCACGCGCTTGTCTCCTCCACATCGGTCATACGTTATCCTCCTTTGGGCTCGGCGAGCGTGGCTCGCACCTGGTCGCGCAATTCGGCCACGGCATGCGTGTATTCGCTAAAGGGGGGTCGTGTCAGGTTGCCGAGCCGGAGGGAAACGTTCTCTAGCTCGGCCCGCGTCAGCTGCACCTCCCGGGCGAGGCTGGCGAGGGCGTCCAGACCCGCGATGACTGCTTCGTGTGTTTGGAGAGCGCCTCGCAGCACGCGCTCTATGTGCTCCACCCGCGGGTCGGTGCTTTCGCTCATGTGCGCTCCTCGGCGGGGAAGTGATGGCTTAACAACTCATGAAGCCATCTCAGGTCCTGGGTGGAAAGCGAGAAGCTACGCAGGCCGCGGCCAATTTCCGGGGTATCCGAAAGACGCATCCACAGATCGTCATAATCTGGGCTGGTATCGGGGCTGTAGAAAACTGCGTGACCCTTATCGGCACCAGTGAACCAATCCTGTATTTCGCTCATACCGTCTCCCCGGCGGGGAACTCGCCGAGGTTGGCGAAGCCTTTCATCGAGCGATACTTACTGCACCCGGGGCAGACGGGGGGCCACTGGACACCAGAACAGCCGCAGGCAGAGCACTCTTCCGGTTCGCCGCAACTACCGTGGCGCATCCCGTAACCAGAGCAGTTGGAACAGGTCGTAATTGGAAGTTCGGCGTTACCGCACGACTTGCAAGCGCGCGGGTCGGTGCTTTCGCTCACGAATCCTCCTCGACGGGGTCATAAGTGGCCGTGAAGATTTCTGGTTTGCAGGTGTAAAACTCACCCTGAACACCCTTGATGATCCAGTCGCCGGGAGAAACACTAAAGTCACCTTCGAGTGTCCAAATCCGTGCATCACGCACATCATCAGCGGTGGCGAATACGTACGACAGGATAGGTTCTTCCTGGCCGGCATTAACCCAGCGGCACAGAGACTCAAAGTCGCTACGGCTCCCGTCCCACTGGTGAGCATCGATCACCACCGGCTTTTTGCGGTATTTCATCTTGCTCCTCGGAGAGAGTGAGGCTCGAAGGCGAACAATGACTGTTGCGCCAGCCGGCCGGCGGCGATATCCAGGTACTCCTGGTTCAGCTCGATCCCGACCGAGCGGCGGCCCAGCTTCCGCGCCACAACCGCCGTGGTTCCCGACCCGGCGAAAACGTCCAGGACGGTGGCGGGCACGACGGCCGCGTCCGCACCGTGGCCGCACAACGGCGACCAGCCGAGCGTCTCCGTCGACTTGACCATCCGCACATTGCGGCCAGGGGACTCGTGGCACCGCTCGATGCTGCGCGGCCCATTCGTCGTTCGCCCCTCGGTGTCGTAACTCGCTTCCACGTCCCGCACCCACGGCGCCCCGCACACTCCGCACACCCCGCGTTCCGACGAACCCGCCAGAATCATCCGCCGCACGAGCGCCTCCGGCCATGTCGCGAAGTGCGCCCACGGCGTCGGCTGAGTGGGAATGGTCCAAACTGATCTTGCGTTCGCTCCCGCGGGGTTCGGCCACCGTTCCCCGTCGCGGTGCTGCCCGCTGTTCTCCCGTCCGGTAACGCGGGTTTGGCGACGGCCGTCGGGGCCGCGCGGCGCCTCGCCGGGGGAACCGTCGATGGTTTCGATTTGCGGAGCACCCGGATACGCGATACGCGAAGGATCGCCACCTTGTGTCCGGTCGTTTTGGCGATACTCGTTCACCCGGACATCGCTGCGAATCTGTGATGGCATCTGCCCCCCGGGGCGTCCGTATCGAGGATTCTTCACGCCACTCGATAAGAACTCACCCGCGTACGCCTCCCGGATCGCGTCAGCGTCGAAATAGTAGCGAGGGTTCTTGCTCAACAGAAAGACGGTGCTGTGAGATTTTGTCGGCCGGTCAGTGACGCTCTCCGGCATCGGGTTCGTTTTGTGCCAGATGATCTCGCTGCGGAGGCACCAGCCGTCGGCGCGGAGCGCGAACGCCAGCAGCCACGGCTGACCTAGGAGGTCCTTCGGTTTGTAGCCAGGCGGCGGCGTCTTCCGATCGGAAAGTAGGCTGCCGATGTTCGTGCCTTGCTTCGTACCCTGCTGTCCCGGGCCGAGGCCGCCAGCCGAGTAGCTGTCCCCAACTTCGACCCACAGCGTGCCGTCGTCCCGCAGCACCCGGCGGACCTCGCGGAACACGGCGACGAGCCGGTCAACCCACTGCTCCGGGGTTTCCTCGAGGCCGATCTGGCCTTCTACGCTGTAATCGCGGAGCCCGTCAATAGAACGGCGGGCTGGTGGCGCACATGTGCACACTCCGGTCAGGGAGCGTGCGCAGCACTTCGAACACGTCGCCGTGGTGGAGGGTGCAATCGGCATCGCGCAGGTAAGGCTCACCGTTCATTTGACCACCCCCCTTCGGTGTGTGTCATGGTGATGCTTACGGCACAGCGTCACAAGGTTGTCAGGATCTAGGCGTAGTTCGGGGTGTTCTGCGAACGATTGAACGTGGTGGATATGCGTGTCACGTGCTGAGTGGCAGACAACGCAGCCACCATCACGAACACGTACGGACCGCACGACGCGCCTCCACTCAGCGCTCGCGTACAGGAGCTGGCGACTTGGCGACACGCCGCCGCGCCAGTTCGGGTTACTCGCACCTGTTCGTCGGTACATTCCGTTTGCCGCTCCCCGGAGCCACGGTTTCGGTCGTGTAGCGGAAGCGCTCAGTTTGGCCCGTGAAGCGGCAGAGTGTCTTCGTCCCTTCCACCAGTTCTCTACGCCTTCGCGGTGAAGCGGATGATCTACCCGAAGGTTATGCCCGCGCAGGAACCGCCGTGGTCGTCCACGGGAGTCCATCGGCTTGACTATTCCGCCGCAGCCGCACGCGCAGTGCTGCGTATCGGCATCACGCAGGTAAGGGTCGCCGTCGTAGGTCATTGTCACCCCTTTTCCTTCTAGCGGTCGTCGTCCGGGGCTACGCTCCCGGCCTCTGCGCGGCGCGCGTTATCCGACCACGGGGTGCTCGTCAAGACTTTCCACGCGTCCCTCGCACCCGGTGCGGCCCGCTCGTTCCACGCGTCCCGCGCGCCCGGCGCCGCCCGCTCGTTCCACACGTCCCGGGGATTGCCAGTCACGCGGCGTCCTTCAGAGAAGCACTGCGGGCACGCGAATGCGATCTCCTCTTCCGGCCGCAACACCAAGGTCAGCAGTCCTGCCCCGCAGCGAGCGCACCCCTTGCCATCGTCAACGTGACGCACGCCTTTGCGGTCAACGCTCATAACCTTACGTCTCACGCCGTCTCCGGCGGGGCGGCCATCGCCCAGCCGAGCACTTCGTCGTCAACGGGCACGGCGACGCCAAGGCCGGCTCTGTACGCGTCGCGCAACCCGACGGTGAGCAGCTCAGCCGGGTAGTCGACCCAGCCTTGCAGCGACGCGTACTCGACCGCGAGCGCGTCGCTGGCGGCCCCCGAGGCCTGCGCAGTCCGCGCATCCCACGCATTCCGCGCAGCCCACGCAGCCTGCGCAGCCCACGCAGCCCACGCAGCCCGCGCAGCCCACGCATCCCGCGCATCCCGTTCGCCTTCGTAGCGGCGCAACCGCCAGCCGAGGCCTCGGGCTTCCAGCGCGGCAGCCAGAGC
>Ga0187892_10001690_pt1 | contig 48747 bp, 31 predicted proteins | sample MA1701073metaG_FD_139345 | JGI IMG/M metagenome (GOLD analysis project Ga0187892, IMG submission 139345) | Bio-ooze microbial communities from a basaltic lava cave in the Kipuka Kanohina Cave System on the Island of Hawaii, USA - MA170107-3 metaG ...
AGGAAACGGTACCTGGTACCGTTACCGGACCGTTTCCGCCGGCACTCCTCGCGCACGGGACGCGGAAGGAAACGGTACCTGGTACCGTTACCGGACCGTTTCCGCCGGCACTCCTCGCGCACGCGACGCGGAAGGAAACGGTACCTGGTACCGTTACTGAACCGGGTCTGCCTCCTTCGTCGCGTCCTCTTTCTGCTCGAGAGGGTAGTCGAGATCGGGGGGCGGCGGCGCGCCGCCGGGGCCCTTCAGGTAGTGGTCGAACCACTGCATGGAGCGGAGGGCGTAGTCGTATCGCGCCGCGTCGTTCCGGTTCCCGTGCCCCTCCCCCGGATAGTGGACGAGGCGCACGGGCGCCTGCCCGCGGATCTTGAGCTGGCGGTAGAGCTCGAGCGACTGCGACGGATGGACGCGCGTGTCGTTCTTCCCATGGAGGAGGAGAAGAGGCGTCCGCGCGCTCTCGACCCAGCGTACGGGGCTCCGCTCGAGGAAGAACTCCCAGTCCTCCCACACGCGCTTCCTCTGGTGGACGAGGTACATCTCGTTCGGGATGTCGGTCGTGCCGGACTTCGAGACGAGGTCGGAGATGCCGACGAACATGACACCCGCCGCGAAGCGCTCGGAGAGGCGCGTCGAGCACCAGGCGGTCGCGTAGCCGCCGTAGGAGCCGCCGGTGACGCCGACCTTCTTGCCGTCGACGAGGCCGGTCGCGACGAGGTGGTCGACCGCGTCGACGAGGTCGTCGAACTCCTTCCCCGCCGGGTCGCCCTGGCTCGACTTCGAGAACGCGACGCCCCGGCCGGTGCTGCCGCGGTAGTTCGGATAGAAGACCGCGTAGCCTCTCGCCGCCGCGACCTGTCCCGGCGACGAGTAGCTCGTGAGCCACCCGTTCCGGTAGTGCGCCTCGGGGCCGCCGTGGACGACGAGGACGAGCGGATACTTCTCGCCCGGCTTCTCGTCCAAGGGCCTGATCAAGATCCCCTCGAGGGGCAGCTTGTCGCGCGACCAGAACGGCACGGCCGCCTGAGGGGCGAGCCGCACGCCCGCGAGCCACTCGTTCGAGTTCGTGAGCTGCCGCGGCGCGGTCTCCCCGTGGGACATCGCGAACGCCTCGCCGGGGAACGCCGAGGTCGATCCGGTCATCGCCCCCTTCATCCCGTCGGAGGAGAGGCTGAGCCTCGAAAGCGCCGGCCCTCCCCCGGCAAAGATCGTCTTGTGACCGGCGCCGTCCCGGCGCACTTTCTCGAGAGACGTTTCGACCCCGCGCTCGGCGAGGAAGAGGATCTCGTCGGGGTTCTGCCAGGCGAACGACTCGACGTCTCCCTCCATGCCGGAGAGGACGTCCTTCGGAACGCCGCCGGAGGCGTCGGCGACGAGGAGGCGCGACGTGGACGGGTCGTTCACGTCTGCTCCCGCGAGCATCGCGATGCGAGTCGAGTCCGGGCTCCACTCGAACGCCCCGAGCTTTCCGGGGTTCTCGACGCTCGCGAGGAGAGCGCCGGTCTCGGCGTCGATCACCCGGATCCGCCGCTCCATCATCGAGTCGTCGACGAGCGGCGTCGGCGCGACGACGACCGCGAGGCGCTTGCCGTCCGGGGCGAACCGGACTTCTGCCGCCGAGCCCTCGATCGGGAGCGGTTTCGGCTTCGCGTCGGGCGCGTCGTCGAACGGCCGCGCGACGAAGACCTTCCCGGGGCGGAGGTCCTCCTCGTAGACCTCGGCCTTGAATCCCTTCTCCGATAGCGTCTTCTTCCGCTTCGGCTCCTTGTCGGTCGCGACGAAGGCGACCTGCGCTCCGTCCGGCGCGAACGAGTAGTCGCCGATCGCCGCCTCGTGCGAGAGGATCTTGCGCGCTTCGCCTCCCGCGATCGGGATGGCGTAGAGGCAATTCTCCTCGTCGCCGGCGCGCTTCGAAAGGAAAGCGATCGACCGGCCGTCGGGAGTCCACTCGACCCGCGAGACGTTCACTTTTCCGGTGACGTAGGGCCGCGACGCGCCGGTCACGTCGACCAGGTGGAGCTCCTGCCACGCCGGCCCGTCCTCGTCTTTAAAGGGCGTCCGCGGCACCGTGAGGACGTACGCGACGAGCGAGCCGTCCGGAGAGATCTCGGCGGACGAGACGTTCTTGAGGCGCGCGACGTCCTCGATCGTGAGGCCCGAGCGGCTCCCTTCGGCCGCGACGGCGCGGAACGAGAGAAAGAGCGCCGCCGTGACGGCGAGCGCGACGAGGGTCCGGCGGTTTGGAGCGACCGTGGCGTTCGACGTCATGACAGAGCGGCCTCCTGAACGGGGACACTATCGTGCGTGAAACTGGAGCTTCGCCGGAGACGCTCCGCGAGTCAACGGTTCGCGAGCGCGCGGTCGATCTGGGCGAGGTGGTTGAGGTCGTGTCCGGCCGTCATGTCGATGAGAGTCTGGAGCGACTCCTCGCCCCGCTCTCCGTGCCGTCCGACCCGGCCGAGATCCTGGGGAGGGATCCGCCGCCAGAGGGCGAGGTTCAGGCTCCGGAGCGATTCGAACGCGTCGAGGAGCTCTCCCGGCTGCCGCTCGGCGTGATTCTGCACCTCGACCCAGAGGTTCTGGTCCATCGGGACGATCGCCGGGCTTTCGTCGCAGAGCACGGTGCGCGAGCGGTATCCGATCGTCCACTCGACGTCGGTCAGGTGGCCGAGGATCTCCATCGCCGACCACTTGCCGGGCGCCGGCCGCTTCCGGACCCGGGCGAGGTCCTTCTTCACGAAGAGCGCCCGGAGCTCGCGGGGCGTCGCGGCGAGGACCTCGAGCGCGAGAAGGTCGCCGAGGAGTCCGCGGAGGCGGGCCCGATAGCCGGCGGGGTCGGCCGTTTCCTGGCGGGCGGCGCGGGGTGACTCGTTCATGGGCGGTGTCGTCGTCGCGGTCGAGGCGCGGACGCCGCGTCGCGCGCGTCCGGGTCCGGGGGGCGGCTCTTTGAGGCCCCGCACGCGAGTCTACACCGTGCGCGCGGTTCGAGGCGAGAATCGCCTCGCCGGCTCCCGCCCCTCCCCGGCGGCTTCATCTTCCGCCGGACGCGGCGCGCGAATGCGCGAGCGGACGTCTCGCCGACGGTGGTCAGAGCTGTTCCGCCGAGAGCAGCTCCTCCCGCGCGATCCAGCCCATCGAGCCGAAGCCCGCGATCCAGCGCACGCGCTCGACCGCGAGGACGAAGATCCGGAAGCGGTGCGCCGAGAGGTACTCCTCGGCCTCCGGGAATCGCGCGAGGTACGCGTCCCTCTCCGCGCGGACGGCGCGCGGGGGCGGCGCCGCGACCCGGCCGAGGAGCGTCACGCGGGCGCCCGCCTGCGGGTTCGCCCTCGCTCGCGAATCCGCGACGAAGAGGCTCGCCCGCGGATCGGAGGCGAGATTCTTCGCGTGCTCCGAGATCGTCGAGAAGAGGAAGACGGGATCGCCCGCGGGCGAGAGCGCGAAAGGGGCGAGCGAGCCGAACGGCTGCCCGCCACTCCCGCGCTCGATCGTCGAGAGGACGGCATTCCTCTCGCGGGTGAGGAGGGATCGAACGAGATCGGCCGGGCGCTTCACGCGCAGATCATACGACGGGGGACGCTCGACGCGCGCCCGGCCGTCGTGGTATGAGCGCCGCATCATGTCCGTCCGGTTCCTCGTCGGGCGCGCCGGAAGCGGGAAGACCCGTCTCGTCACCGGCGCCGTCCGCGAGGAGCTTCTGCGCGATCCGGCGGAAGGCGCGCGTCTCCTTCTCCTCGTTCCCGAGCAGGCGAGCCTCCAGACGGAGGCGGCGCTCCTCGCCCCCGGCGGGCCGGGCGCACTCCACCGCGCCGAGGTGCTGTCCTTCCGGCGGCTCGCCCGCCGGGTGCTTTCGGGGAGTGGCGCGGGCCCGGCCGAGGTGCTCTCGTCCGCCGCGCGAGCGATGCTCCTCCGGCACGTCGTCCGGCGGAGCGCGGGCGATCTCGAGTACTATCGCGGCGCCGAGCGCTTCCCGGGCTTCATCGAGAGTCTCGCGCGGACGATCGAGGAGTTGATCGAAGAGGCGGTCGAGCCGGACGCGCTCGAGAAGGCCTCGGCGGCGGCGCCTTCGCTCAAGAAGAAGATCGGCGACCTCGCCCGTCTCTACCGCGCGTACCTCGCGGCGCTCGGGCCCGATCGCGCGGACCCGGCGCTCCTCCTCGACGTCGCGCGCCGGAGGTTCGCGGACGTCCCCTTCCTCCGCGGCTCCCGCGTCTGGGTCGACGGGTTCGCGGGGTTCACGCGCTCGGAGTCGCTCGCGCTCGCCGATCTCGCCGCGCTCGCGGACGACGTGACGATCGCGATCCTCGGCGACCCGTCGATCGATCCGGCCGTCGAGGCGAAAACGCCGGGCGCGCTCTTCCGAAAGACGGCCCGCACGCGTCTCGACCTCGAGTCGGCCTTCCGGGCGCGCGGGATCTCGATCGAGGAGCCGGTCGCCGTGGGGCCGGGAGAGCGGAACCGCTTCTCGCGATCGCGGGACCTCGCTCGGCTCGAGAGGCGGCTCTTCGTCTTCCCCGCGCCCCGGGAAGAGCACGTTGCGGCCCCGTCGCACGTCGAGATCCTCGAGCTGCCGACGCGGCGGCTCGAGGCGGACCACGTCGCCTGCCGGATCGCGGACCTCGTCCGCTCCGGACTCCGCTACCGCGACGTCGCGGTCGTCGCTCGCGACCTCGAGCCGTACCACGATCTCCTCTCGGCGGCCCTCTCCGGCCGCGGGATCCCCCATTTCGTCGACCGCCGGCGCGGCATCGCCCATCATCCGCTGGTCGAGTGCGTGCGGAGCCTCGCGCGCATGGCGGCCGAGCGGCTCTCGATCGACTCCGTGCGGCTCGCGCTCAAGACGGACCTCCTCGGCCTCGATCGCGAGGCGGCCGACCGTCTCGAGAATGCGCTCCTCGCGCACGGTCTCGAGGGGCCGGAGGCGTGGAGCGGATCGTGGGCGTTCGAGTCGTGGGACGCGTTCTCGAGCCTCGGCCGCGAGAGAAAGCCGGGCGGCGCCGGCGCGCCGCGTGCGGACGCGGCCGCGATCGAGGCGGCGCGCGAGGGCTTTCTCCGGGCGGTGCGGCCGTTTCTCGGCGCGGCGGGCGTCTATCCTGCGGGCGGGGCGCCGCGCCCGCTCACGGGTCGCGCATGGGCCGAGGCTCTCCGGACGACGCTCGAGGGACTTTCCGTCCGGGACCGGCTCGAAGGCTGGGCGGCCGAGGCCGACGCGGCGGGCCGCACGGACGAGGCCGACTCCCACCGGAAGATCGCGGACGACGTCTTCGAGTTCGCTGGCGACCTCGGCACGGCGCTCTCAGCGACGCCGCTCCGCGCGGAAGAGCTCCCGGCGATCGTCGACGCGGGACTCTCCGGCCTCTCGCTCGGGCTCGCGCCGGCGACCGTGGACCAGGTGCTCGTCGGCTCGGTCGAGCGGAGCCGGCACCCGGAGCTCGCGGTCGTCTTCCTCGTCGGCTTCAACGACCGCGTGTTCCCGCGCGCGACGCCGGAGGACGCGATCCTCTCCGACGAGGACCGCTCCGCGCTGATCGCGCAGGGCGTGAAGGTCGATCTCCCCCGCCGCGAGCGCGCGCCGGAGGAGGCTCTTCTCGCGTACATCGCCGTGACGCGCCCGAGCGCCCGCCTCGTCGTGACCTACGCGGCCGCCGACGAGCGGGGGAAGGCGATCCGGCCCTCCCCGTACGTCGCGGCGCTCGAGGCGGCGCTCCCGGGGCTCGCCGCCGCGAGGGCCGGCGATCCCCTCCGCGAGCGCTCGACCGCGCACGTCCGCTCGGCGAAAGACCTCGCCGCGGCGCTCGCGTTCGAGATGCGATCGCGGGCCGCCTTGACGGCCGACCCGCATCCCGACCGGCGCGCGGCGTGGAACGCCCTCTACGAGAAGGCGCGCGAGAGCGCGGACCTCGCGCGGCGCCTCGCGCCCGCCGTCGCGGCCCTCGTCTTCGACAACGCGCTCCCCCCTCTCGGCGCCGCCGCGCGCGCCCTTCTCTACGGGGACGAAATCGCGGCGAGCGTGACGCGCCTCGAGACGTTCGCCGCGTGCCCGTTCCGGCACTTCGCGCGGCACGCCCTCGAGTTGAAGCCGCGCCACGACGCCGCCGCCCGCCCCGAAGAGATCGGCGGCGTCCACCACAAGATCCTCGAGCTCGCGATCGCCGACGGCATCGCGCGCGGCCGGGCCCTCTCCGACCTCGGCCCGAAGGAGCTCTCGAGCCTCGTCGAGAGCGCGACCGAGCGCGTCGCGAGCGGGCTCCCCCGCACGCTCTTCCTCGCGCCGCCCGAGCGTGCGTTCCTCCTCGAGCGGAGCCGCGACGACCTCCGGCGCGTCCTCGAGGCCCAGGCCGACGCCGCCCGCGCGGGCTCGTTCCGTCCGCTCAGGACGGAGCTTTCGTTCGGGCGCGGCCGCGAGGGCGATCTCGACGCGCTCCGCGTGCTGATGCCGGACGGCCGCGAGGCGAGGCTCCGAGGGGTGATCGACCGCGTCGACGTGGCCGAGGCGGGCGGCGAGCGGCTCGTCGTCGTCGTCGACTACAAGCGGGCGAGAAACCGCCGCCTCGCGCTCGAGCGCGTGCGGCACGGCCTCTCGCTCCAGCTCCCGCTCTACCTCGCGGTCCTCCGCGCGGGCGGCGCGGCCGCCGCGGGCGGGCCCGTGCGCGCGGCCGGGGCCTTCTTCGTGAGCCTTTCGCCCGCGTACGAAAGCGTGGATCATCCCTCCGACTACGATCCGGAGAAGGCGCGATCGAAGGGGCCGCACCGCCCGCGCGGGATCTTTGCCGACGACGCGATCCCGCTCCTCGAATCGGCGGAGCGGGGGCGGCTCGTCCACTACTCGGCGCTCCTGAAGGCGGACGGGAGGCTCGGCGACGTCGAGAGGTCCGACGCCGCCCCGCGCGCGGCGCTCGAGCGTCTCCTCGACGAGGCGCTGAAGAAGGCCGGCGCGCTCGCGCACGAGATCGCCCGTGGCGAGGTGGCGGTCGCGCCTTACCGGCTCCGCGACGAGTCCCCGTGCGAGCACTGCGAGTTCCGGATGGCGTGCCGGTTCGAGTTCACCCAGCCGGGTCTCCGCGTCCTCCCTCCGATGAAGCGGAGCGAGGTCCTGGGCCTCTCCGCGGAAAAAGACGAGAAGGGGGAGGAGGAGGAGGAGGCGTGAGCGGGATGGAGCGGTGGACGGAGTCGCAGGAGCACGCCATCGAGGCGAGGGGGAAAAGCCTCCTTGTCTCGGCCGCGGCCGGCTCCGGGAAGACGAGCGTCCTGACCGAGCGGTGCGTGCGCCTCATCGAGAGCGGCACGGGCGCGGAGCGGCTCCTCGTCGTCACGTTCACGGAGGCGGCCGCCGCCGAGATGCGGTCGCGGATCGAGGCCGCTCTGAGGAGGCGCGCCGAGGAGCGCCCCGGGAACGCGGCGCTGAAGAGAGAGCTCGCTCTTCTCGGCTCGGCGCAGATCTCGACGATCCACGCGTTCTGCCTCTCGGTCCTGAGAAAGTGGTTCGAGGAGGCGGAGGTCGATCCCGCGGCCCCCGTCCTCGACGCGGACGAGGCGGCGCTCCTCGAGGCCGAGACGATGGACGCGCTCGTCCGAGACCTGTACGGCGGAGACGGGCCGCTCGCCCGCGCGTTCCGCGGGCTCGTCGTCGATTATGCGCTCGGGCGGGACGACGAGATCCGCGGCCTCGTCCTGACGGTCTCGCACTTTCTCGAGAGCCTGCCGCCGTCTTCCGACTGGGCGTCGGACGCGCTCGCGCGGCTCGAGTCGATGGAGCCTGTCCTCGACGCGCTCGGACGAGAGATGGCGGACGAGATCGCGCGCGTGGGACGCCACGGGGCGGCCGTCGCGGCCGCGATCGAGAAGCACCGGCCCGAGGGCGCCGACTACGGCGAGATGCTGCGCTCGTTCGCCTCGGCGTGCGAGGGCTGGATCGCGGAGATCGCGAAGGGCGCGCGCGAGACGGCCGCGGAGTCGATCCGCTCGTTCGAGTTCCCGAAGGCGAAGGGCGTCCGGGGCCTCGACTCGGCGGCGAAGGCCCGACGCCGCGCGGCCGGCGAAGCGAAGTCTCGCGTGAAGGCCCTGTTCGACGCGCGGGTGAAGCGTCCGTTCGCGCTCTTCTCCGCCGAGGAGGACCGGGCGGCGCTCGCTAGGACGCTTCCCGCCGCGCGCGCTCTCACGGACCTCGCGCGCGAGTTCCGGAGGCGGCACGGCGAAGCGAAGGCGGCGCTCGGCGTCCTCGACTTCTCCGACCTCGAGCAGCGCGCCGCGCGCCTCCTCCTCCCACCCGGCTCCGAGATCGCCCGGGCGCTTCGCGACCGGTTCGAGCACGTCCTCGTCGACGAGTACCAGGACGTGAACCCGCTCCAGGAGGCGATCCTCAGGGCGGTGAGCCGCGAGGACGAGCCGGACCGCGAGGCGAACCTCTTCACGGTCGGCGACCTGAAGCAGAGCATCTACCGGTTCCGCCTGGCCGAGCCGTCACTCTTCGCCGGGCGCGAGAGGACTCTCGGCCGCTCGTCGCGGCGCGGCGAGGTGGTGCCTCTCCGGGAGAACTTCCGGAGCCGGGGCACGATCATCGAGGGCGTCAACGTGGTCTTCCGCGCCCTCTTCGGCGCCGCGCGGGGTCTCGTCCGCTACGACGCCGCGGCGGAGCTCGTCCCGGGCACGGAAGCGCAGGAAGAGCGAGGCTCGCCCGTCGGCGTCGTCCTCCTCGAGCGCGACGTCTCCCCTCCGGCCGCGGCTCCGGAGGACGAGGAGCGCGGGGACGCACGCGCGGCGGACGACGTCGCCGATCTCGAGACCGTCGAGCGCGAGGCGTTCGTCATCGCGGAAGAGATCCAAAGGCTCGTCGCCGGCGAGGCGGGCGGCGAGAAGTTCCGCTACAAGGACGTCGCGATCCTCCTCCGGTCGGCGCGGCACCGGGCGGGCCGCGTCGCGTCGGTCCTCGCGCGCCTCGGCGTTCCCGCCTACACGCCGGCCGGCACCGCGCTCTTCGAGAGCCTCGAGGTGATGGACGTCCTCGCGCTCCTCGAGGCCGTGGACAACCCGCGGCAGGACGTCCCGCTCGCGTCCGCCCTCCGGAGCGGGCTCCTCGGCGAGCCGTTCTCGCCCGACGACCTCGCCCATCTCCGGGCGTTCGACCGGGGCGTCCCGTTCCACGAGGCGGTCTTCTCCTTCGCGCGGGACGGGCGCGACGAGAGGCTCCGCGCGCGCCTCGCCCGCGCGCTCGCGCGGCTCGATTCGTGGCGGTCGGCGGCGCGGCGTCGGCCGCTCGCCGAGGTCATCTTCGAAATCTACGAGGAGACGTCTTGCCTCGCGTTCGCGGGTGGCCTCGACCGCGGCGCGGAGCGGCGCGCGAATCTCCTCGACCTCCACGAGCGCGCCCGCCAGTTCGGCGCGTTCCACCGCCAGGGCCTCCATCGGTTCCTCCGATTCGTCGAGACGCTCCGCTCCGAGGAGCGCGATCTCGGCGCGCCGCCCGCGATCGGGGAAGGCGAGGACGTCGTCCGCATCCTCACCATCCACCAGAGCAAGGGGCTCGAGTTCCCGGTCGTCTTCGTCATGGACCTCGGCAGGCGGTTCAACCTCGAGGACTCTCGGGGGCGGATCCTCTTCGACCGCGAGTCCGGACTGGGCCTCAAGACGGTCGACCGCGAGAAGATGATCGAGTACCCGAGCGCGGCGCACCGCCTCGTCTCGAGAAGGTCGCGCGCGGCGGCTCTGGACGAGGAGATCCGCGTCCTCTACGTGGCGATGACGCGCGCGGAAAGGCGCCTCCATCTCGTCGCGTCCGTGAGCCTCGGCCGGGCCCGGGCGCGGCTCTTCGACGAGAGGAGGCCTCCGACCGAGATCGACGTCCTCTCGGCCGAGTCGCCGGCGGACTGGGTTCTCGCGGCGCTCGGGGGAACGGACGGGCTCGAGCGCGTTTTCGACGTGAAGACGCTGGGGCGCGACGATCTCGCCGGGTACGGGTCAAGGCCGGCGGAGACGGGCGAGGAGCGCGCGCTGCGCGAGGCGGTCGCCGCGCTCGCGCCCCTTCCCTCCGTCGAACCGGTCGCGCCGGCCGCTTCCGAGGCGGACGATCTCCTCGCGGCGCTGCGTACGGGGTATCCGTACGCGGCCGCGACGCGCGTTCGCGCCGTCCTCGCCGCGAGCGCCGCGAAGGACAGGGGCGCGTTCGATCTCGATCGGGAGGAGCGCGCGCCGCACTCTCGGCGCGCCGCGCTCCGCGCGGGAGGCGTCGACCCGGCCGTCACCGGCACCGCGACCCACCGGTTCCTCGAGCGCATCGACTTCGCGCGCGCGGGCGACGCGGCCGGCGTCGCGGCGGAGATCGAGCGTCTCGTGGCGGAGCGCGTCCTCGACTCCGAGGAGGCCCTGGCCGTCGATCCGGCGGCGATCGCGTGGTTCTTCGGGGAGTCGACGCTCGGCCGCGAGATCAGCGCCGCGGGCGGCCGCTTCCGGCGCGAGGTGGTGTTCCTCTCCTCGGAGGCGGCGCGGGACGTCGATCCTCACCTGGCGAGGGACGTCGAGGAGACCGTCGTCGTCCGCGGCGCGATCGACGGCGTCCTCCTAAGGGACGACGGCCTCGTCGTCGTCGACTACAAGACCGACCGCGTGGCTCCGGTCGAGATCGAGGCCCGTGCGGCGGCCTACGAGCCGGTCATTCGCCTCTACGCGCGCGCCGCCGAACGCCTCTTCCGGCGCCCGGTCCTCTCGACCTCGCTCGTCTTCCTCGCCGCCCGGAAAACGGTGCCAGTTGCCGTTTCCGGGCATTCTTCATGACCGGAACTTCGCGAGGATCTCTTTCTCGCGCTCGAGCGAGAGCCCGGCCTTGAGATTCGCCCTGCGCTCCGGCGGGAGCGTCTCGAACCACGCGAGCGTGTCGCGCACGGTGTCGTCGATCGGCCGGAAACGAAGGCCCGCCTTCACCGCGCGCGCGTTGCCGCACGAGTGGACGCCCGCGGTCTCGCCCTCGGGCGGCGCCCAGATGGGGATCGTGCCCTCGCCGCTCTCCCCTTCCTTCTTCAGGAAATCGGCCGGCACCCACGTGAACCGCACGCCGCTCCTCGCCGCCCTCTTGCAGGAGTCGAGGACTTCGCCCATCGAGAGCTTCCGGTCCGGGCCGACGGCGTTGAAGACGCCCGCGGTCCCTTTCTCGACGAGCGTGACCATGAAGGCGCCGAGGTCGCGGGCGTCGATCACCTGGATCGGGTCGGAGGGGGCGCCGGGCGCGAGCATCTCCCCGCCCTTCGACGCCCTGACCGGGAAGTAGGTGAAGCGGTCGGTGGGGTCGTTCGGCCCCACTATGTAGCCCGGCCGGACGACCGCGGTCCGCCCCGGGCACGCCGTCTCGGCCGCCTTCTCGCAGAGCGCCTTCAGCCCGCCGTAGTTCGCGTAGCCCTCCCCCATCGTCTCGACCGTCTCATCCGCGAGCTTCGCGACCGGCGCGGTCTCGTCCGAGTCCGGCACGTCGAGCTTCGCGTACGCCGAGATGCTTGACACGAAGACGTAGTGCGCTACGTTCGGGCCGAGGAGCTCGGCCGAGGCCCTCACCATGCGCGGATAGTACCCGCAGTCGTCGATCACCGCGTCGAACTTCCGGCCCTCGAGAGCCGCGAGCCCGTCGCCCTTCTTCGGATCGCGGTCGCCGCGGAGCTTCTCCACCTGGGGGAAGAGCTCCGGATTCGTCCGGCCACGATTGAAGAGCGTGACCCGATGTCCGCGCGCGAGGGCCGACTCGACGACGGCGGGTCCGAGGAAGTTCGTGCCTCCGAGGACGAGGATCGACTTCCCGGCCGCCCCGCCCCGGACGAGGGCCTCCGCGGCCGGGAGCGGGCCGCGAACCGCGGCGGCGACGCCGGCGGCGGCGCCGAGCTTCAGGAACGAGCGGCGGTCGGATCGCATGGGACGGGCCTCCTTCGAACGTGTCCGGACCCCATTTCACAACCGCCGGCCGGCGGCCGCTGTCACATTCTTGCGCCTGGCCGCCGTCACCTCGCGACGCGGCTCGCATCGAAGCGCGGGAACGGCGGGCCCGTTTCGGGCGGTCCGCGCGAAGAATCGAGACCCTCTCCCTCACGCCGGCCAGCCGCAACCGAACGCGGACGTCGCGCCTCAACGCGAGGTCCGACAGGTGTCATCGGAGGCCCAGGAATGGCTCCAACTTCTCCGCAAGACCCGGAGAAGTCGGGGTCGAAGACTCTAACGGAGGCAAAGAAAAGTCCCATGAACGCCATCGGAAGGACCGTGCTGGCCGCGTCGCTCGCGCTCGTCGCCTCTCTTTCGGCATCGGCGCAGCAGACGTCGACGACGACGATGATGATGATGGAAAAGAAGGCGACGATGAGCCTCGCCGACGCGAAGGCCGTGATCGCCGCGGCGGCCGCGGAGGCGAAGCGGAACAACGCCCGAGGCGCGATCGCGGTGGTCGACGACGGCGGGAACCTCCTCGCGGTCGAGCGGCTCGACGGCACGTTCGCCGCGGGCTCGATGGTCTCGATCGGAAAAGCGCGCACCGCGGCGCTCTTCCGGAAGCCGACGTCCTTTTTCGAGAACCTCATCAACAAGGGCCGCACCGCCATGACGACCCTTCCCGACTTCACGCCGCTCCAGGGCGGCGTCCCGATCGAGGTCGACGGCCAGATCGTCGGCGCCGTGGGCGTGAGCGGCGCGAACAGCGCACAGCAGGACGAGGACATCGCCGTCGTCGCGGCGAAGGCCCTCGCGTCCGGAATGAAGACCGGCATGGCGATGCCGCGCGAGATGCCCGTGGCGTACTTCGAGAGCGGAGCCGTCGGCGCCGCGTTCGCGAAGGGCGCGCCTCTCCTCGAGGTCGGCGACTACAAGATCCACGCGAGCCGCCGCGAGAAGCCGGGCCAGGCCGAGATCCACCTGCGCGACACGGACATCATCTACTTCCTCGACGGGAAGGCGACGCTCGTCACGGGCGGAGAGGTGAAGGACCCGCAGACGGTGGCCCCGGACGAGGTCCGCGGCGCCGAGATCAAGGGCGGCGAAAGCCGCTGCCTCGCGAAGGGCGACGTGCTCGTCGTCCCGAGCGGCACCCCGCACTGGTTCCGGGAGGTCGAGGGGCCGGTGCTCTACTACGTGGTCAAGGTGAGCGGCTCCGGGATGATGGCGCAGTAGTCGCCTCTCCGCGAGGGTCGTTTCCGTCCGAGGCGCGGCCCGTCCCGGCACGTTCGGCGGGACGGGCTGCGCCGGCTCGTCCCTCTCACTTCCCTTCGCCGAACGCCCGCGCCGCGCGGGCGCCCATCTCCTCGGGCGTGAGGTTCTCCTTCCGCGTCGCCACGCCCCACACGTGTCCGAACGGGTCGGAGACCATGCCGTAGCGGTCTCCCCAGAACATGTCGGTCGCCGGCATCGTCACGGTCGCGCCCGCCCTCGCCGCCCGCTCGATGAACGAGTCGACGTCGGGCGTGTAGACGTGGAGGACGAACGTCGTCGTCTTCGCCTCCTTCGGCGGCTTCACCGGGTGCTGCGGGAAGGGATCGTTCAGCATGAGGCGCGAGTCGCCGATCTCGAGCTCGGCGTGCATGACCGTCTTCCCGTCGGGGCCGGGCATGCGGACAGCCTCCTTCGCGCCGAACGCCCGCTTGTAGAAGTCGATCGCGGCCGTCCCGTCGTGGACCGTGATGTGCGGCGTCAGCGTCCGGAATCCGGGCGGAATGGGGTTCGTCATGGAACGGCCACCTCGCTTTCCTTTTCCTGTCCTGGGCTCTCAGTGCGCCGCCGCGGCCGTGCGCGACCCGTAGCGCTGCGTGGCGAATCCGACGATCCCACCGAGGAGCGATCCCGGCAGGATGATCTCCACGTAATGGATGCCTTCCATCACCGCGATCACGAGGGCGAGCGCGAACCCGACGAGGAGGCCGAACCCGACGCCGAGCGCGAGCGACTGGACCTTGCGGGAGAAGGCGCCGATGACGATGCCCGCGAGGAGGCCCTTGATCGTGGAGCCGACGACGATGCCGGCGATCTCCGGCGCGACCTCCGGCGCGGAGAGGAGCGCCGAGAGGCCGTCGAGGACGCCGAGGATGCCGCCGAGGACGAGACCGAGGACGGGCTTGTTCATGGTTGACGTGACCTCTCGAAATGACCGTGGTTGGCCGGCGACGCCGTTCCATTCAACGCCGGAGGCCTTTTTCTTTTTCGCTTCCACGCTTTCATGGCTTTCATGGCGAGGAGGAAAGAAAGCCGAGTCACCGGCCGCCGAAGACGAGGACGAGGACGCGCATGACGAGGTAGGCGGCGACGAGCAGGATCGGCACCTGGTAGCGCGCGGCGAGCCGGAGCGCCCGCGTCGCGGGACCTTCCGGCCACGCGGCGACCCGTCGCCGGTCGAGGAAGCTCGCGACGTCCTCCGCGAGCGCGCCCGCGCCCGCGTAGCGCGCCGCCGGCGCCTCCGCCATCGCCTTCAAGACGATCGCCTCGAGCGGGCGCGGGATCGCGCGGTCGAGCCGCCGGGGCGCGAGGGAATCGAAGGGACCGGCGACGACCCGGTCCGGCGGCGGCTTCCGCGCGAGGAGGAAATAGAGGATTCCGCCGAGCGCGTAGACATCGGAGCGCGGGCCGGCGCTCGCCGCGTCGCCGCGGGCCTGCTCGGGCGCCATGTAGCCGCGGGTCCCGAGGACGGTGCCGTGCTCCGTGTCCGCGCCCGCGGAGGGGGCCGGGGCGCCCGCGGGCTCCGCCGCGCGATTCCCGCCGCCCGCGACGATCTTCGCGACCCCCCAGTCCATGACCAGAACCTCGCCGAAAGGGCCGACCATCACGTTTTCGGGCTTCAAGTCCCGGTGGACGACGCCTGCGGCGTGGGCCGAAGCGACCGCCTCGCAGATCCTCCCGAACGTGCGGAGGAGGTCGTTCCGGCCGGCGCCCTCCTCGACCACCTCGTCGAGGCGTCGGCCGCGGACGCGCTTCATCACGTAAAACGCACGGCCGTCGGGCAAGGTCCCCGCGTCGTGAACCGGGACGATGCCGGGGTGCTCGAGCTTGGCGAGGATCTTCGCCTCGAGGCGGAGCCGCCGCGCCGAGTCGTCCGCGGGCTCGGGCGACGTCACGACCTTGATCGCGACCTCGCGATCGAGCTCCTCGTCGCGCGCAAGATAGACGGTGCCCATGCCGCCTCGCCCGATCGCCTCGATCACGCGATACGGCGTGCCCGAGAGGTCCGGCTCGAGCGCGACCTTCCGGAGATGGTCGAGCGCGGTGTCCGAGATGAACCGGCTCAAGAGGTCCGACCCAGTCGCGCGCCCGCGGAGGAGCGTCGGGGAGCCATGCCTACCGGGACGGGTCGCCCGGCCCGAAGATCGAGCGCGCGTCCTCGCGGAACTCGGTCTCGGAGCCCGCCCCCTCGCGGAGCTTCTCGAGGACGAGGCCCCGGAACTCCCGGCGCGCGGAGGCGAGGTGGTTCGTCACCTGAGTCTCGGTGAGGCCGAGATCCTCCGCGATGTCGGCGTATCGCGGCCGACCGTCCGGCGCGTCGGGGCCGTCGAGATCGTAGCGAGAGAAGATCTCGAAGTGCACGTCCTTTCCCGCCGCCGCGCACCGCTCGCGGAGCGCGTCGACCGCTCGCTCGAAGAGGCTCCGGACCCACTCGCGGCGGAACAGCGCCTCGCCGTCTCCAGAGGGATCCGCGCCGCCGCGCGCGATCTCGCCCTCGGCCCCCTCGAAGTCGAGCGAGCGCATCTCGACGTCTCCGCCCCGCTTGAGACGCGACGCGGCCTTCCTCTCGTTCGACGCGAACCCTTCGAGGCAGGTGCGGAGGAACGTCCGGAAGCTCGCGCGGGAGGGATCGAAGCGGTCGAAAAAACCCTTCTCGAACGCCTTCGCGAAAAAACCCTGGGTCAGGTCCTTCGCGTCCTCGCCGGGGACGCGATGGCGGAGGCGGAGATACTTGTAGACCGGCTTCCAGTAGCCCTCGACGAGGGCGGCGAACCCGCGGCGGCGCGCCCCGGGGTCGTCGCTCGATGCGGCGGCGAGGATCGAGTGGCGCGTGGCGGGGAACCGCTCCTCCGCCCCGCCGATCGCGGTGTCATCCCTGTCGTTCATGGCGGCGCCGGCGTCTCCGGGTCGCGGAAGCGGCCCGGCCGTGGCCACCGACGGTAACACCGCCGGGCGCGCCCGAAAAGCAATACGGCCGTCGCGGACCGGAAGCCAGGGGTTCCGATCCGCAACGGCCGACGAAAAGGGGTGTGACGACGACCGACTCGCCGCCACTGGCGTCGAAGACGTCTGGATCCGATAGTGGCGGTCCCGTGGAAAACGATCATCACCGCCGCGCTCCGGCGCCGGCGCTCGAAGTTCGGGAGGAGGTGCTCGCGGTCTACGCGGAGGCCGACTCCCGGCCGGTCGAGCGCGCGTGCGTCCGGCGGACCGCGTGCTGCCGGTTCCGGCTGACCGGGAAAACGCCATGGCTCACGCGCGGCGAGGCGGTCGTCGCCGCGAGGGCGTGGCGGGCCAAGGGACGGCGGCGGATCGAGCCTCGGCCGGACGGGGCCTGCCCGTTTCTCGACGACGCGACCGGCGGGTGCGGAGTCTACGCCGCGCGCCCGCTCGCCTGCCGGACGCACTACTGCCGCGAGGCCGGCGGCCCGGTTCCCCGCGCCGATGTCGTCGACCTCGTGCGGAAGCTCGAGCGGATCGGCCGCCGCCTGGGCGGAGACGGAGCGCATCCGCTCTTCGAGGCGGTCGAGCGGGAGCTCTCGAGCGGGCGCTAGCTCGCATCGTCCGCGTAGTCGAACGGTTCCGACAGGCCGGGCTAGTCGGAGCGGCCGAGAAGCTCGAGCGCTGCGGTCGTCACGGTCGCGACGCCGGTCTTGAGCGTCCGTTCGCGGTCGGGGGCGAAGAGCGGCGAGTGGAGCGAGGGCAGCGTCTCGCCGGTCCGCTTCGACTCCGCGAGCCGCTCGGGCGCGACCGCGCCCACCCAGAAGATCGTCGCGGGAACGCCCGCGAGCCCGTACTCGCTGAAGTCCTCGGCTCCCATGACCGGCGGGACCTCGCTCACGTTCTCGGCACCGAGCGCCGCGGCGACGGCGGCCGCGACTCGCCGCGTGAGCGCGGGATCGTTGTGCGTGGAGGGCGTCGACTCGACGACCGTGACGACGGGCTCCTTCGGGGCGCGCGCCGCCGCGGCCTCGCCCCGCGCGATGCGCTCGATCGCGGCGATCACAGCGTCGCGTACTTCCTTTCTGTAGGCGCGAACCGTGAGCTCGAGGCGCGCCTCGTCGGGGACGATGTTGTGCTTCGTTCCGGCGTGGAACGACCCCACGGTGACGACGGCCGGGTCGAGCGGATTCGTCTCGCGCGCGACGATCGCCTGGAGGGCCACGACGATCCGCGACGCAACGAGGACGGGATCGACCGTCTTGTGCGGGTAGGCGCCGTGGCCCCCCTTGCCGTGCACGACGACGTCGACCGAGTCCGCGCTCGCGAGGGCGTAGCCGGGCGAGTACCCGACGGTGCCCGAAGGGAGGTCGGCGCTGTCGTGGATCGCGAAGGCGAAGTCGGGCCGCGGGATCTTCTCGAACAGGCCGTCGTCGAGCATGGCGCGGGCGCCTGAGCCGAGCTCCTCCGCAGGCTGTCCCACGAGGACGAGCGTCCCCCTCCAGCGCTCGCGGTTCCGCGACAGGAGCGTCGCAGCGCCGATCCAGGAGGTCATGTGGACGTCGTGCCCGCACGCGTGCATGACCGGGACCGTCTCGCCCGACGGCTTCGTCACTCTGACGCGGCTCGCGTACGGGAGGCCGGTCTTCTCCGCCACCGGGAGGCCGTCGAGGTCGGTGCGGAGCATGACCGTCGGCCCGTCGCCGTTCCGCAGGATCCCGGCGAGACCGTGGCCCCCGATCCTCTCGATCACCTCGAAGCCCGCGTCGCGGAGGAGCGCGGCCATCTTGGCCGCGGTCTTCTCCTCGTGCAAGGAGAGCTCCGGGTGCGCGTGGAGGTCCTTGTAGAGCGCGTCGAGCGCGGGGAAGACGGCGTCGAGCTGCGCGAGGATAGCGCGGGAGCCTTCGTCCGGCGCGGGCGCCGCGACGAGCGTGGAGAAAAGGACGGCGGACGCGAGCATGCGATCGACCTCCGATGGAAAGAAAAGGTACCAGGTACCCTTTCTCGAAAACGGTACCTGGTACCGTTTCTCGTTTCCTACGGCAAGACGACGTCGATCTCCACGTCCTTCTCGCCCACCACGATCTCGCGCCGGAAGGGCGGCGTGCGGTCGAGGGTCGCGTAGCCGTCGAAGTCGAGCGGGTTCTCCGGCATGACCGGCATTTCGAGGATGTACGTGCCCGGCTCGACGTCCTCGATCACGTAAGCGCCGTCGGGGCCCACGATCGCGACCCCGGCCTGATAGCGCGCGGACTCGAGCTGCCCGGCGACGGCGAGCGGGTCGACGTCCTCGGGCGCGGGCCCCCCCGGGCGCCTGAGCGTCACGACCCGGATCGCCGCGCCGCCGCCGCCGCTCTTTCCGCCGAGGACGCTCCCGAAGACCCGCGCGCCGACGCCGAAGACGAACTCGATCCGCGCGACACGGTCGGCCTCCACCGTCACGTGCCGGGTCTTCATCGACATGCCCTTGCCGGCGGCCATGGAGCTCATGTCCATGACGGTCAACATGTAGGCGCCGGGCGGCAGCTTCTCGATCAGGAACTCCCCCCGCTCGTCCGTCGTCGTCATCCGCATGGGGCCTTCGCCGATCGCCTGGACCATGAGCCCCGGCCGCGGAGCGTCCTTCTCCTTCGCGACTCCCGCGATCGTCGCGCCGAGAGAGAGGACGATCGGCGGAACCGACGCGATCTCGTCCGGGCGCAGGTACACGGGCGTCTCCCGGGACGGCGCGTACGCCTCGTGCGTCGCCGAGAGCGTGTAGCGGCCCGAGGCGAGCTGGCCGATCTCGAACGCGCCGCGCTCGTCGGTCACGACGATCCGCATGCCCTTCCGCGCGTACTCGGGCAGGTACCGGCGCAGCGCGTCGGCCGCGTCGCTCTTCGCCGCGGGCTCGATCGCCACCTCGGCGCGCGCGACCGGGGCGCCGGACGGCAGCGCGACGACGCCGCGCACGGCGGCGCCGGCGGTGACGCGCAGGGCGAGGCCCTCCACCGCCTCGCCGGCGGCGACCGCGATCGCGCCGGACGATCCGGGCGCGTGGCCCGGCACGTCCGCGACGATCTCGAGGAGCCCCGGCGGAACGTCCTCGAGGAGGAACGTGCCGTCGGCGTTTCCGGCCGCCGACCGCTCTTTCCTCCTAGCGTCGGCGTTCGGCATGAACTCCGCGAAGACGTTGCCCGGGGAGTCCGATTCGGCCGGGATCGCGCGCACCGCGAAGGGCGCCGGCGCCGGAGAGCCGTCGGGGAAGAGGACGATTCCGCGGACGGACGCGGTCCGCGTCAGCACGATCTCGATCGGCGTCCCGTCGGCGTTTACCCGCTCGAGCGTGGCCACGGAGTGCCCGGACCTTTTCGCCTCGACTCCGTACGCCGTCGCCGGTTCGAGCCCCGTGACCCGGAACGTCCCGTCCGCCGCGGTCGTCGCGGTCTTCCGCTTCGAAGAGTCGAGGAACGAAAAAAGGCCGCCCCCGCCCTCCGAAGGCGCGACCTTCACGTCGGCGCCTTCCACGGCGAGGCCGCGGTCGTCGCGCACGATGCCGGCGATCGCGCCGGAGACGTCGCCCGGCTCCTGCGCCTTCTCCTCGGCAAGCTCGAGCTCGACTCCGTCCCGCGTCTCGACGCCGTCCACTTCGACCGTCTCCCCGAGACCCGCGGCGTCGAACGGGTCGTACACGTTGACCGGCCCCGCGCGCAGCACGTAGGTGCCGGGCGGGAGCCGCGAGAACGAGAACCGGCCGGAGTCGTCGCTCGTCGCGGACGACCGCGAGCCTTTCGCGCCGAAAACCGACGGGTGGCCGGACATGACGTTCGCGAGCGACGGCGACACGGTGACGTCGATCCCGGGAGCCGGCGATCCGCCGGGCCGGACGACCGTGCCCGCGATCGTCGACCCGGGGCCGAGCGCGACGTCGATCTCAGCCACGGGCTCGTCGCGCGTGAGGGGAGGGACCGAGACCTTCGCGGGAGCGAAGCCGTCCGCCGACGCGTAAAGGGCGTGCGCGGTCCCGAACGGACGGCCCTTCACCTCGAATCGCCCGCGGGCGTCGGTCGTCGTCTCCGTCTCCCCGAGCCCGGTCAGGACGTCGAACGCTCCGCGCATGGTCTCGGAGAGCGCGTTCTCGGGAAGGACGCGCACCGCCGCTCCGGCGACGCCGGCCCGGACCGAGTCGCGCACGGCGCCCGAGACTCGGCCGCCGAGCGAGACGGCGAAGTCGATCCCGTCGACGGGCGTCTCTGCGCGGGAGACGACCGCGCGCGCCCGGCGCCAGGGGACCGACACGAAGTCGCTCTCGCCCGTCGACGGGAGGACGCGCCGGTCGCCGGGAGGGACGCCGACGAGGCGGTAGCGGCCGTCGAGTCCCACGCGCGCCCGGGCGGACTCCGCGACGCTCGGGACGTGGAGGCGCGCTCCGGGGCCCGCGGCCGCGGCCGCGTGGACGGTCATCCCCGTCGCAGGCGCGAGCGTCGATTCGTCCCGCACGGCTCCCGAGACGGTCCCACCCGGCCCGAGCGCGATCTCGACGCGGCCGCCGTCCGGCGCCGGGTAGGACGAGAGAACGAGCGCGCGGCCCTCGGAATAAACGACGAGAGTCCCGGGCGACGCGGAGGGCCGGATCTCGAACGCGCCCTCTTCGTCCGTCTCGGTCGTCCGCGCCTTCGCCAACGCGTCGCGCACAGGGCCCGCGCCGAAGTGGTCGAGCGGGATCGCCGGCTCGACGAGGCGGCCGTCGTGGTCGACGTCGCGGAGCCGCGCAAGGTCGATCGGCACCGCGCGCACGGTCGCCGACGCCATCGGCTGGCCGTCCGGGCCGACGACGCGCCCCCCGACCGCGTCGCCCGACCGCGCGTCCCCGTCCGCGATGGGTGTCCCCCGCGCCGCGGCCCGCTCGCCCGCCGGCGCCGCCCTCCCCTCTCCCGCGCCCGCCTCGCGGCCGTCCGGCGCGGCCTCCGCGGGCGCCGGCTCCTCGACCGCAGGCCTTGGGTCCTCGCGCTTCAGGAAGAAGACGACGGCCGCGGCGAACGCGACGACGCCGAGCGCCGCGGCGAGGACCGCAGCCGCGGCGCGGCCGCGTGAACGACCGTCGGACGTCGATCTGGCTCGCAGCATGAGGAATCGCGCTCCCGGGCGGGCCGCTTTCCCCGGCCGCCCGGTGATTCTACGGCTTGCCGCTCGCCGAGGTTCCCGCCCGAGTCACCGCCCTCTCGCGACCGCCGAGCGCGCGCCGGTCGGATTCTCGACGACGACGTCGAATCGCACGCGGGAAAGGTTCGCGTCGAAGTCGGCGAGAGTCGCCCAAGCGCCGGGCCCCACCGGGACGAGAGGCACCCGGACGCGTGCGGGATCTTCCCCGACGCGGACGATCCCGGCGTCGACCGTCCAGGTGAGCGGAGGCGACTGAAGGCCGATGCCGAGCGCGCGATCGCCGTCCAACGCGATCTCCGCGACCGCGCCCTCCATCACGGTCCTGCCGTGGACGACGAGGCGCAGTCGCGAATACGGCCGCGACCGGGCGAGCTCGAGCGAGTCGATCACGGGACGGCGCGGGTCGCTCGGCCTCGATCCGGCGTCGGCGGGATCCGTGCCCTCCGCTGTCTCGATGCCGTCCTCCCAACCGTCGCCGTCGGTGTCGGGATCGAGGGGATCGCATCCGTACGCCGGCTCGTCGCCGTCGGAGAGGAGGTCGCCGTCCCGGTCGATCGAGAGGCGCCGGCCCTCGCCAGGCGGGACGGCCCGCATCGTCGCGAGCGCGCGCCCGCGCGCGGCGAGAGCGATCAAGCTCTCGATCGTCATCTCGCCGACGCCGCCCGACTCGCCGAGGAGCGCGTCGCGGCGCGGATCGAAGAGGAGGTTCCGGCGCTCTCCCTCGACGATCCCCGACACGATCACGTCGGCGTGCGCGAGGCGCGCCTCCGCGGCGAGCGCGGCGGCGGCGGCCGCGGCGATCCCCGACCGAGCGCTCAAGCGGTCGATCGAAAACCCGCGCCCGACCGACGGCGCCGTGCCCGTGTCGAACTCCTCGAGAAACGCCGCGAGATCCCGGCGGTCTTCGGGCGGGATCGGCCCGGCGAGGGTCACGATCGACGCGAGGAGAGCATCGAGCGTCGCGTGGCGGCCGTCGTGTCCGAGCCCGTACCCGGTCTTCGGCGCCCGGCCGAGCTTCCCTCCGATGCGCGCGAGCGCGGCGGGGTTGAGATCGTTGACTCCCGGTATGGCGAGGCTGTCGCGGCGCACGATGACGCGGTCCGTTCCGAGCGGCAGCGCGTGGCACGCGGCGCACGAGCGGCCCTGGTAGAAGCGGCCGGGGGCGCGGAACGCCGCGAAGCCGCGCGCCGCGCGCGCGCCGAGGACGCGGTCGATCGCGAGCCGCGGGTTGGGAGCGGCCCGGATCGAGGAAAGATACGCCGCGAGGGCGGCCGCCTCGTCCGGCGACGGCGGCGCGTCGCGGCCGAGGAGCGTGACGAACGCCTCGGCGAAGTCCTCGATCGAGGCCCGGTCGCCGCGCCAGTGGAACGGGTCGGTGCCGGAGAGTCCCCGGAGCGGCGGCGTCGCGAACGGCCCCTTTTTCCCTTCGAACACGATCCCGCCGGGACCGGCCTCGTCGGGGAGCGACGGGTCGCCGAGGTCCCACGCGAGATGGTCGGATCCCGCGTCGACGTGGCAGCTCGCGCACGAGACCCGGCCGCTCGCGGAGGTCGCGGTCGCGTCGTGGAAGAGGCGACGCCCCTCGCGGACCGAAGTTGGCACGGGGTCGAACGCCGTGGCCGCGACGACGGCGAGAACTTCTCCGCTCGCCGCGTCGATCGCGGAGATCGTCGAGTCGAGGCGGTTGAGCGTGTAGAGCGTGCCGGACTCGGTCCGGTGGACGACGCCGCGAGGTCCGAGACCGCGGCCGCCCGAGGAAACAGGCCAGACCGCGAGCGTCCGTCCGTCCTCGTCGAGGACTCCGACGCGGTTCGAACCAAACGCCGCGACGAATACGCGCCCCGACGCGGGATCGAGAGCGACGTCCGTCGGCTGCGCGAGGCTCGACGCGGCGTCCCCCGCGTCGAGCGACACGGGGCGCACGGTCGCGCCGGTCCGCGTCCGGTCGACGACGGTCACGCGGTTCTCGACCGCGCGGCCGCGGATCTCCGCGAGCGACGCGCCGCGGTTCCTTGCCTCGGTGTTCGCGACGAAGAGGCGGCCGCGGGCCGGATGCTGTGCGAACCCGAGGAGGATCGTGCCGACGCCGCGGACGGTGCGCCGGGCGAGCCGGCCAGTCCGCACGTCGACGGCGACGAGATCCGCGTCCGGGAGGCGCCCGGGCGAGCGGGGGTGATCGTCGGGTCCGATGAGCCCGGCCCGCGGGCCGCCGGAATCGTCTTGTCCCGCGAGGAGGATGGTCGTGCGATTGCCGCTCGCGAACGAGGCCACGATCGCGAACCGCCCGCCGCGCGCGACCTCGACGCGCCGCGGCGCGGCGCCCGGAACCGCGACGCGCGAGAGGACGCGGCGATCCGCCGCGTCGAGGATCGCGACCGCGTCCTCGCCGGCGAGCGTGACGAACGCGCGCGAGCCGTCGTGCGTGAAGGCCACGTCGGCCGGCTCGTCCCCGACCGGAATCGTCGCGACCGCGATCCCGAGCGAGAGGTCGACGACGCTCACGTCGTCCGAAAGCGCGTTCACGACCCACGCCTCGTCCGGGCGGCCGGGCCGGACGCGGACGCTGACCGGTTCGAGCCCGACCCGGATCTCGCCCGCGAGGGAGGGCACGCCCGTGTCCGAGTCGATCTCGTGGACCGCGAGGAGCGCCTCCTCGGGGGCGATCGCGAGGAGGCGCTGGCCCGCGGCGGCGAGCGGGCGGGCCGGTGACGAGGCGAAGTCCGCCGGGAGGCTCCGCGCCGGCGCGCTCCGGCACGGAAAGAAGGCAAGGACGGCCGCCATCGCGGCCGCGACGGCGATCGATCGGGCCATGGCGCCGCCTCAATCCCTGACCTGGACGAGGACCGCGTTCGTGACGCCGAAGCCCGAGCCGCCGGCCGCGCCACCGTCCTCGAGCATTCCCTGGATCGTGAACGCGGCCTCGGGCGCCACGAAAGCCGGGAAGCGGATCGAGAACGGAGCGCGCTCGGCGCCCGGAACGACGATCTCGCGCGCCGACCCGATCGCGGCGTCGCTCATCTCGAAGCCGGGCGCGCGGCTCCGCAGGGCCGCCGACGGCCGGAGATCGAGCGCTCCGCCGAGCGGCGACGGCCGGAGCAGCCACCCCGCCACGCTGCCGTCCCAGACGAGAGGCGTCTCGCGGGTGGAGAGTCCGCGCCCGATCCAGAGGACGAATCGCGCCGGGTCCGGGCCGGCGGGCGACGCGGCGAGAGCGACCTCGACGGACGAGAAGCGCTCGACGGTCGCCGCGAGCGTGGCGCCGTTCACGGTGAGCACCGGAGCGGGGGCTCCCGCGGCGCCGTTCACGCCGCCGCGCGCCGCGCGCGAGAAGAAGCCGGCCGCGCCGGGCCCTCCGAGCGCTCCCATGTCGCAGCGCGGGCCGCCTCGCGACGGCGGAAAGGAGGCGTCCGACCGGACCGCCGACGGATCGCCGGCGTCGATGCACGGCGACACGCGGCGGAGCCGCACGTCGTCGATCGTGAAACCCGGTCCCGCGAGGAGCGGATCCGCGGCGATGTTCCCCTCTCCGGGCGGCGGGCCCGCCGGGGACGGGACGCAGGAGTACCGGATCTCGACAGGGCCCCGAAACGAGATCTCGTGCCCGGCGACGATCGAGTCCGAGATCTTCGTGGTCGTTCCGGACGAGTGGACGGCGTCGGGCCGATTGGAGACGACGGTCGCGTTCCGGATCTCCGCCGATCCGCCGTTCACGTAGAGCCCGGCGCCGAGCTCCTCGGCCGGGCGCCGCGGGTCGGTGACGATCGAGTGAAGCTCGTTCGCGGCGAAGACGCAGTTCCGCGCGACGAGCGACGCGCCGTCGGAGAAGACGCCGCCGCCGAGCGCGCTCGCGCCGCCGGCCGTGCCGGAGAACTCGGCCTGCGCCTCGTTCGCGGCGAAGACACAGTTCTCGATCGTCGCGGTGCCGCGGCTCACGAACAATCCCGCGCCGCGCGCGAGGGAAAGGCCCTCCTCCTTCCGAGAGACGATGCGGTTGCGCGTGACGACGCAGCCCCGCATCTCGAGATCGCCGTCGCACGTGACGCCGCCGCCCTGCGCGTCGAAGAACATGATGCCGGGGCCGTCGAACGGGATGAGGGACGGGTTCGCGACGTTCCGCGCGAGCGTGCAGTGGAAGAGCCGGAGCGTTCCGGACCCGAGGCGGGCGCGGATGCCGCCACCGTCGAGCTTCGAGACGTTCTCCTCGATCGTGCAGTGCTCGAGGACGAGATCCCCCGTCGCGAGATCGGCGTCGATCCCGGCGCCGGCGCCGTCGACGAAGCTCACGTCGCGGTTCCCGGAGATCACGAGATTGCGGAGGAACGGTGACGAGTCGACGATCCGGATCGCGCCCTCGTCGGACCTCTCGATCCGGCAGTGCACGAGCGACGAGCCGTCGGGCGTGTTCTCGAAACGAAGGCCTTTCCACGCGATCTCGACGTCGACCGTGCCGAAGAGGATCGGAGCGTCGGCGCGCCCCTCGGCGCGCAGCCGGCCCGTCACGGCGATCTCGAAGTTCCCGCCGGCCAGGACCTCGACGCCGGGCTCGATCGCGAGATCGACGGCGCGAACGTTCCCGGCCAGGACGAACGGCGAGCCGGCGCGCGTCCAGGTGCCGCTCGCGTCGCCGCCGGGGACGACGGTCGACGCGGACGAGGCGGAGCCCGCGGCGAAGAGGATGCCGGCGGCGAGGACGAGACGAGGCGCTTTCGCGAACATGATGGGTTTCTCCTCCTGGGCGAGGACTCGCCGGCGCCCGGTGAACCCGGGGCGCGCGCTCGGACGCGGAAGCGGAGCGCGGGGCATCAGGGCGTCGGGGGTCATCGCATCGTTCCCGCGGCGGGAGGTTTTCCGCCGCGCTCTCCGTTCGGAGCCGCGAGCGCCGCCCGCGGCTCGACCCGAACCCTGGACCTGTCACGGTACGCCTGCCGCGCCCGGCGATCAAGACGGTTTTTTGGGAGCACCGCGGCGGGCGCCTCCCCTGGAACCGAGCGTGCGATTGCGTCATGATGCGATCGTCCCGCCGACCGGCTCGAGTCGGGAACCCTTCTTCCACCCGCTCACCTATCCACCCACTCATGACGAGAAACGCGACGAACCGGCTCCGGTGCGGCTCCGCCGTCCTTCTCGCCGCCGCGCTCGCGGCGGGATGCGCGACGACGCGGCCGGCCGCGAGCGCGGCGTTCGATCCCCCGCCCGTCCTCGGGTCGGCGGCCCTCTCCCCGGGAACCGCGCTCACGGGCCCTCTCCTCTCGGTGGACGGAATCGATCCGGACCCGGCCCGAGCCCTCTCCGTCCGCGGGCGGATCGACGTCGTCGAGCGCCTCGAGACGTCGGGCTTCGAGCCGCTCGGCGCCCGCGCGCGCGTCGTCCTCTCGCCGTCCGGCGCGACGCCGGATCCGCTCCGCGGCGTCGCCGAGGAGACGGCGGGCGTTCTCGTCGCGGAAGGCGGGGCCGCGCGGGCTTTGGCGGCCGGCGTCGCGGACGGCGCATGCGGCCGGACGGTCCCGTCGGGGACGGTCTCCGCCGCTCTCCCGGCCGGGTCCACGCTCGAGATCGCGGCCGACCTCGTGCCCGGGACCGAGGACCGGGGCGAGGAGCCGGGCGCGCGCCCGATCCGGCGCGTGGCGCTCCTCCTCGCGCGAGCGGGCGGAGCGGCGGCGCCGGACGATCGGATCGAGGTCTCGGTCTTTCTCGCGCGGATCTGGCCTTCCCGCGCCGCGGATCCTCACGACGTGAGCGATCCGGGACCGCTCGAGCATTCGCGGACGCTCGTTCTCACGGGCCTCTCGCTCCCGGCGGGCGGCGATCCGGTCGTGATTGCCGTGCCGCGACCCTTCGGTCCTCATCGCGGCGCCCACGCGGTCGCGACGGTCTTTGCCTCCACAGCTCCCGAGCGCGGTCCGGAAGCCTCGGAGCACGCGGCGGCGCTCGAGCGCGGCCTCGAGCGCGCGGCGGCGGCGGCTCGCTCCGAGAGCGAGCGCTCTTCCGGGCTCGCGGACGTCGCGCGGAGATCGCGCCGGCTGCGAGAGGCGGCCGCGTCGCTCGCCGACCCGGCGATCCGGCGATCGGCCCTCCTCTTCCTCGCGGACGGGAACGGGGCCGCGCTCGCGGCCGACGCCGCGCTCGCGTGCGACGAGACGACGCTCGCGGACCTCGCCGCGGCGGTCGGAGCGGAGCTCTCGTCGCAGGAGAGCGCGGCGGACGCCGAGGCGGGCTTCCGCATCGAGCGCGCAGCGTACCGGCTCGTCGCGTCCCGCGTCGACCGGGCCGATCCGGATCCCGCGCTCTCAAGCGTCCTCGCGCGGCACGCGGGCGACGCGGCGCGGTTCCCGGCGAGCCTCTTCGAGATCGCCGAGTCCTCCCGGGACGCGGACGACATGGCGAGCCGCATCGCGGAGGAAAACGTCGCGCGGCTCGACGATCCGTCAGTCGAGGTGCGCGTCGCGGCCTACGAATGGGTTTCCGCGCGGGGCCTAGTGCCCGCGGCCTACGATCCGCTCGCACCGCGCGCGGTGAGGCGGGCCGCCCTCGAAAGAGCCGAGAATGCGCGCCGGAAGCCCGAGGCGGGGGGCCCGTGACGGCGTCGCGCACCGGCCCAGTCCCCCGCCGCCGGATGCCGCGCCGGCTCCTTCGCGCGGCCGGCGTCGCCGTCGTGACGCTGGTCGCCCTCCGCTTGGCGATCTCCCTCGCGCTCGTCCCCGCCGTCCGCTCGGCGCTCTCCTCTCTCGGCTTCGACGCGGAGATCGAGCGGATCGACCTCTCGATCCACGAGGGCCGCGTCGAGATCGGCGGGCTCGCGCTCTGGGAGAAGGGCGCCCCGCCCGGCTCCGATCCGCTCGTCCGCCTCCGCTACGCGCACGCCGATCTCTCGATGGGACGCCTTTTCTCGGGACGCGTGCGGCTCGAGCGCGTGGAGGCGGACGGCGTCGAGATCCTCCTCGAGCGCGGTCCGGACGGCCGGTTCTCGATCGAGCGAGCGCTCGCCGGCGAGGGGGACGAAAGGAGCGGAGCGGGGGCGGAGCCCGCCCCGGACGGCGACACGGATCCGGTCGACTTCCTGCTGCCGTTCGAAATCGCGATGGTGCGGGCCGCTCCCGTGACGATCCGGGTCCTCGACCGGTCCTCCGATTCCGAGGTCGACGTGACGCTCGAGGCGACGATCCGGGCCGACGACGTCGGTTCAGAGGAGCGTCCGCTCCGCGCCGAGCTCCTCGCGTCGGCGGCGGGGGCGCTCGATCGACTCCGCGCGACGGCCGTCGCTCGAGCGAGCGAGGGCGAGGTTTCGGCGCGGCTCCGGGTCGAGGCGCGCGGCCTCTCCCCGCTCGCGGTCGAGCCGCTCCTTCGTCCGCTCGGGATCGAGGCGGAGCCGGGCGACGTCGCCTTCCATTTCGAGGCGGAGGCGGAGCTTTGCGCCGCGGGCGACCGGCGCGAATCGGTCGCGGGGACGATCACGTTCGGGGACGCGGCGGTTTTCGCCTCGGGCGAGGAGGCGGCGGCGCTCGACCGCCTCGCGGTCGCGATCGCCTCGCTCGGAGCGCGCGAGACGGCGATCGAGAGCGTCGAGATCGAGGGCGTCCGGGCGAGCGCGCGCCGCCTCGCGAGCGGCCGGATCGCGGTCGCGGGCGTCTCGTTCGGGCCGGTGCCGGAAGACGCGTCGGGCGTCGGCCCCGCTCCCGGCGGAGCCGCGGAGAGCCCGGCCGGTCCGCGAGCCCCGCTCGTCGTCGAGCGCGTGACGATCGCGGGGGCTCGCCTCGCGTTCAGGGACGAGGCCGTGAAGCCCGCCGCAGATCTCGTCGCGGATCTCGAGAGGTTTTCCGCCGCGCCGTTCGCGGACCACCCCGCCCGCCGCGGCGAGTCGACCCGCGTCGAGGCGGACCTCCGCCTTCCCGGCGTCGCCGAAACCGTGCGCTTGAGGGGCGATCTCGTGCCATTCGGAGAGGCGCGGGACGCGCGGCTCGAGATCGCGGCATCGGACGTGACCCTCCGCGCGATCGCGCCCTACCTCGAACTCGCGGGCTTCGTGCCGGCGCTTGAGCGGGGCGAGATCGCCCTCGGCGTCGAGGCGGGTGCGCGGACGGACGGCGCGACCGGCGCGACGACGGCCTCCCTCCGGCGGCTCGATCTCTCGCTCGTCGACGGCGCCGAGCGGAGACTCTCGCTCGGTCTCCGGGCCGACGGGATCGAGATCGGGCCCGAGGACGGAGTCGTCCGCGTCGAGGAGATCGCGGTCGACGGCCCGTCGCTTCCGGTCCGCCGCGACGCGTCCGGCGCGCTCCACGTCCTCGGGCTGAAGAGCGTTCGCCCCGAGGCTCGCGTGCGGGACGGCGAGCCGTTGCCCGGGCCGGCTGCGGGCGCGCCCGGCGCTCGCGGAGGCGGGCCCGCGGGAAGGCTCGAGATCGCCCGGCTCGAGTGGACCCCGGGGGCGGTCCTCTTCGAGGACGAGGCGGTCGACCCGCCCGTCTCGCTCTCCCTCGGCGAGACGCGCCTCACGGTTCTCGGGCTCGCGCTCCCCGGCCCGGATCCGAAGGCCGCCGAGCCGAACCGCGCCACCCTCGCGTTCCGGTCGTCGGTGCCGGGGGCGATCGAGGCGATCTCGCTCGAGGGCGACGTGACGACGCATCCCGGGCCGCTCAAGCTCGAGGCGGACTTCGCGCTCCGCGCGTCCGGCGTCACCGCGTGGTCGATCGCGCCGCTCCTCGAAAGGAGCGGAATCGACGTGCGCCGGCTCGACGCGGCCTTCGGCGCGCGGCTCCGCGCCGCCGTCGCGGCGGACGGCGGAGCGCTCGAGGCGAGCGCGGAGATCGCGGACGCCGTGCTCGAGGGCCCGGACGGCGTCGCGGCCTCGCTCGAGTCGCTCCGCGTCGGAGGGACGCGGGTCGCGCCGGACGGCGCCGTCGCCGTGGAGGAGATCGCCGTCCGGAAGCCTTTTGCTCGGCTCGCGCGGCGCGCGGACGGCTCCCTCGTCGTCGCGGGCGCTCGATTCCTCCCGGCGCCGCCCGCCGGCGCTCCGGAGGAAAGAGCGTCCGTCGCCGCGCGAGCGGCCGAGGCGGCGGAGCCGCGGATCCGCGTCGAGAAGGCGTCGCTCGAGTCGCTGGCCGTGACGTTCGCGGACGAGATGAGCGGCCGCGCGGCGCCGCTCGATGTCCGGCTCGACGCGGGCGTCGAGCGGCTCGACCTCTCCGGCGGCGCTAAGGCCGCGCCGTTCTCCGCTTCGCTCACGGCCCTCGGCCTCGTGGACTCGGTCTCGATCGAAGGCGAGGTCTCGCCGGCCCCCGCCGACCTCCGCGCGGTCGCGCGCGTCGAGGCGCGCGGCGTCCGGGGAAAAGGCCTCGCGGCGTACCTTCCGCCCGGGCTCGGCCCGAGGCTCGAGGACGGACGGCTCTCTTTCCGTGCGCACGCGTCGTCGCGAGAGCGGCGGGACGGTCCCGGCCGGACCCTCGCTCTCGAGGTCGCCGATCTCGACTACCGCGACGGCGACGCGGAAGACGCCCTTCTCGGGTTCTCCCGTCTCGCCGTCATCGCCTCCCGCGTCGATCCGGACGCCGGCGTTTTCGAACTGGACGAGGTCGCACTCGCCGGCCTCTCGGCGCGCGCCGCGCGCGGCGACGACGGATCGATCGAGTTCCTCGGCGTCGTCGCGGGCGGCGACGTCGGCGGAGAGAGGGCCCGGAGCGACGAGACAAGAAACGACAGAGAGGACAATGTCGAAGGACCCGCGCCCGGAGCGGAGCCTCCGGAGCTTCCGGCTGGGGAGCCACGCCGGGCGGGAGCGCCGCCGCTCCCGTCCATCCGCGTGGCGCGGCTCGACGTCGGCGTCGAGCGGCTCGTCGTCGAGGCGGCGGGCGGCGGAAATGACCTCGTCGCGAGCGCACGGCTCCGAAACGTGGAGCCGCTCGCGCTTCTCGGCCCCGCGCCCGAGAGCCTCGGCCCGATGAAGCTTCGCTTCCGAGGCTCGGCCGAGCCGCTCGTCGCGTCGATCTCGGCGGATGTCGAGATCGACCCGTGGTCGTCTCCGGCCTCGGCCGCGATCGACGTGGCCGTCGACGGGATCGCCGGCCCGGCGCTAGCCGAGATCGACCCCGCGCTCGCGGAGAGGATCGACGCGGGCGGCATCGACGGCGGAACGTTCCGCGCCGCGATCACCGCGCACGCCGATTTCGGGCGCACGCGCGCGGCGAACATCGACCCCTCTCGCGGTTTCGGGCTCGATCTCTCGGTCCGCGACGCGGAGCTCCGCGACGCACCCGGCGGCGAGGTCCTTCTCGGCGTCGCCGCGATCGAGTTGATCGCGGAGCGCCTCGTCCCCGCGACCGGCGAGGTCCGCGTTCGGGAGCTCCGGATCGAGCGTCCGGCGCTCCGCGTCGCGCAGGAGCCGGACGGGTTCCGGGCCTGCGGCGTCCTCATCCGGTCCCGGGCCGGGACGGCGGAGGGATCGAGCGCGCCCGCGGGCGGAACTTTGGCTGAAGGGAGCGGCCCCGGTCCTCCCGAGGTGCGCGTTGACCTCCTCGAGGTGCAAGGCGCCGACTTCGCGTTCACGGACCGGACGACCGACCCGCCTCTCGTCCTCCCCATCGACGGCCTCGACGTCTCGGTCCGCGGATTCTCGACGCACGCGGCCGCGAGGCGGAGCCCGATCGCGTTCTCGGTTTTCGTCGACGCGGGGGACGTTGCGTTCCCCGAAGGCCCAAAGCCGGCGTTCCAGGAAGCGTCCCTCGTCGGCCGCGTGGTCCCCGGGCCGGCGCCGTCGGGGGAGATCCGCGCGAACATCGGAGCGCTCGAGCTCCGGAGCCTCGCCGGCCCGGCGTCCGCGTCGGGACTCACGATCGAGGACGGCGTGCTCGATGCCCGGGCTTCGGTCGTCCTCCGCGGAGAGAAAGGCGCCGCGGTCGACTCGCGGCTCGTCTTCGGCTCGCTCTCGCTCGAGGAGCCGTCGGGCGGCCCGATCTCGCGGATCCTCGAGCTTCCCGCGTCGCTCGACACGGTTCTCTTCCTCCTCCGCGACGCGAACGAGGAGCACCGCTTCGAGCTCGACTTCACGGTGCCGCCCGGAGGGCTCGGCACGGGCGCGATCGTCGCGCGGGCGCTCTCGACGCTCTCCGAGGCGATCGCGAAGGCGGTCGCGGCCTCGCCCTTCCGCGTGACGGGCGCCGTCACCGACCTGCTCGGAATGACGGGCGGCCCGGAGGAGGCGACCGGGCCGGCCGCGGAGATCGCCTTCTCGGCGGGGGACGCCTCGCTCTCGGCCGAGGCCGAGTCCGTTCTCGGAGGCGTCCTCGAGCGACTGGACGACGACGACACGCTGACCGTCGTCATGCGCCACGAACTCGGTCCGGGAGACTCGGCCGCCGTCCGTTCACGCGCAAACCCGGATGCGCGACACGTGCGGGAGATCGTCGACCGGCTCGGTCGCGAGCGGGGAGCGATCGACCGCCGCCGCGACGAGGCGGCCGCCGAGGCACGCGCCCTCTTCGGGACCGCGCGCGCGATCGAGGCGGAAGAAGCCGCCGCGCGGGTGCGGTCCGTGGAGGCCGAGCGGGCGGAAAACCGGGCGCGAATCGACGCCGTCCTTCCTCTTCTCTTCGCTCGCGGCGACCGGCTTCGGGACGCGCGCGCCCGCGCCGCAGCGCGCGACCTCGGAACGGCTCGGCTCGCTGCGGTGAGAGACGCTCTCTTCCTGAGCGGCGTGTCCGAGATCGCGGAGCGAGTCGGCGTCCGGCCGGCGCGGGGCGGGCTGGCCGGCTCCGAGGGACGCGGTCGGGTTCTTCTCGAGGAGAAGCGGCGGCCGCCGAAGGAGGGATTCGTCTCCTCGGTCATCGGCGCGCTCATGTTCTGGACTTGGCTCTGAAGCCGCGTCGGTCCGGTGCCGCTCGGCAGGGCCGGGGAGCGGCCTCTCACGGCACGAGGAGCGCCTTCACGCAGCCGTCCCGCCGGGCGGCGAACGTCGCGTAGGCGTCGGGCGCGCCGTCGAGCGGATAGCGGTGGGTGAAGAGCGACGCGAGGTCGCTCGCGCGCCGCCGCGCGAGCGCCACGAGCGGCGGCATCAGCGCGCGCGCCGGGCACCGGCCGGCGCGGTACGTGATGTTCTTGTCGTACGCCTCGCCGGGGGTGAAGGGGAACGCCCTTTCGACGTGGACGCCGACGGAGGAGATCGTCCCTCCCGGGCGCGCGATCTCGAAGGCGAGCCGGGCCGAGGCCGGGCTCCCCACCGCCTCGAGGACGCAGTCGGCGCCGCGGCCGCCCGTCGCGCCCCCGACGAGCGACGCGACGTCGGCGGACGCGAGGTCGAGCGGTGTCGCGCCGAGTCGAGCCGCGAGGTCGAGCCTCTCCCGCACCGAGTCGACGGCGAGGACCAAGGAGGCTCCTCGCTCGCGCGCGGCGAGGACCGCCATGAGCCCGACGGGACCGCAGCCCACGACGACCGCGGTCTTCCCGGGGCCGGCCTCCGCGCGGTCCGCGCAGTAGACCCCGGTCGCGAGCACGTCGCCGAGGAGGATCGCGGCCTCGGCCGGGAGGTCGTCCGGCCACGGGACCAGCGTCGAGTCGGCGAGCGGCACGCGGACGATCTCGGCCTGCCCGCCGTTCAGGCCCCGCCCCTTCTCGACCCATCCGAAGAGCCTGCCCTTCTCGCAGCGGGCCGTGAGCCCGCCCTCGCAGAAAAAGCACGCCCCGCAGCTCGTCGTGAAGGGGCAAAGGACCGCGTCGCCCGGCCGGACGGTCTCGACGCCCGCTCCGGTCTCGACGACGCGGCCGACGAACTCGTGTCCCATGACGGTGCCCGCGTCGAGGCCCGTCTCGCGGCCGTGGTACGCGTGCAAGTCGGAGCCGCAGACTGCGGCGAGGGTCACGGCGACGAGCGCGTCGCCCGGCTCCTCGACGCGCGGGTCCGGCACGCGATCGCATCGGACGCGCTCCACGCCCTCGAAGACGACCGCTCTCATGGCGGGCTCGAGGATAGCGCGGATGCCGGGGTTTTCCCGTCCCCTCCTCGCGGGCCGTCAAGTCCGAGAGTCCCGCCGACCGACAAAGGGGGAGTCTGTCCGCGACCCGGCGCTTTCTCGTTCACGCCCGATAGCGGTCCCCGGCCTTCACGCGGCCGTCTCGCTCAAGGCTCCCGGCCGAGCGGCGAGCGGCCGCCGACCCCGCGTGGAGGAACGATCCGCACCGCCGCGAACGGGATCCGTCGCCGAAGGTAAGACCCCGCGGCGAAGCGGGTGGGGAGAGTGCGCATGGAATTCCGCGACGTCGGCCGCCGGGCGCGCAAGGCCGTTTTCTTCTGGCGAGCCATCGCGCGACGCCGTTGGACCGCGGGCGAGTACGTCTCGCGAGCTGCGCCCGTCGTGATCGGAGGCTGCCCAAGGAGCGGAACGACTCTTCTCCGCGTCCTCCTCGACCGCCACCCGAGCATCGCGTGCGGGCCGGAGTCGAAGCTCTTCATTCCCGACTGGCCCTCCGCCGACGAACTGGCGCACCGGTACGAGATGCCGGAAGAGCTCGTGCGCGGGCTCCTCGCCGCCGCGCCGTCGCAGGCCGAGTTCATCGACCGGTTTTTCGCGGAGCACTGCCGCCGGCTGGACAAGAAGCGCTGGGCCGAGAAGACGCCGCTCAACGTCCGCTACGCCGACTTCGTGTTCGCGCATTTCCCCGACGCCCGCTTCGTCCACATCCTCCGGGACGGGCGCGACACGGTTGCTTCGCTCCGGACGTTTCCGAGCCACGCGGTCGTGAACGGGCGGCGCGTGCCGCTCGACACCCGGAACCCCATCGACCGGTGCGCGCGGCGGTGGGTGCGCGACGTGCGCGCGGGGCTCCGGCACCGGGGCGATCCGCGCTACACGGAGGTCCGCTACGAGGCGCTCGCCACGCGGCCCGAGGAGACGCTCCGCCCGCTCTTCGAATTCCTCGGGGAGCCGTTCGACCCGTGCGTTCTGCGCCCGCGGCCGGAGGAGAAGGCTGCGGCGAAGAGGCCGCTCCGCGACCACGCGAACTCCCCCGAGGCGTCGGCGCCGATCCACACGCGCGCCCTGTCGCGCTACCTCACGGATCTCGACGTTTCCGAACTCGAGACCGTGATGCGCATCGCCGGCGACCTCCTGCGCGAGCTGGGCTACGCCTGCGACCCGGCCGGGGTCTGACCGCGCCTCCGCGGTCCGACCGGCGGCGTTAGAATCTCCCTCCGAGGCCGGGCCGCCTCACGGCACTCGGAGCCGCTCGTGCACGCCCGGCCCTGAAACCGTCATCCGGAGCCGAGCGAGGAAGCCTCATGGCTCTCTCGAGAGTGCGCCGTCTCGTCATCGGGATCGGAATCGTCTCGCTCGCGATCCTCTTCGTCCTTGAGGGCTCGAACCACCGCTCGATCTTCCATCTCGCGGCCGGGGTACTGCTCGCGGCCTCGGGGCTCCACTACGTCGCGAGGCCCTCGGTCGCGAGCGAGGCGATCGTCGAGATCGTCTTCGGGGCGAGTCTCGTCGCCCTCGTGCTCCTCAAGGCTCCGGGGACGAAAGGGTGGTCCGAGGCCTATCGCGCGGGACGCGAGATCAGCGCCTGGTTCGCGCTCGCGTTCGGGGCCGCCCTCCTCGTCCACGGGGCTTTCCGCCTCGCGAACGGGAAGAGCCAGCCGGCCCGATCCGCGCTACCATAGGCCCAGCCGGCCGGGGTCCTCACCCCGTCCGGGCGTGAACAACGGGCCGAAGTTCGGATGGGGTCCCGTTCATCGGGAGGGCCACCGCTCATGCCGCCGCTCGCGCGCCGACCGATTCCGCGAGGGCTCGGCGTGCGCGCCGCCCGAAACGCCGTCGTGAGAGCCCTTCTCCTCGCGCTCGCCGCGGAGGCCCTCGTTGCTCAGCCGAGCCACGACGCAACCGGAGCGTTTCCGCCCGTCGGGCTCCGCTGCGAGTACCTCGAGGACCCGATCGGGATCGACGAGACGAGCCCGCGCCTCTCGTGGATCGGGAGCGACCCGCGACGCCGCGCCGTGCAGCGCGCCTACCGGATCCTCGTCGCCGATTCAGCGGACAAGCTCGCGCGCGGCCAGGGGAATCTCTGGGACAGCGGCATCGTGTCCTCGGATCGGAGCGCGCACGTCTCCTACTCGGGCACGGCGCTCCGCTCCCGTCAGAAATGCTACTGGAGGGTCCAGACGTGGAACGGCGACCTCGAGCCGTCTGGCTGGTCGCGGGTGGCGACGTTCGAGATCGGACTTCTCGATCCCCGCGACTGGGTCGCACGGTGGATCGGGCCCGCCGAGAGCCTTCTCGGCGGGAAGGCGGTTTCGTTCGGCGACTGGATCTGGGACCCGGACGGTTCGTCGCCCGGCCAATCGCGCCACTTCCGAGCGACCTTTCGCGTGGGCGACGTCGCCGCCGTCGCGCAGGCAGTGCTCAAGGTCGCCGCCGACGACGCTTTCGTTCTCTTCGTCAACGGGACCGAGGTGGATCGGTCCGAGGAATTCGCCCTGCGGGCGTCGGACATCCGCCCGCACCTCGTTTCGGGTGTGAACGTCCTCGGCGTCCGCGTGCTCAACGTCGACGGTGACGGCGGCCTCATCCTCGGCGGCCGGGTCGACCTCACGGACGCACGCCGGATCGAGCTCGGGACGGGCGAGGCATGGAGGGTGTCGGACACGAACCCGCCCGGCTGGGCGCTCCCGGGCTTCGACGACTCGGAGTGGAAGCGGGCCGCGAGCCTCGGGCCGCACGGAGTCCCTCCGTGGCGGAAGATCGAGGACGATCGCGGCGCCCGCCGCTCGGCCTACGTGCGGCGCGAGTTCCTCGTGGACCGTCCCCTGCGGTCGGCGCGCCTCTACGTCTCGGGACTCGGTCTCTACGAGGTGTCGATCAACGGCCGGAAGATCGGCCGCGACGCGCTCGAGCCCGGCTTCACGCACTACCCGAAACGCGTTCAGTACCGGACGTACGACGTGACCGGCGACATCCGCGTCGGGAGGAACGCCATCGGCGCCTTGCTCGGGAACGGCTGGTGGAGCGGCGGCCTCGGCTGGCTCGACCGCCACCGGTACTCCTCCGGCGGCCTCCGTTTCATCGCGCAGCTCGAGCTCGTCCACGAAGATGGGGAGATCGCCGTCGTCGCCACCGACCGCTCCTTCGTGACGCACCGCTCTCCCGTCGTGAGCGACAGCCTCTACGATGGCGAGGCCCACGACGCCCGCCTCGAGATCGCCGGCTGGGACGAGCCCGGCCTCGACGACGCCGAGTGGGCGAGAGCGGTCGAGATCGGAGGCGCCGCGGCGGGCCGCCTCGTGGCGCGGCGCTCTGAGCCGATCCGGCCCACCGCCGAGATCGCCCCCCGGTCGTCGACGAAGCTCGAGACCGGCGAGACGATCCTCGACTTCGGCCAGAATCTGGCGGGCCGCGTCCGGATCCGCGTCGCAGGCGAGCGCGGGACGAGAGTCACGCTCCGCTTCGGAGAGCTCGTCCACCCCGACGGGTCCCTCGACGCCTCGACGAGCCGGGGCGCGCGCGCGACCGACCGCTACGTCTTGAAAGGCGGCGGCGAGGAGGTCTGGGAGCCTCGCTTCACGTACCACGGCTTCCGCTACGTCGAGGTGACCGGCGACTACGGCGAGATCGATCCGGCCTCCTTCACGGCGGTCGTCCTCCACACCGACGCGCCGAGGACCGGCGAGTTCCGGTCGTCCGATCCGCTTCTCAACAAGATCCACCAGAACGTCGTGTGGACCGAGCGCTCGAACCTCTACGACCTGATCACCGACTGCCCTCAGCGGGACGAGCGCCTGGGCTGGACGGGCGACGCGGTCATCGGCTCTCCCACGCTCGTCCTGAACATGGGCGCCGCCCCCGTCCTCTCGAAGTGGATGAGGGACGTGCTCGACTCGCAGGCGCGCGACGGGAGCACGACCGACGTCGCCCCGGTCTTCGTCCAGTGGGGACCCGCGGCGCCGGGCTGGGGGGACGCGATCGTCACCATCCCCTTCACGCTCTACCTCCAGTACGGCGACACGCGGGTCATCGAGGACTGCTACGAGGGAATGCGCGCGTTCGTCGAGTACATGCGAGCGAACGCGCCCGGCCACCTCTACGAGCGCGAGGGCTACGGCGACTGGGCCGCGATCGCCGAATCGCCGAAGGCGCCGATCGGAGCGGCCTTCTACTTCCACTCGACGCGGCTTCTGTCGCAAATGGCCCGACTGGTCGGGCGGGACGGCGACGCGCGCGAGTACGCCGAACTCTCGGCGCGCGTCAAGCGGGCGTTCAACGCGGCGTACTTCGACTCGGATGCGGCGACCTACGCGGGCGGAACGCAGACCGCGAACGTCCTGCCGCTCGCGTTCGGCCTCGTCGACGCGGCCGACGAGTGCCGCGTCCTCGGCACCATCGTCGCCGACATCGAGGCGAGGGGCGGGCACTTGTCGACGGGGTTCCTCGGCACGGCTTTCCTGATGGGCGTCCTCGCCCGCGGAGGCCGGAACGACGTCGCCCACGCGCTCGCGACGCAGCGCTCGTTCCCGTCGTGGGGCCACATGGTCGGAAAGGGCGCCACGACCCTCTGGGAGCTTTGGGATCCCGATCTCCAGTACGACTGCTGCGAGCTGACCTCGCGGAACCACCAGTCGCTCTCGAGCATCGGGCGCTGGTTCTACGAGGAGCTGGGCGGGCTCCACCCGCTCGCCGCCGCCCCGGGCTACAAGCGCACGGTGATTCGGCCGTACGTTCCGCCCGGCATGGCGTCGGCCTTCGCGGAGCTCGACACCGTCCACGGACGCCTCGCGAGCCGGTGGCAGCGGGCCGCGGGCTCCGTCACCCTCGAGCTCTTGATCCCCCCGAACACGTCGGCCGAAGTGTGGGTCCCTTTCGACGGCCCTCCCGGCGCCGCGACGATCGAGGAGAGCGGCGCCACGCTGGTTTCGGAAGGGGGCTCGATCAAGTCCGCCGACGGCGTCCGGTTCCTCCGGTTCGAGGCCGGGTACGCGGTCTTCGATGTCGCGGCCGGGACCTACGCGTTCCGGTCGCACTGGTAGGCGCGCGAGATGCACGCGGTCCGCCGGCCGCTCGTACCCGTGATCGGCGCGGCCGAGGAGGGTCATTCGCCATGCCGACCGAGTTCCAAGTGACGCTCGAGAACGAGCCGGGCCATCTGGCGCGTCTGGGAGGCGTGCTCGGCGACGCCGGCGTGAACATCGAGGCCATCCAGGGCCTCTCTCGCGATGGGCACGGGATCGTCCACTTCGTTCCGCGCGACGACGAGCAAGCCGCACGAGCGCTCGAAGACGCGAAGATCCGGTACAGCACGCGGGAGGTCCTCGTCGTGAAGGTGCTGGACGAGCCGGGAACGCTCGGCGACGTCGCGCTCGTCATGTCGGAGGCCGGGATCAACATCGACTCCGTCTACGTCAGCACGCGCGGACACGTGGTCCTCGGCGTGGACGACCTCGACGGCGCGATCCAGGTGGCCGGCGGGATGGCGGTGAGGTCGTTCGAGTGAGGAGCGCGTCCGCTCGGCGCGGGGGCCCCTGCCTCTTTTCCGGGCTCGGAAGGCTCGCCGTCCTTCTCCTCGCGGCTCTCGTCGCCGGGTGCCGCGCGGCGCCGGAGCGGCCGCACTCCCCCGTCGCCGACTCGGGGCTCGAGCTCGTGGTCGTGGCCGTCGACCGCCTCGAGTGCCTCACCTGAACGAAGGGCGCGGAGCGCGCCCTTCTGCGCCTGGCAGGCGTACATCGAGTCGAAGCGGCGATCGGCGGTCTTCAGGTGGCGATCACGCCGAAGGACGACGAGACGCTCGACTTCGCCGCCCTCCGCCCGGCGCTCTGGTCGGAGGGCTTGAGGGCCGGCCGGATCCGCATCGTGGCCGACGGCCGGGTGGAATCCGACGGCTCGTCCCCGCGGCGCTTCCGCATCGCGGGCTGGCCCGCCGCGTTCCCGATCGCGGGAGACGCCCCGGAGGAAGGGCCGGCGCGGATCCGCGCCGACGTCGAGCTCACTTCCGGCGAGCCGCGGCTCCGCATCCTCTCGCGGTGAGGCGGCACGGGCGCGGCGGTCGCGCAAGGAGCGCGCGGGGCCGGCGGTGGCTCCCCGAGGAGGACTCGAACCTCCAACCAAGCGGTTAACAGCCGCCTACTCTACCGTTGAGCTATCGGGGAACGTGGATTCTCTGCGGACCCCCTATCGGCCGGCACCCCGTCGGAAGTGAAGTCGCGCCGGAGCGCGCCCGGACGCGATTCGGAGGCCGTGGTTCGCGCGTTGCGATGCCGGACCCCGCGAGCCCGATCCGGGCGGCGGGGAGCCGACCATGCGCGATGATGCCGAATCGTCCTTGAACGACCGTCTCTGGGCCGTGGTGTTGGCCGCGGGCGAGGGCCGCCGCCTTCTCCCTCTCACGCGCGCGCTCCATGGCCGTGACGTTCCGAAGCAGTTCGCGGAGATCGAGCCGGGCGCCTCGATGCTCCAGACGACGCTCGAGCGCATCGCGCCGCTCGTCCCGGAGCGGCGGACGATCGTCGTCGTCGACCGGAGCCAGGAGCGCGTCGCGCGGCGCCAGCTCGAGAGATTTTCCGGAACGGACCTTCTTCTCCAGCCCGTGAATCGCGACACAGGCCCGGGCATCCTCCTCCCGCTCGCGCGAATTCTCGCGCGCGATCCCGCGGCGAGCGTGGCCGTTTTCCCGTCCGACCATCACGTTCCGCGGCCGGCGCCGTTCCTTCTCGCCGTGCGGCGGGCCGTCGCCGAGGCGTCGTCCCGGGCGCGCTCGGTCGTGCTCCTCGGAATCGTGCCCGACGGCGCCGAGGGAGAGTACGGATGGATCGTGCCCGGCCCGGCGCCGGTCCGGACCGGGCGCGGCCTCGGCCGGGTTCTCCGTTTCGTCGAGAAGCCCGACCGGGACACGGCCGAGCGTCTCCTCGCGACCGGGGCGCTGTGGAATGCGTTCGTCATGGCCGGTCGCGCCGGCGCGCTGTGGGCGCTCGCGCGGACGGGAATGCCCGCGGCGGCGCATCTCTTCGCGGCGCTCGTCCCCGAGATCGACGGGCCCCGGGAGGCCGAGGCCGTGGCCGCCCTCTACGAGCGCGTGCGCCCCGCGAACTTCAGCCGAGCGGTGCTCGAGCGCGCGCGCGGTCTTCTCGTCGCGCCGGTCGCGGGATCCGGCTGGAGCGACTGGGGATCGCCGGCGCGCGTGTTCCGGAGCCTCGAGGGAGAAGGATCACTCGAGACCCTCTTCGGCCGCATCCGGCCAGGCGTCGCCCTCGCGGGCGCCGGGCCGCCGCCCTCCCGGGCCCTCGTCAGGGCCCGGGAGTTCTATCCGCCGGTTCCCGTGTCGTCGAGCACCTGACTCGAGGTCAGCTCGAGGCGACCAGCACCCGCCGGGCGGGCGTCGCGCGCTCCTTCGGCTTCCGAGGACGGCTGAGCGCGTCGAGCGCGGGCATCAGGTCGGCCCACCCGATGGCGCCGTTCCGCGTCTTCTCCCGGGCGGAGAGGATCACGTCGCTGATCGAGAGGACTCCGGCGAGCTTTCCCTTCTCGTCCACGACCGGAAGGCGACGGACGCCCTTTTCCTCCATCGTGCGAAGGGCGCCACGGACGTCCTCGTCGAGGCCGCACCAGTGGACCTCTCCGTTCATCACGTCGCCGACGCGGATCCCGGACGCGAGGAGCGGGCGCGTCGCGACCGCGATGCAGATGTCGCGGTCCGTGATCATCCCGACCGGCCGGTCGGCCCCGTCGACGACGGGGATCGCCCCGCAGTCCTCGTCCCACATGAGCCAGGCGGCGTAGGCGAGATTCGTCTCCGGACCGCAGGCTCGCGCCGGACGCGCGCAGATTTCTCGGACCTTCATGGCACATCGTCTCCTCGCCGATCGTGCTTTCCCTCCTAGACCATCGCCTCCGCCGGGCTCTCCTTCGTCATCGGCTCCGGCCGCTCGGTGAGAGTCGCCTCCGTGAGGAGCAGGGTCCCCGCGACCGAGACGGCGTTCTCGAGGGCAATCCGGACGACCTTTGTCGGATCGACGATTCCGCGGAGGGTGAGATCGGCGAACTCTCCCTTCGCGGCATCGAATCCCATGTTGCCGCCTTCCCGGCGCATGCGCTCCACGACGACTCCCGGGTCCGCACCGGAGTTTTCGGCGATTTGCCGCGCGGGCGCCTCGAGCGCCTTGGCGAGTATCGCGAGCCCGGTGCGCTCATCGGCCGAGGACGCGTCCCGCTCACGTTCGACGGCCTCGATCACGCGCAGGAGCGCGAGACCCCCTCCGGGGACGATCCCCTCGGACATAGCCGCCTTCGTCGCGCTGATCGCGTCCTCGAATGATTCTTTACGGCTCTTCATTTCCGATTCAGTCGGCGCGCCGACCTTGATCACCGCGACGCCGCCGGCGAGCTTCGCCAGGCGCTCCTCGAGCTTCTCGCGGTCGTAGTCGCTCGTCGTCGTCTCCGCCTGGCGTCGGATCTGGCGGATCCGGCCCTCGATCGCCGCCTTCGGCCCTCTGCCGCCGACGATGGTCGTCGCGTCGCGCGTCACCACGGCGCGCCGGCAGCGGCCCAGCTCCCGCGGCTCGAGCTTCTCGAGGTCGGCACCGGTCTCCTCGCTCACGACGCGGCCGCCGGTCAGGATCGCCATGTCCTCGAGCATCTCGCGGCGGCGGTCCCCGAAGCCCGGGGACTTGACCGCGGCGCACGCGAGGGTGCCGCGGAGTTTGTTCACCACCAGCGTCGCGAGCGCGTCTCCTTCGACGTCTTCCGCGACGACGAGGAGCGGTACCCCGGCCTTGGCCGACTTCTCGAGGAGCGGCACCAGGTCTTTGAGCCGCGAGACCTTCTTCTCCAAGAGGAGGACGAACGGGTCGTCGAGGAGCGCCTCCATGCGCTCCGGATCGGTGACGAAGTAGGGCGAGAGGTAGCCCCGGTCGAAGCGGAGGCCTTCGACGACCTCGATCGTCGTCTCCGTGGCGCGAGCTTCCTCCACCGTCACGGCGCCCTCGGCGCCGACCTTGTCGACCGCCCCGGCGACGATCTCGCCGATCGACCGGTCGCCGTGCGCCGACACGGTCGCGACCTGCGTCTTCTCCTTCAGGTCGCGGACGGGTCGCGAGAAGTCCCGCAAAGCCTTCACGGAGGCGCGGACGCCGCGGTCGAGGCCGTGCTTCAGATCGATGGCGCTCGCGCCGGCGACGACGTTTTTCAGGCCCTCGGAGAAGACGGCGAATGCGAGGATCGTCGCGGTGCTCGTGCCGTCTCCCACCGCCTCGCCCGTTCGCTCGGCCGCCTGGCGGAGCATGCGGGCGCCGAGGTTCTCCTCGGGGTCCTCGAGTTCGAGCTCCTTCGCGATCGTGACGCCGTCGTCGCAGACGATCGGAGCGCCCCATTTCCGCTCGATGAGGACGCATTTCGATTTCGGGCCGAGCGTGACCCGCACGGCGTCGGCGAGCGCGGCCGCCCCGCGGAAGAGCTTTCCGCGGGCGTCCGAACGGAAGAAGAGGCGCTTCGAGACCATCGCGCGGGACCTCCTCGGCGGCCGGGACCGGGCAAGCGCCATTCCAATCGGAACTCCGCGGCCCGCGGCGGGCTGGCCGCGAAAACGGGCGCACGGCGGCGCGTCTTTTTCCGCGCGTCGGGCAGGCCGTCGCGGGCCGACCGGCGCCGTCCCGTTCGCGTGCGCGTCGAGCGGTCCGTCGCGACGAGGCGACCCGGGCCGATCGAATCCAGGATCGGCGAGGTGATGACCCGGAACGCGATGACGCTCCGCCTCGTCGCGTCCGTCCGCCACGCACGCGCGACGCGTCCTGCGTCCGTCCGGGCGCGCAGGCCCGGAGCGAGGGGATCGGATGCCGGCAGGAAACCGACGCGGCGGCGGACATCGGTTTCCCTCCTGCCCCCCTCCCGAGCTTCCGTCCGACGCCCCGGACGCGCCGGATCCCGCACCGGACCGCAGAGAAAACCCTGGCCGATTTGCACTTCCGGACCCGAGCGGGGTAGAGTTCCCTCAGTCGTTCGGGGGTTTCGAGCGCCTTCCCCGGCGCGCTCCGGCGCGACGGGGCCCGGCACTCCGGCACGGCGCGCCTTCGGCCTCACCGGTCCGCTCGCGCGCGTCTCGTCACCGCTCCGAAAGCCGCGGACCCCTGCTCGTTCGGGGATCGCCCTTCATCGAAAAGAAGGAGATCCATGCCCCCCTCGCTCCGCACCGCCGCCCCCGCACTCTTCTTCGCCCTCGCCGTCGGTCTCCTCCCGGCCGCGCCGGCCCCGGCCCAGGTCACCGTCCAGAACGACGGCGGCGGAAGCCTCGTCGATCTCGAGCCCGTCGAGCTCCTGGACGGCGACCTCATCCTCTCGGTCTTCTATCCCGACGAGTCGCTCTATCCCTTCCGGCTCGTGGGCGCCGAAATCTACTGGGTGTCCGAGGCCGGAGGCGCCGATCCCGTCACGGCGGCCGCGCTGCACGTCTACGAGGGCGGCAACGAGCTCTCGTTCAATCTCCTCGATTCCGTCGCGGACCCGACGCTGCTCGACGGCGAGATGAACCAGTTCGACCTCTCGCCGCTCGACCTCGCGTTCGCGAGCGGCCCCGTGGGGATCGCGCTCGAGCTGAACGAGGACACGGGCCCGGGTGGACCGGGAGTCGCCCTCGACGACGACGGCTGCACGAACGACCGGAACTTCCTCTTCCGTCCCGGGGACGGGTGGTCGGAGGGCTGCTACCTCCTCTTCCCGGGGGACTGCGTCATCCGCCTCCTCGTCGAGCCGTTCGCGGATCACGTGCGGGCCCGCCGCGGCACGTGCAACCTCGGCATCGACACCGTGCCGGCGAACGTGATCACGGTCAACGGAAGCGCGGGCGACGATCTCTACCGCGAGATCACGGCGGAGCCGGGGACGCTGATGGAGATCGAGATCGTGAAGCCTCCCCAGGGCGGCGGCGGCCTCTACGCGTTCTGGATCTTCGACGGGGAGCCGAACGACGACACCGTGGCCCCGGCCTTGCTCAGGGACGGCGTCGGCGACCCGGTCGACCTCGGCCTCGCACCTTTCTGCCTTCCGACCAACAACGCCGTGCCGGGCGAGAGCTGCCCCTGCCCGCTCGAGATCCCGATCGGCTTCACGTCCATCTCGATCCGCGGAGCCGACAAGGCGTCGAACCTCTGTCTCCATCCGCTGCCGCGAGATCCGTTTCCGCCGGCGTCGTTCTTCCTCGCGCTGCCGGAGGGCACGTACACGATCGGCGGTCTCATCCTGGACCCGGGGACGGCGACGCCCGGCCCGGTGAAGCGCGTGAGCCTCACGAACTCGGTCGTCGTGATCGTGGCCGAGTAGGGTCGTGCCGCGTCCGCCCGTCGCGCGCCGGCGGCGGGATCGTCCCCTTCCGCCGCCGGGGCGGGAGGATCTCTTCGCGAGGTCCGAGCGAGCGCGGCGGACCTGCGCCCGGGATGCGGAGCCGGCCGGCGCGGTTCACCTGCTCGGAGAGCCCGTCCAGATCCGGGAAAAGCCGCGAGTGGGTGACGCCGCACTTCGCGAGCTGCCGCGCGATCGACTCCTTCGCCTTCGCCGGAACGCGGAGCCCGACGAGTCGCTCGACGACGACGCCCCGGCCCGCGATCGCGTGCTCGCACGGCCAGGAGAGCCCGGCCATGGACTCTCGGGGCGTCGCGTGGAAGGTGAACACCGCCTGCTGCGCGAGAAGTCGGCTCGCGAACGGCGGGATGAGAAGGGCGGGAAACGGCCGCCTTTTCCCGCCGAGCGAGAGCGCGCTCGCACCGTCTTCGAGGGACGCCGCGCCTCCGGCCGTCGGATCGCGCGCGATCGCGGGCTCGAAGCAGTAGACGACGCCGTCCGCGCCGTCCCGCCGCGTGTCCGAGACGGCGAAGTAGCAAGCGACGAGCGGGCTCGTGGTCCAGTCGAGGAGCGGCGTCGCGAGGCCGTGATGTTGTGCGAGAGCGAGACGCTTCCACTCGTTCGAGGGTAGCCGTCCGAGCGCCCTGGCGCGCTCGGTCCATTCGTCGAATCGCGCCCGCCAGTCGAGGCGCGCGTAGGCGGCGCGCCCCGCTTTCGGCAGGACCGGCCACCCGGCGTCGGCCTGCCCCCGGAAGATCGTGCCCGAGCGGTCGTCGCCGCTAAAGTCCTGCGTCGCGGCGAGTAGCTCGGACAGGCTCGTCACGTCCCGCATGGGCGTCGTCTCCGCGGCCGCCGCCCCCGGCATGGGACCGGGGAAGGCGCCTCGTCGACTTATCGGCCGTGCGGGACGTCGCTCCTGAACCGCGCTCGAATCAGGTCTGTCCGGTCCAGTCGGGCTTCGCCACCTCTTTCCACCGCGACCGCATCTTCTCGAGCGCCTCCTTCGGAAGCGGCCCGGCGGAGAGGAGCCCCGCGTTCTGCCTCCAGCGCGCGGGCTTCGTCGTCCCGACGAGCATGACGCTCACGGCCGGCTGCGCTGCGACGAAGCGGAGCGCCGTGCCCGCCGGCCCTTCGGGCCCCTCGTCGTCGCGGCGGCCGGGCCTCGTGAACTCGTAATCAAGCTCCTTCATCCTCCGCCAGTACTCGGCGTGGTAGCCGGACGGCGGCCGGTCGTCGTACCGCCAGACGGCGTTTCCGATCGTCCGCTTCGTGATGACGCCGACGCCGTTTTTCGCCGCGAGCGGCAGCGTGAGGTCGATCGCCTCCTGGTCGAGGAAGCTGAGCGACGTCTGCAGCGTGTCGAAGCGGCCGGACTCGACGGCGAAACGCGCGGCCTTCGAATCCCCGCTGTAGCCGATGAAGCGAGTCTTGCCCTCCTTCTTCGCCTTCTCGAGGGCAGCGATGCACTCGCCCTTCTCGAGCTCTCCGAGGGGGCACGAGTGGAGTTGCACGAGGTCGAGGACGTCGGTCGCGAGGCGCTTCAAGCTCCGCTCGACCGACTTCGAGATTCCGGCCGAGCTCCAGTCGGAGCCCCGGCCCCCGCTCTCGGTGAAGTGGCCGCACTTCGTGAAGAGGTGGTACTCCTTCCTCCGGTGACCGACGGCCTCCGCGATCAACTCCTCGGAGTCGACGTAGCACTCGGCGGTGTCGATGACGTTCATTCCGGCGTCGAGCGCGCCGTTCAGGAGGAGGCTCACGGCCTTTTGGTCGGTGCGCTCGTAGCCGATCTCGGCGCCTCCGAAGCCGAGGAGCGCGACGTCGAGCCCGGTGCGGCCGAGCTTCCGGTGCTCGATCGCGATCCTCTCGTCGGGGGTCTCCCGCCGCCGGAGCGCGAACGCGGGCCCGGCCGCCGCCGACGCGGCGGCGCCGGCGGCGATAGCGGCGGAGCGCCGGAGGAACTCGCGCCGGGACGACGACGAAGAAGAAGCAGAAGACGATCTGCTCATGAATCGCTCCTTTGCGTGCGCGGAGTTGCCGCGGCCGGCCCTCGCCGCTCGTGCGAACGACCGGGCCCGATTCTACGCGGCGCGGCCGGTGCGGCCGCGCGCGGGGAATAGTAGGCCGGGAGAAGAGCGGCCGAAGCAAGTCGGCCGCACGAGCGTCGTCCGGGAGTGGCTCCCCGAGGAGGACTCGAACCTCCAACCAAGCGGTTAACAGCCGCCTACTCTACCATTGAGCTATCGGGGAACGGGGACGGCGAGACGCTCGCCATTCCGGTGGTAGCGCCGGAAAAGCGAAGCCGCGGATTCTACATTCGCGGGAGCGCGGCTAGAAGCCCGCGGCTCGGCGGACGGGAGGCGAGCCTTCCGCCCGCCGGCGCGCGGAGTCCCTTCTAGAACATGAGCTGGACTTGCAGGCGGAAGACGTCGTCGTCGATCTCGCTCCCGCCGTCCGGATCGAACGTGAGCCGCGTCCAGTCGGCCTGGATCTTGGCGCGATTCGCCTTGAAATAGTAGTTCGCGCCGAGGCTCCACTCGTCGAAGTCGTTCTCGCTTCCTCCGAAGAGACCGTCGTCGTCGGTCAGCATGCCGTAGCGCGCGGCGAGCTGGAACGTCGTCTCCGGGATCATGTAGCCGAGCTGCGCGTACCAGCCCCAGAAGTCGAAGTCGCTCGAGCCCGAGGCGTCGGGATCGAAGTTGGTCGCGAAGTACTCGGCCTGCGCCACGAAGCCGGAGAACCGGGCCGCGGCATCGAGCCCCCACGTCGTCGTGTCGACGTCGCCCACCGGGATGCTGGCGACGGTCACGCTGTCGTCGGCGTCGTAGACGACCCCGGCGCCGGCCGCAAACCGGAAGTCCTCCGGGGCGTTCACGGCCGTCTCGTCGTAGCCGAACGAGCCGAGCGGATTGACGGCGACGCGCGCCGCGCCCATGAGGCCGGGACCGTCGTTCCCCGAGACGTTCTGCCCCTCGCCGTTGAAGACGCCGGCGTTGTACTCGAAGAGGTCGTCGTTGTCGCCGCCGAGCATGCCGTGCGCCGTGACCCCGGCGCCGCCGCCGCGCGCCGGGGCGAAGAACTGCGTGACCCGGGCGAAGTCGGGGAAGAGGAGGTACGCTTCGTCGGTCTGATCCTGGCGGCTGTACGGCACCTTGTACTGGCCGATCTTGATGTTGAACGGATCGAAGCGGGTGTAGTCGATGAAGTAGTCGAGCAA
>Ga0187892_10001691_pt1 | contig 48738 bp, 50 predicted proteins | sample MA1701073metaG_FD_139345 | JGI IMG/M metagenome (GOLD analysis project Ga0187892, IMG submission 139345) | Bio-ooze microbial communities from a basaltic lava cave in the Kipuka Kanohina Cave System on the Island of Hawaii, USA - MA170107-3 metaG ...
GGGGGGACGGGTTCACCCGACCGCAAGACCGCCTGACCGCCCGTACAACCGACCACGAACAGGACCACCGAGAGTCTATGCGCGCGCATCTCCTCTGCCTTGCGGGAATCGTGGCTGCGTGTGCCCCGCGGCGACCGGACACCGGAGTCCGTCCCGGGGCGGTGCGTCCCGGGATCGAGGCGCTGCTCGCCGAGTCGCTGCACGTCGTCCGCGGGCAACGCGTCGGCCTCCTGACCAACCACACCGGGATCGATCGCCTGCGGCGGCGCGACGTCGATCTGCTCCTGGGGGCGGACGGCGTGCGGCTCACCGTCCTGTTCAGTCCCGAGCACGGCTTCCGGGGCGCCGAGGACCGCACCGATCTGCCCGACGCCGCGGATTCGGTGACCGGTCTCCCAATCTACAGCCTGTACACGGGCACGCGCGCGCCTACCCTCAGCGCGCTGGACAGTATCGACGTGCTGGTGATCGACCTGCAAGACATCGGCGCCCGCTACTACACCTACGTCGCCTCCGCCGTGGTGCTGGCCCGCGCCGCCGCGGGGCAGGGCAAGCGGGTGGTCGTGCTCGACCGTCCCAACCCCGTCGACGGCGAGACCACGCAGGGCAACGTCCGGGCGGAGCCTGCCCCCGTCGAGACCCTGGTGGGCATTCTGCCCATCCCGATGCGCCACGGTCTCACGTTCGGCGAGATGATGGTCATGGCCCGCGAGCTCTACGGCCTCGGCGGTGAGCTGACGATCGTGCCGGCGGTGGGGTGGCGCCGCCCGATGTATTTCGACGCCACGGGGCTGCCCTGGGTGCGCCCGTCGCCCAACATGCCCGATCTCGAGAGCGCGCTGCATTACCCCGGGCTCTGCCTGTTCGAAGGCACGAACCTCTCGGTCGGTCGGGGGACGGCCTACCCGTTCCAGGTCATCGGGGCACCGTGGCTCGATCCCGACGCGGTGATCAAGCAGCTGCAGGAAGGGGGAAGGGGGAAGCGGGAAGGGTTAGACGGTGTCCAATTGCGAGCCGTCCGGTTCATGCCCGACGAGCCGACGGACGCGAAGTATGACGGCGTGCAGCTGCGCGGGATCCGGCTGCGCGTGACCGATCGACGGCGGTATGATCCGACGCGCGCTGCCGTCGCGCTGCTGGTGGTGGTGCGGGACGTGCACGGCGACTCCCTCGCGCTGCGGGCCTCGGTGCTCGATCGCCTGGCCGCTGGTCCTGAGCTGCGCGAGGGGCTCGTGGCCGGCCGCAGAGCGGCGGAGATCTGGGCGCCGTGGGACTCGAGCCTGGCGCGCTACCGGCGCTGGCGAGCCAAGTACTTGCTCTACTGAGGGTTCAACCCTTCCCGGTGGGGGTCCCCCCGGTTACTTTCCCCCCCCTCATGAACCTCATCCCCCAGCGGGTCAAGGACGGCTTCGTGCGGGCCATCGAGCCCATCGCCCGGGCCCTGATCCGCGCCGGCATCAGCCCCAACGTGATCACGACGGCGGGCGCCTTCGTCATCCTGGGATCGGCGGCGGCGTTCGCGCGGGGGGAGATCCAGCTCGGCGGGTTTCTGCTGTTGTTCAGCGGCGTGTTCGATCTGCTCGACGGCCAGGTGGCGCGCCAGGGGCGGCGGGCGACCGATTTCGGAGCGTTCTATGATTCGACCCTCGATCGCGTCGGTGAATCCGCGCTGTTCGGAGGGATCGCCCTGTACTTCCTGCGCGGTGGGGTCCCCCCGGCGCGGGTGACGCTCGCCGTCGGGCTCGCGATCGCGGCGCTGGCGGCGTCGCTGCTCGTCTCGTATACGCGGGCCCGGGCCGAAGGGCTGGGCTACCCGTGCAAGGTGGGGATCGCCGCCCGCGCCGAGCGCCTGCTGCTCCTCGGGTTGCCCACGCTGCTGTTCGGGCCCGGACGTGACGGCTGGCTGTTGTTCGCGATCATCGCCCTCCTGGCGCTCGCTACGACGGTCACCGTGGTGCAGCGCGTGGTCCATGTCGCTCGCATCGCCGGTGCCGCAGCGCAGCGGGAGACGCTGCCCGGGCGGCCCACGGCGGTGCGGAAAGGAACCTGACTCGTGGCTTCACAGGCTCCACGCCGCGTCGCACCTGCGGGTGGCATGCTAGGCGTCATGCTCGTGGGACTCGGCGCCGTCTCGACCACGTTCATCGCGGGCGTGGAAAACGTGCGGCGTGGGCGTCACCTGCCGATCGGCTCGCTCACGCAAATGGGGACGATCCGGCTGGGCAAGCGCACCGAGCGCCGCGTGCCGCGCATCCGGGAGTTCGTGCCGCTCGCCGACCTGAGCGACCTCGTGTTCACGGCCTGGGATCCCATTCCCGACGACGCGTACACCGCGGCCCGGAAGGCCGGGGTGCTCGAAGCCCGCGACCTCGAGCCGGCTGCCCCGTTCCTCAAAGGGATCACGCCGCTCTCCGCCGCCTTCGATCAGAGCTATGTGAAGCGCCTCCAGGGCACCAACGTCAAGCGGGGCAAGACCAAGCGGGACCTCGCCGAGCAGCTGCGCGAGGACATCCGGCAGTTCAAGCAGAAGTCCGGCGCTGACCGCCTGGTCATGGTGTGGTGCGCGTCCACCGAGGTGTTTCTCACGCCGGGTCCCGCCCACCAGACGCTGGCAGCATTCGAGAGGGCGATGGAGCAGAACGATCCGGCCATCGCACCCTCGATGCTATACGCCTGGGCGGCCCTCCAGGAAGGCGTGCCGTTCGCCAACGGCGCGCCCAACCTGACCGTGGACATCCCGGCGCTCGAGGGTCTCGCCGACGAGCGTCGCGTGCCGATCGGCGGCAAGGACTTCAAGACCGGCCAGACCATGATGAAGACCGTGCTCGCGCCCGCCTTCAAGGCGCGGATGCTCGGGCTGGCGGGCTGGTACTCGACGAACATCCTGGGCAACCGCGACGGCGAGGTGCTGGACGACCCCGAGTCGTTCAAGACCAAGGAGGAGTCCAAGCTCGGGGTGCTCGAGTACATCCTCCAGCCGGAGCTCTATCCGGAGCTGTACGGCAAGATCTACCACAAAGTGCGGATCAACTATTATCCGCCGCGCGGCGACAACAAGGAGGGCTGGGACAACATCGACATCTTCGGATGGCTCGGCTATCCGATGCAGATCAAGGTCGACTTCCTGTGCCGCGACTCCATCCTGGCCGCGCCCATCGTGCTCGATCTGGCCTTGTTCGGCGATCTCGCCCAACGGGCCGGCCTCGCCGGCATCCAGGAGTGGCTCTCCTTCTACTTCAAGAGCCCGCACACCGCGCGCAACCTCTATCCCGAGCACGACCTGTTCATCCAGCAGACCAAGCTCAAGAACACGCTGCGCTGGCTGATGGGCGAAGCGCAGATCACCCACCTCGGCATCGAGTACTACGAGACGGCGTGAGCGTCGCGCAGTTCGCCGTCACGCTCGCGGGCGCCGCGGCGATCGTCTGGGTGCTGTGGTACTTCCTCTTCTCCCGGCGCCGTGCGTAGCGCTCGCATCGTTCTGCCCATCGAGGGGATGAGCTGCGGCGCCTGCGCGGTGACCGTGCAGGAGGCGCTGGTCGCCGCGCCGGGCGTGGCGCGGGCCAGTGTGAACTACGCCACCGCCCGGGCCGCGGTCGAGTACGACGATGCCCGGGCCACCGTCGGCGCCCTCGTCCGCGCGGTGCGCGACGCGGGCTACGCCTGCGCCACGGCCACCGTGGCCGTGCCCGTGGCCGACCTGCACTACGCCGCGACCGTCCGGCCGCTGGAGGAGGCGCTCGAGCGAGCCCCGGGCGTGTTCCGCGCCGCTGCCAACCAGGCCACCGAGTCCGTCACAATCGCCTACGTGCCCGGCGTGACGACGCCGTCCGATCTCGAGCGCGCGGTCGAGGTCGCCGGGTTCCGGGTCGCGGCGCCCATCACGGTGGAGGATCCCGTCGAGCGCGAGCGTATCGCCCGGGCGCGCGAGATCCGCGGCCTCGCGCGGAAGGCCGCTTGCGGCGGTGCGGTCGCGGTGGTCGCGATGCTCGGAGCGATGGTGCTCATGGCGGGACAGCCCGAGCACGGGCCCGAGACGTTTCGGCGCGTCGACCTGCTCGGCCGGCTGCTCGCGCCCGCCGCGCTTGGGCTGCACGAGGCGGCGGTGCGCCGCTGGGGCACCGCGCCGCTGGCGTGGATCCCGTGGGGGCTCGCCCTGATCACCTGGCCCGTGCTCGCCTGGTCGGGCCGGCAGTTCTTCGCGGGGGCGTGGAGTGGCTTCCGGCACCGGACCGCGGACATGAACACGCTGATCGCCGTCGGCACCGGTGCGGCCTATGCGTACTCGGTCGTCGCGACCGTGGCGCCGGGGCTGTTCACGCGCGCCGGCCTGCCCGCGGACGTCTACTACGAGGCCGTGGCGGCGATCATCGCCCTGATCCTGTTCGGCCGGTTGCTCGAAGCCCGGGCGAAGGGTCGCACTTCGGAGGCGGTGCGCCGCCTCGCCGGGCTCCGGCCGCGAACCGCGATCGTGCGGCGCGACGGGCGCGAGCAGGAGATCGCCGTCCAGGCCGTTGTGGCCGACGACCTCGTCGTGGTCCGGCCCGGCAGCCGCATCCCCGTGGACGGCGTCGTGACCGAGGGAGCCTCGGCCGTGAGCGAGGCGATGCTCACCGGCGAGCCCCTCCCCATCGCGAAGGCCGCGGGCGACGAAGTCATGGGCGGCACCGTGAACACGACCGGCAGCTTCGTGTTTCGGGCCACGCGGGTGGGCCAGGACACGGCCCTCGGCCAGATCGTGCGCCTCGTCGAGGAGGCGCAGGCCGGCAAAGCCCCGATCCAGCAGCTCGCCGACCGTGTCGCCGGGGTGTTCGTGCCGATCGTGGTGTCCCTCGCCATCGCGACCTTCGTGGTGTGGTTCGACTTCGGGGGGCCCGGCCGCCTCCTCTTCGCCACGGTCGCGTTCGTGACGGTGCTGATCATCGCGTGTCCCTGCGCGCTGGGCCTCGCGACCCCCACCGCGATCCTCGTCGCCACGGGCCGGGCCGCCGAGCAGGGCATCCTCATCCGCGGGGGCGAGCCGCTCGAGCGCCTGGCCTCAGTGGACACGGTGCTGCTGGACAAGACCGGGACGATCACGGAAGGCCGGCCCACGGTGACCGCCGTCGTGCTGGCGGGCGCACCGGTCGACGCGGGGGCGGGACCGGACGAGGTGCTTTGCTGGGCGGCCTCGGTCGAGCAGCGCTCCGAGCACCCGCTGGCCCAGGCCGTGGTCCAGGCGGCGCGGGAGCGGGGCATCGCGCTGCTGCCGGTCGAGCGTTTCACGGCGCTCGAGGGGCGCGGAGTGCGGGCCCATATCGAGGGGCGCTCCGTCGAGGCGATCTCGCTGGGTCACGCGCGCGAGCGCCGGCTCGCGCTCGGCTCGTTAGACGGGCAGGCCCAGCGCCTGGGGGCGGAGGGCCGGTCGCTCATCGTCGTCGTCGTGGACCAGCGCCCGCTCGCGGTCCTGGCCGTGTCCGATACGATCAAGCCCGCCGCCCCTGAGGCGGTCGCGGGGCTCCGGCGTCTCGGCCTGGACGTGCGCATGGTCTCGGGCGACACCCGGGCGAGCGCCGAGGCCGTGGCGCGCGCGGTGGGAATCACGGCCGTTGACGCCGAAATCCTGCCGGCGCACAAGAGCGACCTGGTGCGTGCCCTGCAGCGCGACGGGCACCGCGTCGCGATGGTGGGCGACGGGCTCAACGACGCCCCGGCCCTCGCGCAGGCCGACGTCGGTGTGGCGATCGGCACCGGGACCGACATCGCCGTCGAGGCGTCCGATGTGACGCTCATCCGCGGGGATCCGCGCGCCGTGGTGACGGCGGTGCGCCTGGCCCGGCGCACGGTCCGCACCATCCGGTGGAATCTGGTGTGGGCCTTCGGCTACAATGTGGTGGGGATTCCGATCGCCGCCGGCGTGCTCTACCCGGTGTTCGGCATCCTGCTCTCGCCGGTGATCGCGAGCGCGGCCATGGCGTTTTCCAGCCTCAGCGTGGTGCTCAACAGCCTCACGCTCCGGCGCTTCCGGCCCGGATGGGCGGGGGCTCACTGACATGCGCTACTGCCATCGCACCAGTCTCTCCCCGGAGCGCGTTCTTGAGCTCGCCGCGGCCCATCTCGGCGCACGGCTCGCACCGGCCGAGGAGGCGCCCCGGCGTCGCGCCTACAGCGGCGCGCTCGGCCGCGTGGTCGTCACCGCCCGGCCCGAGGGCGGGCACTACACGCTGGTCGAGGTGGCGACCGATCAGGTGGGGGAATCCGAGGTCGACAGGCTCGCCAAGCGCTTCCTCGCGGAAGTGCACCGTGAGGCGGAGCCGGCGCACGCGATCCGGGGGGCGTACTAGCCCGCCAGCTTCGCGCCGTACCCGGAGTGCTCGACGGCGGCGATCAGCGCGGCGACGGTGAGGGCGTCGTCGTCGAAGTCCACTTCCACCTCGCCATCCTGAAGGTCCACCACCGCCGAGTAGACGCCGCGGACGCCCCGCAGGGCCCGCTCGACCGTGGCCTGACAGTGGCCGCAGGACATGCCGGTGACCCACAGCTTGACGTTGGCGATGCCGGCCTCCGCTCGCGAGGAGCAGGGAGCGGGGAGCGGGACCCGACGGCGCACACCGTTCGTGCGGTTCGCACCGCGAGGTACCGCTCCCTGCGCCCCGCTCCTATAATGTAGCCCATGACCTCCCCCGCTGCGCCGCTCCAGTCGCCCCCGGCGAACGCGGTCCCCGGAGGGCTGTCTCGCGACCAGCTGCTGGAGATCTATCGCTACCTGCGCCTGACGCGGACGCTCGAGGAGCGGCTCACCGCCCTGTATCGCCAGACCAAGGTGATCGGCGGCCTGTACCGCTCGCTGGGGCAGGAGGGGGAGTCGGTGGCCTCGGCCTACGCGCTCGAGCGCGGCCACCACCGCGACATCCTGTCACCCCTGATCCGCAACCTCGGCTCCATGCTGGTGATGGGCGCCCGCCCGGTCGACATCCTGCGCCAGTACATGGCCAAGGCCGAGAGCCCCACCCGCGGACGCGAGATGAACGTCCACTTCAACGACCTCGCCCTGGGCTACCTGGGCCAGATCTCGCACCTCGGGGACATGATCCCGGTGATGGCCGGCATCACGCTCGCGTTCAAGCTGCGCGGCGAGCGCCGCGTCGGCCTGGTCTACATCGGCGACGGCGGCACCTCCACCGGCGCATTTCACGAAGGCTTGAACTTCGCCGCCGTGCAGCGCTGCCCGCTCGTCGTGATCGCCGAGTACAACCGCTGGGCCTATTCCACGCCTCCCGACAAGCAGTTCGCGGTCAAGGATCTGACGGAGAAGGCCAAGGGGTACGGCATCCCGGCGGTGAGCGTGGACGGCAACGACGTGCTGGCCGTGTACGAAGCGACCCGGCTTGCCGTGGACCGGGCGCGGGCGGGCAAGGGCGTGCACTTCATCGAGGTGAAGACGTACCGGCGCAAGGGCCACGCCGAGCACGACGATCAGCGCTACGTGCCCAAGGGTGAGCCGGAGCAGTGGGCGCTCGATAACGACCCCGTCGATCGCTACGTGAAGCGGCTGGTAGACAGCGGCTGGGCGGACCGGCAGGATCTCAAGGACATCGACGATCGCGCGCGGGAAGAGGTGGACCTGGCCACCGATGCGTGCGTGAACGAGCCCCTGCCCGCGCCCGAGTCGGCGCTAGATGGGGTGTACGCGAGCCCCCACGCCGCGGAGCGGCTGTGGTTTCGGGCGCCCGTCGCGTGAGCGCGGCCCCGGCCTGTGCCGCGACGCTCGCGCTGGGCGGCGCGCTCCTCGGCGCGGCCGCCTGCGGCGGACCACCGGAGCCGCCCGCGCCCGCCGCCGCGCCGCGCGAAACCGTGTTCGCGGCGGGTGTCGTGGAGGCGCCCCCGGCCCTGGTGAGCGCGCCGGCGCCGGCGTACCCCGACAGCCTGCGTCGCGCGGGCGTCGAGGGCGACGTGATCGTCGAGGCCGTGATCGACCGCGCGGGACGTGCCGAGCCGGCGTCGATCCGCGTCGTCTCCTCGCCCCATCCGCAGTTCGACGCTCCCGCGCGGGCGGTCGTCGCGCAGGCGGTGTTCACGCCGGGCCGGGAGCAGGGCCGCGCGGTCCCCACACTCACGCGCGTTCCGGTTCGCTTTCGGTTGCCCGTCACAACGCGCCAGGTCTTCCAGCAGGCGGACGTGGATTCACCGGCGCAGCTGCTCGGCGCGCCCGCTCCCCCCTACACGGGGATGCGCGGAGAAGTGGTCCTCGAGCTGGTGGTGGACACGACGGGGCGGCCGGAGCAGGGCTCGGTGAAGGTCGTGTCTTCGACCAATGCCGCGCTCGACGCACCGGCCCGGCAGGCGGCGGTGAAGATGGTGTTCATCCCGGCGCGGGTCGGCGCGCGGGCGGTGCGGCAGCGGGTGCGCGTGCCCGTGCGGTTCGGGCCGGCGGGGCGGTGATGGCCGAGATCACCTACCTCGAGGCCCTGCGCCAGGGCCTGTGGGAAGAGATGGAGCGCGACGAGCGGGTCTTCATCCTGGGCGAGGACGTCGGCGCCTACGGCGGGGCCTTCAAGGTGACCGAGGGTTTCATCGAGCGCTTCGGCGCCTCGCGCGTGATCGACACCCCGATCTCGGAAGCGGCGATCGTGGGCGCGGCCGCCGGCGCGGCGCACATGGGGCTGCGGCCCGTGGCGGAGATGCAGTTCATCGATTTCATCTCCTGCGCCTACGACATGCTCACCAATTACGTCGCCACGGCGCGCTATCGCGCCGGCCTGGCGACGCCCCTGGTCGTGCGCGGGCCCTGCGGCGGGTATGTGCGCGGCGGGCCGTTCCACTCACAGAACCCGGAAGCGGCCTTCTTTCACACGCCGGGTCTCAAGATCGTCTATCCCGCCACGGCGCGCGACGCCAAGGGGTTGATCAAGAGCGCGATCCGCGACGAGGACCCGGTGCTCTACCTCGAGCACAAGTGGCTGTACCGCCGCATCAAGGAGCAGTGGCCCGAGGGCGAGGAGATCCTCACGCCCATCGGCGAGGCGCGCCTGGCACGGGAAGGCAAGGATCTGTCCATCGTCACCTACGGCGCGACGGTGTGGAAATCACTCGAGGCGGCCGAGCGGTTGGCGAAGGAAGACGGACTGGCGGTCGAGGTGCTCGACCTGCGCTCGCTCCTCCCGATGGACGACGCGGCGATCATGACGACGGTGCGCAAGACCAACCGGGTCCTGCTCGTGCACGAGGACACGCTCACGGGCGGCGTGGCCGGGGAGATCGCCGCGCGGATCAACGAGCAGGCGTTCGAGTGGCTCGACGCGCCGGTCAAGCGCGTCACGGCGCACGACGTCCCGCTGCCGTACGCCCCGACCCTGGAAGACTTTGTGCTGCCGCAGACGGAAGACATCGTCACGGCGGCGCGATGGGTGGCGACGTACTGACGGGCTATCAGCTGTCAGCCGTCAGCTTTCAGCCAGTTGATAGCGGACCGCCGATAGCTGATAGCTCAAGGAGTCTTCATGTCCCGCATCGACATCCTCATGCCCCAGATGGGCGAGTCCATCGCCGAGGGCACGGTGAGCAAGTGGTTGAAGAAGGTCGGCGATCCCGTCAAGCGGGACGAGCCGCTCTTCGAGATCTCGACCGACAAGGTGGACGCCGAGATCCCGGCGCCCGCCGCGGGCACGCTGGTGGAGATCAAGGTGCAGGAAGGCCAGACGGTGCCCGTTCAGACGCTCGTTGCTGTGCTGGAAACGGAGCAGGGCGCGGCGGTGCAGCCGGCTGCACCGGCGGCGCCCACCCCTGCGGCCAAGCCCGAGCCCGCGCAGGCGGTCGCGCCGCCCTCGCCTGCCCCCGACCGCCTCCGTCCGCCTCCCACCGCCGCGGTGGGGAAGGGGGACGGCGGAGTGGAGACCGCCGAGGAGCGGCTGCGCAAGAAATCCACTCCGCTCGTTCGCAAGATCGCGGCCGAGCACCAGGTGGACATCGCCACGGTTCCGGGGACGGGCTTCGCGGGACGCGTCACCAAGCACGACATCCTCGGATTCATCGAGCGCGGCGCGCCGGCGTCGGCCACCACACCAGCGGTGACCGCTCCCCGCTCCCCGCTCCCCGGGGGGGTGGTGGGGGGGGTGCAGCATCCCGCCGTCGAGCCCTGGCCGGGCGACCGCGTCGAGCCCTGGTCCAAGATCCGCCGGATCACGGCGGACCACATGATTCAGTCGCGCCGGGTCTCGGCGCACGTGGCGAGCTTTTTCGAGGTGGACTACACGCGCGTCGCCCAGCTGCGCGCGCGGCACAAGGCGGGCTACGCCGAGCGCGGCGTGCACCTGACGTACCTGGCGTTCATCGCCCACGCGTGCGCCCGGCACCTGCGCCGCCACGCGGTCGTCAACGCGGCGGTCTCGGGCGAGAGCACGATCTACCGTGGCGAGGTCAACATCGGCATCGCCGTGGCGCTCGACTGGGGCCTCATCGTACCGGTCGTCAAGCAGGCCGACGAGTTGTCCCTCGCCGGTCTCGCGCGGGCCATCAACGATCTCGGCGAGCGGGCCCGCACCAAGAAGCTGTCGCCCGACGACATTCAGCGCGGCACGTTCACGATCACGAACCCCGGGGGCTTCGGTCCCTACGCCGGCATTCCGATCATCAACCAGCCGCAGGTCGCGATCCTCGGCGTCGGCGCGATCGAGAAGCGCCCCAAGGTGATCGCGCAGCCCGACGGGTCCGACGCGCTCGCGATCCGGACGATGGGCATGCTCAGCATGTCCTACGACCACCGCGTCGTGGACGGCGCGGATGCCGACCGGTTCCTGGCGGACGTGAAGACGATGCTCGAGGAGTTTCCCGAGGAGGGGATCTAGCCATGGCGAAAGTCCTCACGGCGGCACGCGTGCGCATCGCCGCCGCCAACGAGGCCGAGTACCTCGGCACGCTGCGCGAGCTGTGCCAGTTCGCCGAGGCCCGGGGCCAGCGGATCTGGCTGTTCCGCAACGCCAAGGACCCGCGGCTCTTCCTCGAGTTCTCCGAGAGCGCCACCGAGATGTCGCACCGCGCGCAAGCCTCGCGCCTGCCCGAGGAAACCAAGCTCGAGAAGCAGCTCCAGCGCCTGGCGACCTACGCGCCCGACGCGTGGGACCTGTGGGGCGAGGTGCCGCTCGCCACGCCCACCGAGGCCTAGCCCGCTATGTCGCGGCGGACCCTCACGGCGGACGGCGAGCGCTGGGCGGTGTACCCCTCGGGGCGGTCCACCGTCTACGGGAAGGACGAGTTCGGCCTGCTGTTCGAGCTGGGCACCGGCCCGGAGCGGCGGCGACGGTACAGCCGGTTCTCGCCCGTCGGGAGCCGCAGCCCGGACGCGGCGCTCGCCGAGCTGTCGGAGCGGCAGCTCGCCGATCTGTTCCGTCAGTCACAGCCTGCCTGGACCGCGCCGGAGAACGGCTACGCACGTTGACCTCCACTGCCACTCGACCGCGTCCGACGGAGAGTGCGCCCCGGCGGAGGTGGTCCGGCGGGCGCGCGCCGCGGGGCTCGTGGCCATCGCGCTCACCGACCACGATTCCACCGCCGGGGTGGCCGACGCGGCCGCGGCCGGGGCCGCGCTGGGGCTGCGCGTCGTGCCCGGGTGCGAGCTCAGCGCCCGCGTCGCGTGGGGCGAGCTGCACGTCCTGGGATACTTCGTGGATCCCGGTGACGCTCGACTCCAGGCCTTCCTGGAGTCGACGCGGGCCGCGCGACGCCGGCGCGGTGCGCAGATGGTGACCCGCCTGCAGGCACTGGGGGTGCCGATCGCGCTGGAGGACGTCACCCGGGTCGCGGGTAGCGGTGCACTCGGCCGTCCCCACGTGGCCCGCGCGCTCGTCGCGGCGGGCGCCACCGCCGATTTCGACGAGGCGTTCACCCGGTTCCTGGGTCGCGGCCGTCCCGCCTTCGTGGAGAAGCCGCTGCCGGCCCTCGGCGAGATCACCGCGCTGGTGCACGCCGTCGGCGGTCTGGCCGTTGCCGCGCACCTGGGCGAGCGCGGCAGCGCCGCCGAGCTGCGCCGCTTCCGCGACGCGGGGCTCGACGGCGTCGAGGTGCGGCACCCGAGCCACACGGCGGCCGTCGAAGCGCGGCTCACGCGCGTCGCCCGCGCGCTCGATCTCGCGGTGTCGGGCGGCTCGGACTGGCACGGCGACCGGACGCTGGGCGCGTCGCACGCGCCGCTCGGCGGCCTCGACGTGCCGGTCGAATGGCTGGATGCGCTCGAACGACGTCGAGCGACGACGTCGCAGGCCGACGTGGCACGCGAGCGTCACACGGGAACGTGAAAGGGGGACCATGAGCGAGCCGTTGGCCGTCGGGAGCCGGGCGCCGCTGTTCCAGGCCCAGGCGTCGGACGGGAAGACCTACGAGCTGGACGACGTGCTCACGCGCGCGCACGTGGCGTTGGTGTTCTATCCGGGAAATAACACCCCCGGCTGAAACCGCCAGCTCTCCGCCGTGCGCGATGAGATGATCCAGTTCGAGCAGGCCGGCATCCAGCCCTTCGGCGTCAATCCCGCGGGCGTGGACGCCCACTGGAAATACGCCGAGAAGATGCGGTTCTCGTTCCCGCTGCTGTCCGATCCGGACCGTGCGATCGCCGGCGCGTATCACGCGCTCAAGGACGACGGCCACGGCATCCAGCGCACCGTGTACGTCGTGGCGCGCGACGGCACGGTCGCGTTCGCGCAACGGGGGGCGCCGGCCGTGCGCGAAATCGTGGCCGCGGTTCGGGGGCGTGCCCGCTGAGCTCGCGGGTCGGGTCGCCCTGGTCACGGGCGTGGGGCGGGTCGGCCAGGTGGGCCACGCCGTCGCCCAGGGCCTGGGCCATGCAGGGGCGCGGCTGGTGCTCGCCGACCTCACCGGCGACGCCGTGCGGCAGCGGGTCGTGGAGCTCACCGCCCGCGGCCTTGAAGCGCACGGCTTCGCGGGAGACCTCGCCACCGAGGTGGGTGCCCGCGGCGCCGTGGCCCTCGCCCGGGAGGCCTGTGGCGGCCTCGACGTCGTGGTCAACGTGGCGGGCGGGCTCGTCTACGTCGGCCCGTTCGCGGAGACGCCGATCGACGCTTTCGAGCGGGAGTTCACTATCAACGTGCGGACGGCCTTCCACGTCTGCCGCCAGGCGGTGCCGCTGCTCGTGGCGCGGGGCGGGGGCGCGATCGTGAACTTCGCCTCGATCGCGGCCGTGCGATCCATCGGCCAGATGGCGTCCTACAGCGCCGCCAAGTCGGCGGTGGCCGGTCTGACGCGTGCGCTGGCGCGCGAGCTGCGCGATGCCGGAGTGCGGGTCAACGCCGTCGCGCCCGCGACGATTCGCACCGCGGAGAACGTCGCCCAGATGAAGCCCGATGCCAGGACGCCTCTGGTCGAGCTCGACGAAGTGGTCGGCGCGGTCCTGTTTCTCGCGAGCGATGCCGCCCGGGGCATCAGCGGCCAGATCGTGCCTGTCACCGGCAAGGCGTACTGATGGACCTGCGCGGGCGGGCCGCGCTCGTCACCGGTGCGGGGCGCCGCATCGGGCAGGCGATCGCCGTCGGGCTGGCGCGCGCCGGCTGTGACGTGGGCGTCCACTACCACCGCTCGCGCGAGGGTGCGATGGCCGCCGGCGACCAGATCCGCAAGGTGGGGCGGCGCGCCCAGCTCCTGGAGAGCGACCTGCGGGACCCCGGCGCCGCCCGCGGGCTCGCGGACCGCGCCGTCGACACGTTCGGCCACCTGGACGTCGTGGTCAACTCCGCCGCGGTTCTGGTGCACCAGCCGGTCGAGGCGGTCACGCCCGAGAGCTGGGACGACACGCTCGATCTGAACCTGCGGGCGTCGTTCTTCGTCACGCAGGGGGCCATCCCGCACCTCCGCGCCACGCGCGGCAAGATCGTCAACCTCGCCGACGTGGCGGCGTTCGAAGCGTGGCCGGGCTATGTGCCGCACTGCGTCAGCAAGGCCGGCGTCGTCATGCTGACCCGCGCGCTCGCGCGCGCCCTCGCCCCGGAGATCACCGTCAACGCCGTCGCTCCCGGGCCCGTGCTCCTGCCCGAGGCCTGGGACGCCGCGACCCGCGACCGCGTGGTCGAGACGACGCCGCTGGGACGCCTCGGCGACCCCGAGGACGTGGTGCGCGCCGTGCGCTTCCTGCTCGAGGGCTCGGACTTCATCACCGGGACCGTGCTCGTGGTGGATGGGGGGCGGCTCATCCGGTGAGCGACATCGCCCGCCTGCGCGACGTCGTCATCGTCGGCGGGGGGTGTTACGGCACGTTCTACGCCGCCCAGCTCGCGAAGGCCCGGGAAAAGGGGCGAGTCGAGCTGCGCCGCGTGCTGGTCGTGGACCGCCATCGCGATTGCCGGGCGCGCCGCGAGCTGTCCGACGCCCCCGGTCGTGAGTTCGTGATCGAGGAGTGGACCGCGTTTTTCGACCGGTTCCTCGGCGCCGCCTCGCCCGCGGCCGCCGGCGCGCCGGCGGACTGGATCGTGCCGTCGCCGCACATGCCGCACCTCATGTTCGAGTGGGTGCTGCGGCGCGCGCGGCGCCGGTGGCCGGGCCGCGCGATCAGCGTGGAGCCCGTGCCGGGGGCCGTGGGCGCGCCCTATGACCGCACCGCCCCCGACCACACGCGCTATCTGTCGTTCGCCGACTGGGTCTGCCCCACCCACTGCATCGAGCCCGAGATGTGTCCGGCGATCGGGTCGCGGCGCACCTGGGACATGGCCGAAGCGATCGCCGGGCTCACGGCCCGGCTGCGGGCCGCCGGGGAGCCCGTGCACGGGCCTGCGCTCTTCGCTTGCCGCCATCAGGTGTTCGGCGTCGGCACGTTCGCCGTCGATGCGGTGCTCGCTGGCGACGCGCTCGTGGCGCAGGCGGGCGCGGCGGGCGGGCCGGCGGCGGTGCTCATCGGCACGGTGTCGCGGTGTCATGGGGCGGTGAATCTGTTGAAGCTGGGGGAGCCGACGGCCCACGGCGGCCCAGGACGGCCCACGGCGGAACGCGCAGGCAACTCGCTCGGTCGCTCGTGACCGTCATCGGCCGTCGTGGGCCGTCGTAGGCCGTCCTCGGCCGTCTTGTCTTCGGAGCAGCGTCGTGCGGCCCTCGAACGCGCGCGCGACCAATGGAACGCCGGCGACTACTGGCTCGCGCACGAGTCTTTGGAAACCGTGTGGCGTTCTATATTGGGGGACGCCGGGCAGGCCCGGGTCTGGCAGGGGTTGATCCAGGCGGCGGCGGCGCTGCTGCACCGCGAGCGCGAGAACGCGCACGGCGTCACCGTGCAGGGCGGCGCAGCCCTGGAGAAGCTCGCCGGCCCGCCGCACCCCGACGTGGAGGTCGAGACGGTACGGTTCCGCGCCCAGCTGGCGCGCGCCCTGGCGGGGGAGGGCGACCCCCCGCGACTGGAACTCCGAGCGGATGACTGATCCGACGACCAACGGCTACGACGTGATCATCGTCGGGGCGGGGCCCGCCGGGCTCTGCGCCGCGATGTACGCCGGTCGCGGCATGCTCAAGGCGCTCACCATCGAGCGCGGGGCGCCGGGCGGGGAGCTCCTGAACACCGACCTCATCGAGGACTACATCGGGTTCGAGAGCATCAAGGGTTGGGAGCTGGCGCAAAAGATGACCGTCCACGCGCAGAAGTTCGGCGCCGTGATCGTGACCGACACGGTTCGCACGGTCCGCAAGAGCGAGGACGGCGGGTTCGAGGTCGAGACCGACCGCGGCGCGACCTATCGCGCGCCGGCCGTCATCCTCACGGCCGGCGGCACCCCCATCAAGCTCGGCGTGCCGGGAGAGAAGGAGTACGCGGGGCGCGGCGTCTCCTACTGCGCCGTGTGCGACGGGGCGTTCTTCAAGGGGGACGTGCTGGCCGTCGTCGGCGGCGGCGACGCGGCGGTCGAGGAAGCCGACTACCTCACGCGCTACGCGTCCAAGGTGTACATCGTGCACCGGCGCGACGTATTCCGTGCGTCGAGGATTCTTCAGGAGCGGGCGTTCGCCAACCCCAAGATCGCAGTCGTCTGGAACGCGCGCGTGGTGGAGATCGCGGGCGGCGCGAAGGGGGCCGAGCGCCTGGAGCTGGAGGACACCGTGACGGGCGCCCGCTCGCAGCTTGCGGTGGGCGGCGTCTTCATCTTCATCGGATTCCGGCCGAACACCCAGCTCGTGGCGGGGCACGTCGAGCACGACGCCGGGGGGTATCTGATCACCGACGATCGGATGATGACCTCCGTGCCCGGGCTCTTCGCCGCGGGCGACGTCCGCAGCCAGCTCACGCGCCAGATCACCACCGCCGTGGGCGACGCCACGACCGCGGCGATCGCCGTCGAGAAGTACCTCGCCGCCCTGCGGGAGCGGGAGCGCACGCCGGTGGTGCCATGAAGGTCCTGCAGATCCCCAACGGGGTGTTCGTCGAGAACTGCTATGTGGTGATCGACGAAGCCGCCGGCGAATGCGCGATCATCGATCCCGGCGAGGATGCGCCCCGGATCCTCGACGCCGTCGGGCGGTCGGGGGCCCGGCCCACCGCCATCTGGCTCACTCACGCCCACCTCGACCACGTGCTCGGCGTGCCCGGGGTCCGGGCGGCCACGGGGGTGCCCGTCGTGCTGCATCCCGCGGACCTGCCGCTGTACGAGGGCGTTCCCGCACAGGCCGAGTGGTTCGGGCTGCGGGCGCCCGCGCCGCCCGCCCCGGACGGCGCCTTCGCCCACGGCGACGTCGTCACCGTCGGTGGCCTGTCCTTTTCGGTGCGCCACACACCGGGCCATTCGCCGGGCAGCGTGTCGCTCGTCGGCGCAGGTGTGGTCTTCGGCGGCGACGTCCTGTTCGCGGGCTCGATCGGCCGCACCGATCTCCCGGGCGGGGACCTCGGCACGCTGCTGGCGAGCATCGATCGGGAGCTGCTCGTGCTCCCCGACGCCACGGTCGTGCACTCCGGCCATGGACCCGACACCACCATCGGCGAGGAGCGGCGCACCAACCCGTTCCTCACCGCCGCCTTCCGCGGCGCCTGAGTCGTCGCCCGCCGGCGCGCCGCGGCCGACCTGCCTGCGGTGCGGCTTTCCCGTGCCGCCCGCCGTTATGGGATGCAAGAACCCGTGCCCGAATTGCCGGTTCGTGTACCCACTGGGTGACTGCTCGGATTGAGACGGACAACGCACAGACGCACAGGTAGACGGACAGACGCACAGACGCACAGGTAGACGGACAGACGCACAGACGCAGCAGCCGTGAACAGTGGTTAGCGAACGGGTCTGCCTGGTTCCTGACTCCGGCCATCCGCTCACTGCTGTGCGCCTGTGCGTCTACGCGTCTATCTGTCCGTCTATGCGTCTCGCTTTTCCCTTGCTCGCCTTTCCCTTGATGGTGAGATAGAATTCGTCCGCTCGTCCATGGGTGATTCCTGGCTGGAGACGAATGGCGCGTTGACCGACCGAGCCGAGCGAATGAGCGAGACCCGCATCGAGCGCGATCCCCTGGGGGAATTGCCCGTTCCGGTGGAGGCCCTCTACGGCGTGCAGACCGAGCGGGCCCGCCTCAATTTCCCCATCTCCGGCCTGCGGCCGCTCCCGGCCTTCGTCGACGCCGTCGTCTGGATCAAGCGCTCCGCCGCCCTCACGCACCGGGAGACGGGCCGCCTCGACGCTCGGCTGGCCGACGCCATCGTCACCGCCGCCGATGAGATCCTGGCCGGCGCCCACCGCGACCAGTTCGTCGTCGATCCCTACCAGGCCGGCGCCGGGACGTCGCACAACATGAACTGCAACGAAGTCCTGGCGAACCGGGCGAATGAGCTGCTCGGCGGGCGGCGCGGCGAGTATCGGCCGGTCCACCCCAACGATCACGTCAACATGGCGCAGTCCACCAACGACGTGATCCCCACCGCCATCCGGCTCGGCGCCCTCGTGCTCCTGCCGCCGTTGCTCGAGGCCCTGGACCGCCTGGCGCGAGCCCTCCTCGCCAAGGGCCGTGAGTTCGACGGCATCCTCAAGTCGGGCCGCACGCACCTCCAGGACGCCACCCCGATCCGGCTGGGCCAGGAGTTCACGGCCTACGGGCGCACCGTCGAGCGCAACCGCGGGCGCATCGCCCGCGCCGCCGATGACCTGCGCGATCTGGGCATCGGCGGCACCGCGGTCGGCACCGGCCTGAACGCCGAGCCCCGCTACCCGGCGCTGATGGTCACGCACCTGCGCGCGATCAGCGGCCTCGACGTGCGGGAGGGGGCCGACCGCGTGCAGCTGATGCAGTCGCTCGGAGATGCGGCGGCCCTGTCGGGGGCGCTCCGCACCTACGCCGTCGACCTCGGCCGGATCGCGAGCGACCTCCGGCTCCTGGCGTCGGGGCCGCGGACGGGGCTCGCCGAGATCGTGCTGCCCGCCGTGCAGCCGGGCTCGAGCATCATGCCGGGCAAGGTGAACCCGTCGATCGCCGAAATGGTGAACATGGTCTGCTATCAGGCGATCGGGAACGACCTCACCGTGGCCACGGCGGCCGAGGCGGGGCAGCTCGAGCTCAACGTGATGATGCCGGTGATCGCGCACAACCTGCTGTTCACGATGATGCTCCTCACCAGCGCGAGCCGGGTGTTCGCCCAGCGCTGCATCGAGGGACTCGCGGCCGACCCGGCGCAGTGCGCCTACTGGCTCGACCGCAGTCCGGCGCTCGTGACCGCGCTGGCCCCGAGGATCGGCTACGCCGCGGCCGCGCAGCTCGCCAAGGAAGCGGTGGAGCGAAAGCTCACCGTGCGCGAGCTCGTGATCGAGAAGGGCCTGCTCACCGGGAAGGATCTCGAGCAGGTGCTGGATCTCCGGGCCATGACCGAGCCGGGCGTACCCGGAGAACGGGCGGGCTAGCGGGGCCGTCCCCCACTTCACCCTGGAGGCGCTTCATGGGCAGCTGGATCGTCGCGGGACTGATCGGCGGCGTCATCGCGTGGCTCGCCGATTGGTTGATGTGGAGCAAGGTCTTCACGAAGGGGATGGACCAGTACTTCACGCCGCCCCCGGCGGGCCAGCAGGTGCAGATGACGCCGATGCTCGTGAAGTCGTTCACCCTGGCCCTGGTGTACGGTGTGCTGTTCGCCTGGCTGTACGCCCGCTTCAAGTCGGGCCTGTGGGTGGATAATCCCACAGGTTCGGGGCTCCGCGGCGCGCTCGCCGGCATGGAGTTCGGTACCGTGCTGTGGCTGCCGACCATCCTGCTCTCCAACGTGGGCGCCGGCGTGTGGTACGACCGGGTCCGGACGCTGTTCAACGCGACGGTCTGGGCCTGGTTGGTCCGGGTGAACGCGGTGGGACTGGTGGTGGGGTTCCTGATGAAGTAAGGCGGATCGACGGATAGGCGGATGGGCGGATTGCGCAGGCGGTCCCATCCGCCTACCCGCCCATCCGCCTATCCGACGGCTTTCAGCACCTTGTCATGCACCCGGACGCGGCTCGCCACCTTGACGGCGACCTCCTGCCCGGGCATGGCCTTCGACACCGGCTGATGATCCACCTGCATCGACGACACCGCCTCGGTGAAATCCGTGGTATGGCCGTGGAACCGCACGGTCTCGCCGACCGCCAGCTCGCCGGTCGTCAGCTTGACGATCGCCACGCTCGGCCCGCCGAAGAAGTGAACCACGGTTCCGATTTCCTGCTCGGGCATGGAGCCCTCCTGACGTCGGGGACGGAAGGACACGCTAACCGCTTCAACATGCCACCGGTCCGGTCCGCCGGCTACGGGGGGCGGGCCGCGACTATATTCCGGCGCATGCCAGTGGACGAGCGAGCCCCGGCGGGTGCACCCCCGAGCGGTCGGGACCCTCGGGGCCCAGCGCCCGGCGCGGCGCTACCCAGGCTGTCCCACGAGGAGATCCTGCGCTACTCGCGCCATCTCGTCCTCCCCGACGTGGGGGTGGAGGGGCAGCGCGCGCTCAAAGCGGCCCGTGTCGTCATCGTGGGCGCGGGGGGCTTGGGCTCTCCCGCTGCGCTTTACCTCGCCGCCGCGGGCGTCGGCACCCTGGGCCTCGTCGACTTCGATGTCGTGGATCGGACCAACCTGCAGCGCCAGATCCTGCACGGCACCGCGGCGATCGGCCGGCCGAAGCTCGAGTCGGCCCGCGCGCGCATCCTCGACGTCAACCCGCACGTGCGGGTCGAGTCGTTCGAGACCCGGCTCACGTCGGCCAACGCGCTCGAGGTGCTGCGCGACTTCGACGTGGTGGTGGACGGCAGCGACAATTTCCCGACGCGCTACCTCGTGAACGATGCCTGTGTCCTGCTGGGGAAGCCCAACGTGTACGGGTCCATCTTCCGGTTCGAGGGCCAGGCGTCGGTGTTCGCGACGCCGGACGGACCGTGCTACCGCTGCCTGTATGCGGAGCCGCCGCCGCCGGGGCTGGTCCCGTCCTGCGCCGAAGGGGGCGTGCTGGGCGTGCTGCCCGGCATCGTTGGCTCGATCCAGGCACTCGAGGCGATCAAGCTGATCCTGCGGCGCGGCGAGCCGTTGGTGGGACGCCTGCTGCTGTTCGACGCGCTGCGGCTCCAGTTCCGGGAGCTGACGATCGCGAAGGACGTCGCCTGCCCCGTCTGCGGTCCCCACGCCACCATCACCTCGCTCATCGACTATGAGGCCTTCTGCGGCGTGGGAGCGGAGCCGGGGCCGGGCGGTCCCGAGATCACGGCCCTGGAGCTGAAGGCGGCCTTGGTGCGGAGCCCGCACGTCGTGGTGGTGGATGTCCGCGAGCCGCACGAGCGCGCGATCGCGCGTATCCCCGGAACCGTGCTGATTCCGCTGGGCGAGCTCCCGGCGCGCCTCGCCGAGCTCGACGCGCATGCCGACATCGTCACCCACTGCCACCACGGCACTCGCTCGCTGCAGGCGCTCCAGATCCTGCGCGCGGCCGGCTTCCCGCGAGTGCGCAGCCTGCGGGGCGGGATCGATGCGTGGGCGGTGGAAGTGGATCCGGCGGTGCCGCGATACTGAAGCTGTCAGCCATCAGCAATCAGCCGTCAGCAGAGCCGGCAACCGCTCCACGCTGACGGCTCACAGCTGACAGCTGACAGCTGACAGCTGTCAGAATGCCGAAGGGGGGACTCGAACCCCCACGGGCTTGCGCCCACTGCGCCCTGAACGCAGCGCGTCTACCAATTCCACCACTTCGGCGCCGGCGGAACGACCAAGTATAGAGGCGGTATAACTTCAAGTCAACTATTGGCTTGACCGCTCCCGCACCCGTCTCTATCTTGCCATCACCCCATTGGAAAAGGTCTCGATCGCGCGCAATCCGCGGGCGCGCCATGACTACCATCTCCTCGAAACGTGGGAGGCGGGGCTCGTGCTGTCGGGAACCGAGGTGAAGTCCCTGCGCGAGCGGAAGGCAAGCCTGGGCGAGGCGTACGCGCACGTGCGCCGCGGTGAGGTCTGGCTGGAGGGCATGACCGTCGCGCCCTACGCGCCCGGCAGCTACAACAACCCGCCCCCGGCCCGCTCCAGAAAACTGCTGTTGCACCGGCGGGAGATTCGTCGGCTCGTCGGTGCCCTCACGCAGCAGGGGCTCACGCTGGTTCCCCTGGAGGTCTACCTCAGGGACGGCCTGGTCAAGGTCGCGCTCGCCCTGGCACGGGCCAAGAAGCTGCACGACAAGCGCGAGGACTTGAAGCGGCGCGCGGCCGAGCGTGAAATCGCGCGCGCCTTCCGGGCCCAGCGGCGATGACGGGCGCGCTGCTCCTGCGCCTCGTGGTCCTGGCCGCGGCCCCCGCGCCTCCCCCGCCCCCCGCGCCCCCCGACGATGTCGTGATCGCGACACCTCGCGGCCGCACCAGTATTCCGGTCTCGTTCGAGCGCGGCATGGCGGTGGCCGTGCCGCGCCTGGCCGGCCCGCTCGGGCTCGCGGTCACGATCCGGGGCGCGGAGGCCACGGTGGGGCTCGCGGGCGTGAGCTTTGTGTTCCAGCTGGGCGCGCCCTTCGTGCGGAGCGGGGAGACCGTCCTCCCCCTCGTGGGCGAGCCGTACCTGGCCCGCGATACGCTCTTCTTGCCGTTGCACTGGCTCGTGGAGTCCGTGCCGCGTGTGCTGGGAACGCGGTACCGCTGGCACCCGGCGGCGCGGCGTCTGGAGGAGCTGCCCGACGCCGGCGCGGCCGTCGCGGCGGTTGTGTCCGCAGCCGCCGGCGCGCCCCATCCCATCACGGGGCTCCACCGCCGGCACGTCGTGATGATCGACCCGGGGCATGGCGGGCTGGATCCGGGCAACCCCGGCCTGCATTTCCCGCGGGGCATTGTGGAGAAGCACATCACGCTCGCGATCGGCCGCCTGCTGCGGGCCGAGCTCGACCGGCGAGGGCTCACCGCCCGGCTGACGCGCTCGCGGGACACGCTCATCGACCTGACCGACCGGGGCGCGATGTGCCGTGAGGACTGCGACCTGTTTGTCAGCATCCACGTCAATGCCATGCCGGCCGGGCCGCGACGCGCCCGCGCGCGCGGCATCGAGACGTATTTCCTCTCCGACGCCCGCACCGAGGATCAGAAGCGCGTGGCCAAGATGGAGAACGATGCGGTGCGCTTCGAGGCGCACGCCACCGATCTCGACGGCGACGTCGGCTTCATCCTGCGCGATCTCCAGCAGAACGAGTACCTGCGCGAGTCCGCGCGCCTGGCCGAGCTCGTCCAGGGGCGCGCCGCCACCGCCCACCCCGGCGACGACCGGGGCGTGCAGCAGGCGGCATTCACGGTGCTCTCGCGCGCGCGCCGGCCGGCCATTCTCGTCGAGGTCGGCTTCGCGACCAACCGCGACGACGCCGCCTTCATCGCGGCGGCCCTGGGCCAGCGCAAGATCGCCAACGCGATCGCCGATGGAATCGTCGCGTACCTGCTGGAGTTCGAGCGCCGCCTCGCGGCCCGCGCTCCGGGCGGCGCGCCGTGAGGCGCATCGCCCATGCCATGCTGTGGCTGCCACTTGTGGCCGGCTGCGCGTACTACAACGCCATGTGGAGCGCCGAGCGCTCCGCCAAGGAGGCCCGGCGGCTCGAGGCGCGCGGGCGCACGGCGGAAGCGCGCGCCCAGTGGGCGCGGGCCGCGATCAAGGCGGAGACGGTCCTGGTGCGCCACCCCAAGAGTCGCTGGGCCGATGACGCGCTCGTGCTGCGCGGCGAGGCGCTCGGCCGCACCGGCAACTGTGCCGCCGCGGCCCGGCCGCTGGACCAGGCCCTCGCCACGGCGGGCGCTGCCGAGCTCACCGAGCGCGCGGCGCTCGCCGCGGCCGCGTGCGCGTTGGAGACCGGCGTTCCCGAGCGCGCCACCAGCCTGCTGGCCTCGGCCGATGATTGGACCGACGGGCACCGACGCTCGCGGGCAGCGCTGCTCGCGGGGCGGGCCGCGGCCGTGCGGGGGGACCCGGCCGGCGCCGCCGCGTGGTTCGCCCGCTCGAGCGAGCCCGGAGCCGCCGCGGCCCGCGGCCGGGCGCTCATCGCCGCCGACGAGGTGCCGGCCGCGCTGGCCTACCTCGATACGCTCGCCCGCCGTCCGTTCGACGAGGCCGGGTGGACGGACCTGCTGGGCGACCTGGCCGCCGCTCCCGGCGGCGGCCCCGCGGCGGCGTCCGCGGCGCTGGATCGCCTGCAGCGGCGGGCGCGCATTCCGTCGGGCGGGCAGGCGCGCCTGCTCCTCGCCGACGGCGATCGCTGGTACGACGCCGGCGCGCTGGACCGGGCCAGGGACCGCTACGCGCAGGTGATGCGCCTCGTTCCGGATTCGGCCGAAGCCGCCGCCGCCGCGGTGCGCGACGTCCGCACCCGCACGGCGCGCGTCGCGGACCTTGAAGAGCTCGCGGCCCTGCGCCAGGAGCTCGAAGCGGTGCCGCGCGAGGACGCGCGTACCCTGAGTCGCACGATCGGCGCGGTGCTCGACCCTCCTGGTGGGGAGGCGGGGCAGTTCCGCGCCGCCGAGCAGGCGCGCGACTCGCTGGGAGCCTCGGTGCTCGCCGGGCAACTGCTACTGCGGTTCGTCGCCGACCATCCGCAGTCGCTGTTCGCCCCGAAAGCCCTCGTGGCCGCCCTGGCACTCCTGCCCGACCAGGGCGATTCACTCATGGCGGTGCTGCACGCGACCTACGCCCAATCGCCCTATACGCTGGCGCTGCATGGGGAGCCGGGCCCCGCCTTCTCGGTGCTCGAGGACTCGCTCGCCCAGGCGCTCGGCCTCGCCTCGTCCCTGGTTGCGGTGGCTGTCCCCCGGGTCGCCTCCCCGCTGCCCGGCCCCCGCGGGCCGGCGCTCGATCCGCCGGGGGCGATGGGGGCGGCCGAGACTCCAGGCATCCCGGCCACCCCGGCGCGCCCCACGCCAGCGCGGCCCGCTCGGCGCGCCGATCCCAAAGCGGCGGAGCGCCAGTGAACGGGGCGCCGCCACCGATCGCGGCGCTCGGTACCACCTTCCAGAATCCCGTGCTCCTGGCGGCCGGCACGGCGGGCTTCGGTCGCGAGGTGGACGGCGTCATCGAGCTCGAGGCGCTGGGAGGGCTCGCCACCAAGGCCGTCACGCCCGAGCCGCGGCGCGGCCACGCCGCGCCCCGCGTGGCCGAATTCCCGGGCGGCATGGTGAATGCCATCGGCCTGGCCAATCCCGGGCTCGAAGCGGTGGCCCGCGACGAGCTGCCGTGGCTGGCGGCCCACCTGCGCCGCGCCCGGGTGATCGTCAACGTCGCGGGCGCGCGGATCGACGACTACGTACGCGTGCTCGAGCGTCTGTCCGATGCCGCCGGCGTGACCGCCTTCGAGCTCAACGCCTCGTGCCCGAACACGGCGGCCGGTGGGCTCGAGTTCGGGGCGACGCCCGACGCCCTCGCCGGGCTGGTGGGCCGCTGTCGGCGAGCCACCACGCGGCCGCTGGTCGTGAAGCTGTCGCCCGCGCTGCCGGACATCGTCGGGATGGCGCAGGTCGCGCGCGATGCTGGAGCGGATGCCCTCAGTCTGGTCAACACGATGCCCGGCGCGCTGCCGCGGCGGCTCGGCAGCGACACCGGTGGCGTGAGCGGGCCGGCGCTTCTGCCTGTGGGCGTCCTCGCCACGCGACGGGTCCGCGAACGTATGGACATCGCGGTCATCGGCGTGGGCGGGATCCGTACGGCCGCCGATGCACGGCTCTATCTCGGCGCCGGGGCCACGCTCGTCGCCATCGGCACCGCGGCCCTCGCCGACCCGCGCGTGCCGGGTCGCGTTGCCCGCGCGCTGTCCGGTGGCTGAGCTCATCGTTGCGCTCGACCTCCCGAGCGCGCGCTCGGCGCTCGCCCTGGCCGATCGCCTGCCCGGACTCGGCTGGGTCAAGGTGGGCCCGGTGCTCTACGTGCGCGAGGGGCCGGCGCTGGTGCGCGAGCTGACCGGCCGCGGCGTACGCGTGTTTCTCGACCTCAAGTGGCACGACATCCCGAGCACGGTCGCCGGAGCCGCCGCGGCGGCCCAGGATCTGGGTGTGGCGCTCGCGACCGTGCATTGCCTGGGCGGCGCCGAGATGATGCGCGCCGCGGTTGCCGCCGCACCGGCACTGCCCCTGATCGGCGTCACGGTGCTCACCGGGCACACCGCCGCCACGTTTGGGCCCGCGGTGGGGCGCGACGGGCTGGACCTCGCCGCTGAGGTCGTCCGGCTGGCTCGGCTCGGCCTGAATGCGGGACTGAAGGGCGTCGTGGCGTCGGCCCTCGAGGTCGTGGCCTTGCGCCGCGCGATCGGACCCGAGCCGTGGATCGTCGTGCCCGGCATGCGGCGTGCGGCCGATGCGCCGGGCGATCAGGCTCGCACCGCGACGCCGCAGGCCGCCGCCCAGGCAGGCGCCACGCACCTGGTCATCGGCCGCCCGATCACGGGGGCCCAGGACCCGGTCGCCGTCTATCGGGAGATCGTCCAGGGCCTCAGTCCGCGCTGACGGAGCCGGATGCAGGATGCGAGCGACACGGCGGATCGCGGTCCGGGCGTGGTGACCCTGGTCATCCCCTGCGGGTGACGAGCACAACCTCTTGCTTCACAACGAGCTACGGAGGCCAGGGCACCGCTCTTGCGACGCGCCCCCGGGTGACCGGCCCGATCGCGAGTGGGACGTGGCCGGTCGGAGGGCTCGGCGTGATGAGTAGTTCGGGTACGATTGGCGACGCGGCCGATCGGCGTGGATTCGCCTTGGAGTCCACGCTCGTTGTGCTGCTGGTGATGTCGGCGCTCGCGGTGATCGCGTTCGCCGGCGTGATCAGCGCCATCCGCACCACGAACATCGACTACCGCAACACACGCGTGAGCTACGCGGCCGAGGCCGGCGCCGAGGCCGTGATGGCCCAAGTGTACGACAACCTGCACGACGGCCAGCTCACGGGCGCCGAGCTGGCGGCCCTCACGCCGCCCGTGATCCCGGGCTTCACGGTCGACAGCTTCAAGGCGTCGAAGGTGGGGCCCGTCACGATCGAGACCATCGCCAACGGCCCGTTCGCCGGGCTGTATTCGCTCACCCAGCGCATCGAGATCTACTCCCGCGCCAAGGACGCGGCCGACCACCGCAGCGCCGCGATCGTGGACGTGAAGGCCCAGGCGATCCCGCTTTTCCAGTTCGGCGTGTTCTTCGAGAAGGGGCTCGAGATCTTCAATTCACCGCCGATGACGTTCGGCGGACGCGTGCACACCAACGGGAACCTGTGGCTCAGCTCGGATAATGCGTGGTACAACGAGATGATCACGACCCCGAACAAGCTGTTCCGCGACAAGACCTACGGGCACGCCGTGCTCGATGGCGTATACATCAACGACGCCGGCGGAACCGCGGTCGCGCTCCTGTTCGACAGCCGCACGATCCCCGGTGCCGCCGCGTTCCGCGCGCGCAGCGAGGCGGACTTCGACAGTCGCCTGCAGACGGACGCCTTCGCGGTCGACTCGCTCAAGCTGCCCATCCCAGCTGGCATGGATCCGATCGAGCTGCTCATGCCGCGCGCGTTCACAGACCCGCCCGAATTGCAGGAGGCCAAATTCTCCTGGCGGGCCGACTGGTACATCGAGGTCAGGCTGGATCAGATCACGTCCGCGGGGAAGACCACGTGTCCCCAGGCCCTGAACACCCGCACGGTCGGCAAGCTCCTGCCCAACAACACCGACTGCAAGAAGATCTTCAGCTTTACCTGGGACGCGTTCTTCGACGGCCGGGAGCGGCGATTCGTGGATGTCTTCGAGATCGATATCGACGAGCTGCGGCAATGGGTCGGGGCCAGCTTCTCGCGGCGGACGGAGGTTCTGTACGTCACCTTCATCGGCACGCCGCCGGGGGGCGTGGACCTCCGGGGCGACGGGTACCGCCCCGTCGTGCGGCTCAGGAAAGGCAGCCGGCTGCCGAACGCGCTGACGGTGGCGACGGACCGGCCGCTGTACATCCAGGGCGACTACAACACGAACACCTGGGTTCCCGCGGCGCTGGGTAGTGATGCCATCACCTGGCTCTCGAACGCGTGGAACGAGACCCAGCACCAGTGCGGCAGCCCCTACCGGCCGGACCTGATCGCCCAAACGGCGATCTGCCCGGGATACGCGATCTATACGGCCAGCAACACGACCGTCAACGCGGCCCTTGTGGCGGGCCACATCCCCACGCCCTGCGACCACGAAGATGTGGGTTGCCCGGGCGGCAACTACGGCGGCGGGCTGGAGAACTTCCCGCGCCATCTCGAGCGGTGGAGCGGGATCACCATGACCTACGTCGGCTCCCTGGTCTCGCTGCACTGGAGCCGGATCGCGACCGGGGCCTGGGAATACGGCACGTACTACTATCCACCGGGCCGCAACTGGCAGTTCGATATGCGGTTTCGGGATCCGGCGAATCTGCCGCCGGCCACGCCCGTGGTCGGGGCCGTGATTCACACGGCGTTCCGCCCCGTCTACTAGGGGGCCAGCCGCAGAATGCGCTGAAAACGGCAGATCGCAGTGGCCGGGCATGTGAGCCGCGTCAACCGTGACGTGTGACCACGCGCAACCTCAAGCACGACAATACGGTAGGTGGCACCCCACCGCCGCATAGGGCACCGAACTTGCTCTTGCCGTGGGCGGGTTAGAGCACTCGTGAACCCCTGTTGATCCGGGTTGGGGAGGCAGTGTATGCGGCACCCTGTAAAGATCGGCACCCTGAATGATCGGCGCGGATTCGCCCTCGAGTCCACGCTCATCGTGCTGTTGCTCATGTCGACGCTGGCCGTGATCGCCTTCGCCGGCGCGGTGACCAACATCCGCACGACCAACATCGACTACCGCAACGCGCGCGTGGGGTACGCGGCCGAGGCGGGCGCCGAAGGGATCATGGCGCAGCTCGACGTCCAGCTCCAGGACGGCGTGCTCACCGACGCCGAGCTCGCCGCCCTGACGCCGCCTGTCCTGCCCGGCTTCACCGTGGACTCGTTCCGGGCGGCGAAGGTCGGCGGCGTCTACAAAGAGCCCATTGCCAATGGGCCCTTCGCCGGCATGTACTCGTTGACGCAGAACATCAACATCCACTCGGCGATGCGCGATCCCAACAACGACCGCAGCGCCGTGGTCGTCACGGTCAAGGCGCAGGCGATCCCGATCTTCCAGTTCGCCGCCTTCTGGGAGGGCGACTTCGAGGACTATGCGTGGCCGCGCAAGGACGTGTGGGGCCGCGTGCACGCGAACGGCAACATGTACGTGGCGGGCAATGACCTTCACTTCCACGACGTCATGACCACGCCGGGCAAGATCCGGCGCGACCCCAAGAACGCCCATGGCGGGCCGGGCAACACCTACATCTCCAACGCCGCGGGCACCGACGTGCTGCTCACGTTCGACAGCGAGACGCACCCCAATCCGGCCGCCTTCCGCGCGCTCAGCAACGCGAACTTCGACGGGCGGCTCAAGACCGATGCCTTTGGCGTGGACAGCCTGAAGCTGCCGATCCCGGATGGCATCCCGCCGCGCGAGATCATCCGTCCCCGCGAGGCCGGCGATACGGACGAGGAGAAGGAAGCCAAGTTCGCCTGGCAGGCCGACATGTACGTCACCGTGGACCTCAACGTCAGCTCCACCAAGCCCGCGCAGTGCGGCGGCGGCTTGGGCACGCACCCCGCCATCACGGTCGTGCGCTACGACGGCGGGCCGCTGCCCTCGGTCGTGGACAAGTGCGCCATCTTCGACTTCAAGTACCAGGCGTTCTGGGACAACTACGAAGACCACTGGATCGACCCGCTGACCGTGGACATGACCGTGCTGCGCAACTGGCTCACAAGCGGCGGGGGCTCCGCCGGCCCCAAGCCCGACGTGATCTACATCGAGTTCAAGCCGCGTGTCGGTAGCCCGTTCTCCGGCACCAGCGGCAATTCCCCGAGCGACGGCGCGTACTACCCGGCCCTGCGACTCAAGAACGGGTCGCTGCTGTACGGCCGGCTCACGATCGGGAGCGAGTACCCGCTCTACGTCCAGGGCAGCTACAACAACACGAACCCGCGCAAGCCCGCGGCCGTGTTCGGCGACGCGCTGACAATGCTGTCGAACAACTGGAGCGACGCCAACTGCGCCGTTGCCTTCTGCGGTCTGCCGTCCGTATCGACGGACACCTACCAGTGGTACGGACTGATCACGGGGACCGGCGAAGGATACTGGGGCTGCTGGCATCACAGCTGCTCCCCGCCGGCCGGTGGGGCCGCGGGGTGGGTCCGCATGATCGAGGCCTGGGACGGCCGCCTCAGCTTCTGGCGCGGCTCGTTCGTCTCGCTGTGGGGGCCCGCGAAGACGTGCATCAGCTGCCCGAGCAGCAGTTCGTATACCGCGCCCCAGCGCGACTGGTCCTTCGATCCCATGTTCCTCAAGCCCGACAGCCTGCCGCCGGCCACGCCGGTCGTGGGCAACGTGATCCACACCGCCTACAGACCGGTGTATTGATGCCGGCGCCCCGGCCGTCCCCTGGCAGCGTCGCCGCGCCGGTCCGCGACCGGCGCGGCTTTGCGCTCGAGTCCACGCTCATCGTGCTCCTCGTGGTCTCGTCCCTGGCCGTCATCGCGTTCGCCGGCGTGATCACGGCGATTCGCACCACGGCCACCGACTACCGCAACACCCGCGTCTCGTACGCGGCGGAAGCGGGGGCCGAGGCCGTCATGGCCGAGCTCGAGGGCAACCTCAACGACGGCCTGCTCACCGATGCGGAGCTGGCCGCGCTGACGCGCCCCACGATCCCCGGCTTCGTCGTGGACAGCTTCCGGGCCGCGAAGATCGGCGGCATCGTGACCGAGACGATCACCGACGGTCCCTTCGCCGGCCTGTACTCGCTCACCCAGCGCGTCGAGATCTACTCCTCGGCCGTGGACGGCCAGCGGCACCGCAGCGCCGTGATCGTGGACGTCAAGGCCCAGGCGATCCCGATCTTCCAGTTCGCCGAGTTCTACAACGGCGACATGGAGCAATACCCCGGCCTGCGCAAGGACATCCTGGGCCGCGTACACACCAACGGCGACGCGTTCCTGTGGACCAACGGCGGGAGCCGCGTGCACTTCCACGACGTGGTTACTACGCCGGGCCGGGTCATCCGCAAGCAGAAGATCGCCCACACGGCCCTCGAGCCCGACTGCTGTCCGTGGGTCTACAATGCGGCCGATGTCCCGGTCGCGCTCGACTTCGACAGCGAGGACACGCCCGACGCGGCGACGTTCCGCGCCAAGAGCGAGGCCAAGTTCGACAGCCGGCTCATGACGAATGCGCACGGCGTCGACACCCTGCGCCTGCCCTTGCCCCTCGGCGTGCCGCAGCGCGAGGTGATCCGGCCGCGTGAGGCTGGGGACACACCCGAAGAGCAGGAGACCAAGTTCGCCTGGAAGGCGGACATGTACGTGACGGTGGACATGACGGATCTTCGCCCCCACAACGTCGTGTGCACCGGCGGCAGCAGCGACGATCATCCCAACATCACGGTCGTCCGCTACGACGGCGGCGTCGTCCCGAACACCACGGACAAGTGCAACATCTTCGACTTCGACTGGGATCAGTTCCGCGATCGGTTCGAGGGCCGCTGGGTGGACGCCATGACGGTCCGCATCGACCTGCTTCGGACCTGGGCCCTGGGGACGGCGGTCCGGCCCGAGGTGATCTACATCGAGTTCAAGGTGCCGGCGGGGGGCCTGGGCGGAGACGAGGACGAAGTCGATCCCCGGGGCGACAACCCGGGGCCCGCGAACGGACGCCCGTTCCCCGTGCTGCGCCTCAGGAACGGAAGCCAGCTGCACGGACCGCTGACGATCGGGAGCGAGTATCCGCTCTATATCCATGGCGATTACAACACCGTGGCCAAGCAGGCCGCTGCCGTGTTCGGCGACGTCTTCACGGCGCTGTCGGGGGCGTGGAACGACGCCGCCAACCCGGGGCTGCCGCTGCCCCATGGCTCGAACATGAACCAGAACTTCTCGATGATCACTGGCACGGGGCAGGGCTACTCGGGCTGCTATCACCACGACCCCGGGTGCGTCAACGGCGGCGGCATCCTGGTCGGGTCGATGCGGCACCTCGAGCAGCTGCGCGTCTCCAGCAACTGCGGCTTCAGCGCCTGCACCTATCGCTGGCGGGGGTCGTTCGTCTCGTTGTTCTCGCCGACCATCGCGAAGGCCTCGAACCCGACCCCACCGAGTTGCTCGACCTGCTACTACGAGCCGCCGAACCGCGACTGGGGGTTCGACCCGATGCTGCGGTATCCCGACAGCCTGCCCCCCGCGACCCCGGTCGTGGGCAACGTCATCCACACGGGGTTCCGGCCCGTCTACTGATCCATCCGCGCCGCCGCCGTCCCGGCTGGCCGGCTGTGGCGCATGTGCCTCACTGTTTCGACCTGCCGGTTCAGAGATCACACGTCGCCGCAGTCTGTCACGACACTGGCCGAGACGGCGCTGGTGAGCCGTGGTGCGTCCCGCTGCGGCGGGATAGCTTCAGGGCGCGCCACGGGCGTCTGTGAAGCGCACGCGACTTGCTGGCCAGCCGGGCAGGCCCAAGGGAGGATCTCGGCAGTGATCGCAACAGCGGCGCGGTGCTGCGGCAATCGGCGGGGCATGGCCCTCGAATCGACCCTGATTGTGCTCGTGCGTATACTGACGCGCCGCGCGCCCGGCCGTGCATTGCGCTGTCACGACAGTGGTACTCCGGCGGTCAAGGGGCACCCGCCGAACGGTGCTTCATCACGGCGCTGGCGCCCAGACGACGCTATAGATACGCTGCGGAGAAACCCCGGCGTTGTGACCGCTGCCGCGCAGGACGGTGGCGGACGCTCGGGGTCCATGCTTGCTTGGGCTCTCGGGCCCGGGCGAGGAGGGGGTGCCGACGTGACCGGATCGCGGAACCCGCTGCACGACCGTCGGGGATTCACGCTCGAGTCGACGCTGCTCGTGCTGACCCTCCTGTCGTTCGTGATGGTCGCCTTCTACGCCGGCGCCGTGACCACCATCCGGACGACGAACCTCGACTACCGGGCGGCGCGGGTGCATTACGCCACGGAGGGCGGGACCGAGGCGATCATGGCGCAGCTGCACGACCGCCTGCGCGACGGCGCCCTGACCGACGAGGACCTGGCCGGTCTCGAGGCCCCGGACCTCCCGGGCTTCCAGGTCGACACGTTCTGGGCGCACAAGGTCGGTCCGATCGTCCAGGAAGTCATCAGCGACGGCCATTTCGCCGGCCTCTACTCGCTCACCCAGCGCATGGAGATCTTCACCTCGGCACGCGACGCGACCAACAACCGCAGCTCGGTGCTGATCGACGTGAAGGCTCAGGCCATCCCGCTCTTCCAGTTCGGCATCTTCTTCGAGAAGGACCTGGAGGACACCAATGGGCCGCCCATGACGTTCGCCGGGTGGGTGCACGCCAACGGCAACATCTACCTGTCGTCGGCCAACGCCTGGTACACCGACCGGATCACCACGCCCAACCGCGTGTTCCACGACCGCAAGGACCACCACAGCGTCCTCGACGGTGTGTACATCGACGACGCGGCGGGGACCGACGTCCCGCTCCTGTTCGACAGCCGCTCCATCACCGACGCCGCGGCATTCCGCGCGCGCAGCGAAGCGGACTTCGACGGCCGGCTGCGGACCGGCGCGCACGACGTGGACTCGCTCAGGGTGCCGCTCCCGCTCGGACTCTCGCCCGTCGCCGTCATCCAGCGCCGGCTCCCCGGTGACGACGATCAGACGCGCGAGGCCAAGTTCGCCTGGCAGGCGGACTGGTACCTCGAGGTGCCGCTGAATCGGCTCAGCTCGACGGGCGCCAACCTGTGCCCGCACAGCGTCGCGGTGCGGGCGCCGGGCAAGGTCGTACCGAACACCGGGCTGTGCAAGAAGATCTTCACCTGGACCTTCGAGGCGTTCTGGGAGGGTCGGGAAGGGCGCTTCGCCGACGTGCTGGACATCGACGTGGACGAGCTGCGGCGCTGGGTCGGCGGCGACGCCAGCCGGCGCACCGAGATCCTGTACGTGACCCTGACCGGCACTGCGCCGGACAGCATCAAGAACAACAACAACAGCAACGCCGCCCGCGACGGGTTCTATCCCGTCGTCCGGCTGATCAACGGCAGCCAGCTCCCCAACCGGCTGACGATCGCCACCGACCGGCCGCTGTACCTGCGCGGCAACTATAACAACGTCGCGTGGGTGCCGGCGGCCGTGACGGGGGACGCGATCACCTGGCTGTCCGCGGCCTGGGACGACGCGGCGCACGACGAGTCATTCGAGACGGGAAAGACGATCGCGGGCGAAACCTGGATCAACACCGCCGTGCTGGCGGGCCATTCGGCCACGCCGTGCGATCACGAGGTGCCCCCATGCCCGGGCGGCTACCAGGACTTCTACGGGGGCGGGATCGAGAACTACCCGCGGTTCCTCGAAAACTGGAGCAACGTCTACATGCATTATCTGGGGTCCCTCGTCTCGTTGCACGAGAGCGTCATCCCGACGGGGACCTGGAACGGGACCTACTACAACCCGCCGCGGCGGGACTGGCAGTTCGACCTGCGGTTCCGTGATCCGGCGAACCTGCCCCCGGGCACGCCGGTGGTGGGCAACGTCATTCATACGGCCTTTCGGCCCGTGTACTAGGCGATGCGCGTCATGAGGAATCGGGGCTTCACCATCATCGAGCTGGTCGTCGTCCTCGCGGTCATGGCGATCGCGATGGCGATCGCGCTGCCGCGCTTCCGGCTGACGCCGAGTCACAAGGTGCGCTCGGCCGCGAACCAGCTGGTGCGGGACCTCGAGCTGGCGCGCACACGCGCCCTGGGCACCAAGCGCAAAGTGCGGATCCAGTTCGACGCCGCGGGGGGGACCTACACGGCCTACCTGGACGACGACGGGAACGGCACGATCTCGGAGAGCGCCGCCGAGCGGAGCGCCTACGGCTCGCTCGCCAGCCGCACCCTCGAGCCCGACGTGTTGTTCGGCCGCGGCAGCACCACGGGACTGCCGGGCGATCCGGGGTCGGGCGCCGTGACGTTCAGCGGAGCCGAAGTGGACTTCGCCACCAACGGCGTGACCGTGCCCTTCGGCACGAGCGGCAACATCTATCTCGTCAGTCGGGACGACGCCAAGGTCGTCGCGGCGGTCTCGGTGACCGGCGCGGGATCGTTCAAGGTCTGGCGCTACGCCGGCGGGAGCACCTGGCAATGAAAAAGCAGGCAGGCTTCACCCTCATCTCGGTCCTGATCGCCCTGCTGCTGCTCACGATCGGCATCCTCGCGGTGTCGCGCACCGGCTATCAGGTCCTGCGGGCGCACACCAACGCGACGACCCGCACGACCGCGCTCGCGCTGGCGCGCAGCTACCTCGAGGAGCTGCGGGCCCGCGATCCCACGACCCTCGTCAACGAGGGGCCGGTGAAGCTGAATGACGCGGGCGCGTTGTCGGCGACCGGCCTCTACACGCGCTCGGTTATCGTCGAGCAGCTGGCCCCGAACCTCCGGCGGGTCACGGTCCGGGTGGCGGCGCCCAATCTCCGGGTGCCGGTCGAGCTCGTCACCATGGCGTTCGGCTAGGAGGCAGGGATGTCGCCGCTCAGGAATCGGGGCTTTACCCTCATCGAGATGCTGCTCGCTCTCATCATCGGGCTCGTCGTGCTCACGGCCGCGCTCTCGTTCGTCGCCACGACCTACCGCACGGCGGGCGGCAACGAGGTGCGCGAAGAGGTGCACCGCAACGCGCGCTTCATCGGCATGTCGCTGGAGCGCGACTTCCAGACGACCGGTGTCGGCATCACCAGCACGTCCGCATTCGGGACCCTGGGCTTGTGGAACGACACGATCGTGATCATCCATGTGCCGTTCGACGCCCAGGAGGCCACCATCTACCCGCTCAAGCCGGCGTCCTGCCCGAGCAGCCCGCTCCCCGCGGGTGGCACCTGCGGCGCGAACTGCGTCAATGTCGACAAGGGCGTAGGCGTCTTCGGCATCAAGGCGGGCGACATGGCCCAGATCAACGTGAACGGCGTGCGGCGCCTGATCGTCGTGTCGAACGTCGTCGACGCGGGGACGTCCATGGCGCTGACCTTCACCACGGCGGACTCGCTGTTGCATCTCGCGGCGGGCATCACGGGCCCGCCGGCGACGCTCCTCACCTGTCCCAGCGGCACGTTCGTGCAGAAGCTCATCCCCATCGTCTACTGGCGGGATGCGCAGAAGCGGATGATGCGGGCCGAGGCCCTCAAGCTCGACGGCAAGCCCGACGGCGTCGTGGTGGCCTACGGCGTGGATTCGATGAAATCGAAGCTCATCTTCGTGGACGGCAGCGAGGCGACCGTGGTCAACCGCAACGGCGTGCTGCCCAACCAGACGTTCGACAACGTGGTCGGCATACGTATCGAGGCGGTGCTCGCGGCGGCCAAGGCCGATCCCCGCCTCAACCAGGGCCAGCTGTACAAGCGGCGCTACCTGTGGCGCTTCGCGCCCCGCAACCTGATGTGGCAGCGGAACGCGCTGTAGCGGGTGCGCTGGGTGCTCGAGCGTGGGGGCCGGGAGCGATCCCGGCCCCCGCTGTTTCCGCCGGGTAGATTAGAGGTGTATGCGCCGCCTCCTCCCCCTGTGCGCCACGCTTGCCGGTCTGCCGGCGGCCCTGGCGGCCCAGCAGACGCTGGCCCAGGCCGCCGAGCGCGCCCGGGCGGCGTGGCTGGCGCACGACGCCGCGGGCCTGGTCGGATCGAGCGGCAGCGTCGTCCTTCAGATCCCGGGGGCGGACCCATCGTCGCCGCTCGGCGCGGCCCAGGCGACCGAGCTGCTGCGCCGCTACCTGCGCACCGCCGAAGAGCGGGGGATCGAGGTGCGGGCGGTCCGGCAGGTGGAGGAGGGACGCGGGCTGGTGGAGCTGGAGCGGCGCTATGTGGTGGTCGGGACGGCGGACGAGCGGCGCGAGACCCTGTTTCTCGGGATGCGGCGGGGCGAGCGGGGGTGGGTGCTGGTCGAGTTGCGGAGCGCGCGCTAATCGCGCCCCTTGCGTGAAGTTACGGGCCCGGGTAGAATTCGAGACTGGACCGGAAAAAATCTCCCTGGGGGCCCTGTTGAAGGTACGCTCGAGCGTCAAGCCCGTGTGCGAGCATTGCAAGGTGATCCGCCGCCGCGGCGTCGTCCGCATCATCTGCCGGCGCAATCCGAAGCACAAGCAGCGGCAGGGCTGAGCGGGTGGCGCGCATCGCGGGTGTGGATCTGCCCCGGGAAAAGAAGATCCTCTACGCGCTGCCGTATATCTTCGGCATCGGACGCAACAACGCCCGGGCGGTGCTCACCGAGACCGGGGTGAATCCCGATGCGCGCGTGCGCGACCTGCGGGACGCGGAAGTGGCGCGGCTCCGGCAGGTGATCGAGCGCGACTTCAAGGTGGAGGGGGCGCTGCGCACCGAAGTGGCGATGAACATCAAGCGATTGATGGAGATCGGCACCTATCGGGGCGGCCGGCACCGCAAGAACCTCCCCGTGCGCGGCCAGCGCACGCATACCAACGCGCGCACCAAGAAGGGGCCGCGGCGCGCGATCGCGGGCAAGAAGAAGCCCATGCTGAAGAAATAGATGACCCAGCCGACCCAGCCGACGCCGCCGACCGCCGCGCCTCCGGCGACGCCGCCCAAGGCGGCGGGCGCGAAGCGCGCGAAGAAAGTCGTCGAGGCCGAAGGCGTCGCCCACATCACGGCGACGTTCAACAACACGCTGATCACGATTACGGACGCGCAGGGCAACGCCCTGGCCTGGGGCTCGTCGGGGAAGGCGGGGTTCAAGGGCTCCAAGAAATCGACGCCGTTCGCGGCCACGGTCGCCGCCGAGCAGGCGGCGCGCGAGGCGCTGAGCCTGGGGCTGCGGCGCGTGCACGTGCGGGTCCAGGGACCGGGTTCGGGGCGCGAGTCGGCGATTCAGGCCCTGGCCACGGCGGGTCTCCAGATCCGCTCGATCCGCGACGTGACGCCGATTCCGCACAACGGCTGCCGGCCGCCGAAGAAGCGGCGGGTCTGAGCCATGGCGCGCTACACCGGCCCCGTCTGCAAGCTGTGCCGCCGCGAAGGCACCAAGCTCTTCCTCAAGGGCACCCGCTGCCTGACGGAGAAGTGCGCCATCGAGCGGCGGGCCTACGCGCCCGGCGAGCACGGGCAGTCGACGGGGCGCCGCCGCAAGGCGTCCGAGTACGCCAAGCAGCTGCGCGAGAAGCAGAAGGTGAAGCGCATTTACGGCCTCTCGGAACGGCAGTTCCGCAACGTGTTCGAGCGCGTGCTGCGCGAGCCCGGCGTGACCGGTGAAGCACTGCTGGTCGCGCTCGAGAGCCGGCTCGACAACCTGGTGTACCGCATGGGTTTCGCGACGTCGCGCCGGCAGGCGCGGCAGCTCGTGCGGCACCGCCACATCCAGGTGAACGGCCGCACGGTGGACATCCCGTCGCACCGCGTGCGGCCGGGCGATGAAGTACGGGTCGCCGAGGCGAGCCGGGAGCTGGTGCAGGTGCAGGTGGCCCTCGAGCAGTTCGGGCGCACGCAGCCCGTACCGTGGATCCAGGTGGATCCCGGCACGGCCGCGGGGCGGGTGACGGAGCGGCCGACGCGCGACGTCATTCCGATCGCGGCTCAAGAACAGCTAATCGTCGAGCTCTATTCCAAGTGATGACGACTCCTGATCTGACCGGACTGGTCCGCCCCCACCAGGTCGAGATGGCCAAGCGGGAAGATAACCCGCACGCCGCGGAGTTCCGGCTCCAGCCGCTGGAGCGGGGCTACGGCTATACGCTGGGCAACGCGCTGCGCCGGATGCTGCTCTCCTCGCTGCGCGGGGCCGCGGTGTGGGCGTTCCGCCTCGACGGGGTGGTGCACGAGCATCAGACGATCCCCGGGGTCGTCGAAGACGTGCACCAGATCATCCAGCGGCTGAAGCAGCTGACCCTGGTGCTCGCCCCCGAGGTGGACGAGGCGGTGCTGCACATCAAGGCGCGGCGCGCCGGCCCGGTGTTCGCGCGCGACATCGAGGCGCACGGCGCGGTCACCGTGGGCAACCCCGAGCAGCTGCTGTTCACGCTGCAGGACGAGCGCGACATCGGCGGCGAGCTGTACGTGAACAAGGGGCGGGGCTACGTCGAGGCCGAGCAGCATCCCGTCGACCGGAGCCTGCCGGTGGATGTGATCCGCATCGACTCGATCTACAGCCCGGTGCGCCGCGCGAATTTCACGGTCGCCGAGACCCGGGTCGGCCAGCGGACCGACTACGATCGGCTCACGGTCACGGTCGAAACGAACGGGACGATCACGCCGGAGGATGCCGTGGCGTACGCGGCGGCCCTGGCGCGGGAGCACTTCCGCTTCTTCGTAGATTTCGGACAGGTGCCGGTGGTGGCGGTGGCGCCGGCCGGGAACGGCGGCGCGACCCCCGCGGGCCTGCTCGAGCGGCTGGAGCGGTCGATCGACGACGTCGGGCTCTCGGTCCGCTCGGTGAACTCGCTCAAGAACTCCAGCGTCCGCACGCTGCGGGATCTCGTGCAGTTCCGCGAAGAAGACCTGCTGCGCGTGAAGAACGTGGGAGAGAAGGCGCTCGGCGAGATCGCGGAGCTGCTGCGGCGCGAGCAGCTCAACTTCGGGATGCGGTTCGAGGACGCCGGCGGCGCGCTGCGCGTCGTGGATCCGGGCACGCCCCCGCTGGCCCAGCCGAGCGACGAGGCCTGAGTGCGCCACCGCGCCAAGCACCGCCAGCTCTCCCGCACGGCGAGCCACCGCCGTGCGCTGCTCGCCAACCTCGCGACGAGCTTGTTCCGCCACGAGCGCGTGGTCACGACCACGGCGAAGGCGAAGGAGCTGCGGCCCTACGCCGAGCGCCTGATCACGCTGGCGCGGCGGGGCGACCTGCACGCGCGCCGGCTCGTCGAGCGCCGCATCAAGGATCGCGACGTGTCGCACCGCCTGTTCACCGAGTACGGCAAGCGCTTCGCGACGCGGCCGGGCGGGTACACGCGGATCGTGAAGCTGGGACACCGCCCCGGCGACGGTGCGGACATCGCCCGGATCGAGCTGCTGAGTGCGTGAGGGGGAGCGAAGCGCGGGGCGCGGCGCGCACAGCCAAAGGGGGGATCCCGGCGGGTCCCCCCTTTTCGTTACGACGCCTTCAGCACGCGGTTCGACTTGATGCAGCGCGTGCACACCCGCAGGCGGCGCGGGCTCCCGTCCACCAGCACCCGCACCGACTGCAGGTTCGGGTACCAGCGGCGGTTCGTCTTGTTATTGGCGTGGCTGACGTTGTGCCCAGCCACCGGCCCTTTGCCGCACATGTCGCACACGCGCGCCATACGATATCGTCCGAGCGGGAATGAGCGCTAAACGACAACCCCCCGCCAGGCGGCCGGGGGTCGCGCAGCGGGCGAAAGTTACACGGGGGCCCGAGCCCCGGCAATCCCGCAAGACCGCCGTGATCACCGGCGTCACGGGGCAGGACGGCTCGTACCTCGCGGAGCTGCTGCTCGCGAAGGGCTACGAGGTCATCGGCGTGGTCCGCCGCACGTCGCACGACCCGGCGGAGCGCATCGGCCACCTGCTCGACCGCATCCACGTCGCCCCGGCCGACCTGCTGGACCAGCACTCGCTGACGGCGGTGATCCGGGACGCCCGGCCGCACGAGGTCTACAACCTCGCGGCGCAGAGCTTCGTCCCCACGTCGTGGGCGCAGCCCGTGCTCACCGGCGAAGTCACCGCGCTCGGCGTCACGCGACTGCTCGAGGCGGTGCGCCTGGCCCACCCGCAGGCCCGCTTCTACCAGGCCAGCTCGTCGGAGATGTTCGGCAAGGCCGTCGAGACCCCGCAGCGGGAGACGACCCCGTTCTACCCGCGCTCGCCCTACGGCGTGGCGAAGACGTACGGCCACTGGATCACCGTCAACTACCGCGAGTCGCACGGACTCTACGCCGTCAGCGGCATCCTGTTCAACCACGAGTCGCCGCGGCGCGGGCTCGAGTTCGTGACCCGGAAAGTGACCCACACCGTCGCGCGCATCGTGCGCGGCCGCGCCACCGAGCTGCGCCTCGGCAATCTCGACGCGCGGCGCGACTGGGGCTACGCCGGCGACTACGTGGACGCCATGTGGCGCATGCTGCAGCCGCCGGCGCCCGACGACTACGTGATCGGCAGCGGCGAGACCCACACCGTGCGCGAGCTCTGCGAGGTGGCCTTCGGCCACGTGGGGCTCGACTGGCGCCGCTACGTGAAGGTCGATCCCCGCTTCGTCCGGCCCGCCGAGGTCGACCTGCTGCAGGCCGACGCGGGCAAGGCGCGGCGCGTGCTCGGATGGACGCCGCGCGTCCGCTTCACCGAGCTGGTACGCATGATGGTGGACGCGGACCTGGAGCGCGTGGCGTGAAGGTGCTCGTGACGGGGGCCGACGGGTTCGTGGGGCGCTGGCTCGTCCGCCGCCTCCTCGCCGACGGGCGCGAGCTCTGGGCCGCGGTCCGGCCCCAGGCGGGCGCCGTCGAGGGCGCGTTCACCCCCGAGGAGCGCGCGGCCGTGCGCTGGCTCCCCCTCGAGCTGACCGACTCCGAATCGGTGCGCCGGTGCGTCGCTCACCCCTATGATGCCGTTGTGCATTTGGCGGCGGTCGCCTCGGCGACCGATGCCGCGCGCGACCCGGGCCACGCGTGGGACGTGAATGCGGCGGGGACGGCGCGCCTGGTGCAGGCGCTGGTCGAGGTCCGCCGGGACACCCGCGCGGACCCCGTCGTGCTGGTGGTCTCGACGGCCGAGGTATACGGCCGCGGTGAGGGTGGCCTGCGGCAGGAGACCGATCTGCCCGCCCCCGTGTCCCCCTACGCGGCGAGCAAGCTCGGGGCGGAGATCGCGGCGCTCGAGGCCTGGCGCCGCACCGGGCTCCACGTCGTCGTCGCGCGGCCGTTCGCGCACACGGGCCCGGGCCAGGATCCCCGGTTCGTGGTGCCGGCGTTCGCGCAGCGCCTCCGCTTCGCGAAGAAGATCGGCGCCCCTGTGATCAAGGTCGGCAACCTGGAGCCGGTGCGCGAGTTCCTCCATGTCAAGGACGTGGTGTCCGCCTACGTCCGCCTGCTCGTGCAGGGCGCGCCGGGGGAGGTGTACAACGTCGCCGTGGGCAAGGGCATTTCCCTGGAGGATCTGCTCTACAGAATGGCGACGATGCTGGGTGTGCGGCCGGTGCCGGAGGCCGATCCCGATCTGATGCGCGCGGCGGACATTCCGCACCTGGTGGGGGACGGCTCCAAGCTCCGCACGGCGACCGGCTGGTCGCCCCGGGCGCGGCTGGACGACATCCTGCGGGACGTGCTCGATGCCCAGACGGACTGACCTGCACCGTATCCTGCTGCTCGGCTCCGGCCCGATCGTCATCGGGCAGGCCGCCGAGTTCGACTACTCGGGCACGCAGGCGGTCAAGGCCCTCAAGGAAGAGGGCTACGACGTCGTGCTGGTGAACTCCAATCCCGCCACGATCATGACCGATCCGGAGCTCGCCGATCGCACCTATGTCGAGCCCGTGACGGCCGCCTGGGTCCGGCGCGTGATCGAGCGCGAGCGTCCCGACGCGCTGCTGCCCACCATGGGTGGCCAGACCGCGCTCAATGTGGCGATGGCGCTGGTGCGGGACGGGACCCTGGCGGAGTTCGGGGTGCAGCTGATCGGCGCGAACGAGCGCGCCATCCGGATGGCCGAAGACCGGGCCGAGTTCGCGGCCGCCATGCGGCGTATCGGTCTCGCGATCCCCGAGGGCCGGACCGTGGCCAGCCAGGAGGACGCGCAGGCGGCCGCCGCCGAGACGGGTTTCCCGGTGATCGTGCGGCCCTCGTTCACCCTCGGGGGCACGGGGGGGGGCGTGGCCTACAATCGCTCGGAGCTGGACGACCTCGTCGCCCGGGCGCTCGACCTCTCACCCGTGCACACGACGCTGATCGAGCGCAGCGTGCTGGGGTGGAAGGAGTTCGAGCTCGAGGTCATGCGGGACCGGCGGGACAACGTGGTGGTCGTGTGCTCGATCGAGAACCTCGACCCCATGGGCGTGCATACCGGGGACTCGATCACCGTGGCGCCGGCGATGACGCTGACCGATCGCGAATACCAGCCGATGCGCGACGCCGCCATCGCGATCATCCGGGAGATCGGAGTGGAGGCGGGCGGCTGCAACATCCAGTTCGCCGTGAACCCGGCCGACGGCCGGATGCTGGTGATCGAGATGAACCCGCGCGTCTCGCGCTCGTCGGCCCTCGCCTCCAAGGCCACCGGGTTCCCGATCGCGCGCATCGGCACCAAGCTCGCCGTGGGCTATACGCTCGATGAGCTGCCCAACGACATCACGCGTACGACGCCCGCGTCCTTCGAGCCCGTGCTCGACTACGTGGTGGTGAAGGTGCCGCGCTTCGCCTTCGAGAAGTTCCCCACGGCCGACTACCGGCTGACGACCCAGATGAAATCGGTGGGCGAGGCCATGGCGATCGGCCGGACCTTCAAGGAGGCCTTTCAGAAGGGGATTCGCGCCCTGGAGATCGGCCGTCCGGGCTGGGTCCTGGGCGCCACGCTGGCCGACGACCGGCTCACGGGCGAGAGCCCCGACGACGTGCGCGTGGCGCTGCGCACGCCCACCCCCGAGCGGATCTTCCAGGTCAAGCGCGCCCTGCTCGCGGGCCTCACCATCGGACAGATCGCCGACGCGTCGGGCATCGATCCCTGGTTCCTGCACCAGCTCGCCGAGCTCGTGGAGGCGGAGCAGTGGTTCGCCGCGCTGCCGCAGGTGGACGCGCCGGAGCTGCGGCACATGAAGCGCCTCGGCTTCAGCGACCGCCAGCTCGCCGACCTGCGGGGCGGCCGCGAGGCGGAGGTCCGCGAGCGCCGCTGGGCCCTTGGGCTGCATCCCGCGTACAAGACGGTCGATACCTGCGCCGGCGAGTTCCCGTCGTCCACGCCCTACCTGTACTCATCCTATGACGACGAGAACGAGTCGACGCCACTCGGCGCGGACGGCATCGTCATCCTCGGCTCCGGCCCCAACCGCATCGGGCAGGGCGTGGAGTTCGACTACTGCTGCGTGCGGGCTGGCCTCGCGCTGCGGGAGCTGGGCTACCGCACCATCATGATCAACTCCAATCCGGAGACCGTGTCGACCGATTTCGACATCTCGGACAAGCTGTACTTCGAGCCGCTCACGCTGGAGGACGTCCTCGAGATCGTGCGCCTCGAGGCGCCGCACGGCGTCGTGGTGCAGCTGGGCGGGCAGACCCCGCTGCAGCTCACCAAGGCTCTGGAGGCGGCCGGCGTGCGCATCCTCGGCACCTCGCCCGACGCGATCGACATCGCCGAAGACCGCCAGCGCTTCGAGGCCCTCGCGCGCGGGCTGGGCGTCACCCAGCCCCCCAGCGGGACCGCGCGGTCGATCGCCGAAGCCGTCGCGGTCGCGGCGCGCGTCGGCTATCCGGTCCTGGTGCGGCCCTCCTACGTGCTCGGGGGCCGTGCCATGGAGATCGTGTACGACGAGGCGTCGCTGCGCCGGTACTTCGAGCTCGCCGCCCGGGTCGCGCCCGACTATCCCGTGCTCATCGACCGGTTCCTGGAGGACGCGTTCGAAGCGGACGTGGACGCCATCGCCGACGGCACCCGGTGCGTGGTGGCGGGCGTCATGCAGCACATCGAAGACGCCGGTGTCCACTCGGGCGACTCCGCCTGCGTGCTGCCGCCCTACCTCATCGGGGACCGGCAGGTCGACGCCATGCGGCGCCACACCCAGGCGTTCGCGGCGGCGCTCGGCGTGGTCGGGCTCATCAACGCGCAGTATGCCATCAAGGACGGCGTCGTGTACGTGCTGGAGGTGAACCCCCGGGCGTCGCGCACCGTCCCGTTCGTGAGCAAAGCCACGGGGCTGCCGCTCGCCAAGCTCGCGGCCGCGGTCATGGTGGGGCGCAGCCTCGCCTCCCTGGCGGTGTCCGACGAGGTGACCCTGCCCGGCGTGGCGGTCAAGGAGGCCGTCCTCCCCTTCACGAAGCTCCCCGGTGTGGATACCGTGTTGGGGCCGGAGATGCGGTCCACCGGGGAGGTCATGGGGTTCGCCGACAGCTTCGGCATGGCGTTCGCCAAGGCCCAGATCGCCGCGGACGGCAGCCTGCCCCTCGAGGGGACGGTGTTCGTCACCGTCAACGACTCGGACAAGCCGACGGTGACGCCGATCGTTCGGCGGCTGCACGAGCTGGGCTTCCGCATCCTCGCGACCGAGGGGACCGAGCGCTATCTGCGGGCGCGCGGCGTGCCCGCCGAGCGGGTGCACAAGGTGCACGAGGGGCGCCCCAACGCGATCGACCTGATCGTCTCGGGCGAGATTCACCTGCTGATCAACACCCCGCTGGGGAAGTTCACCCAGGCGGACGACTACGCGATCCGGCGCACGGCGCTCCAGCACCGGGTCCCGTACACGACGACGATGTCGGCGGCGAGTGCCGCGTGTGATGCGATCATCGCCCTGCGCAGTCGAACCGGCAGTGTGAGGAGCCTTCAGGAATGGCACGAAAGAGCGACCGCCGGAAGCGAGCCAACAGCCGCCCCAAGCGGGGTGGCGCCGCGTCCGGCGCCCGGGGCCGTCCCGGTCTAGCGAAACGCGCCAAGGGGCGGGCACCGGCGCCCGCGGCGGCGCCCGCACCTCCGGCTCCGCCGAAGGTGAAGTTCCGCGGCAAGGTGCTGGAGCACGAGCCGCTGGCGCGCTACTGCACCTGGCGGATCGGTGGCCCCGCGCGCTTCCTCGTGCTGCCGGCCGACGCCGAGGACGTGCAGCGCGCGCTTCAGCTCGCCCGCGAGCGCGGGCTGCCGTGGCTCGTCCTCGGGCTGGGATCGAACGTGCTCGTCCGCGACCAGGGGTTCCCCGGCGTGGTGATCCGCATCGGCAAGGGGCTCGACCGCTTCGAGATGAAGGGCGCCACGGCGATCGTGGGGGCCGGCCTGCCGACCCCACTCCTGTCGCGGCGCACGGCCGAAGCGGGGTTTTCGGGCGTCGAGCGGTTCATCGGCATCCCGGGCACGGTCGGCGGCGGCATCTACATGAACGCCGGGTGCCACGGCGCGGAATTCGCCGAGATCGTCACCGAGGTGACGGTCATGGACGGAGCCGGCCGGGTCAAGACGCTGGGGCGCAAGCAGATCTCGTACAAGTACCGCTCGAGCAACCTGGGCGAGGTGATCGTGCTCGAGGGGAAGCTCGGACTGGGCGAGGAGGCGCCGGCGAAGCTCAAGGAGCTCCAGGGCCGGCTGCTGCGGTGGCGCAAGGCGGGGACGCCGTTCGACCAGTCGTGTGCCGGGTCCACGTTCAAGAACCCGGGCGGGCCGAAGACGGCCGGCATGCTGATCGACGAGTGCGGGCTGAAGGGCTTCGCGGTGGGCGGCGTCCGGGTCTCGCCGCTGCATGCGAACTACTTCGTGAACCTCGGCACCGGAACGGCCGCTGACGTGCTGAAGCTCATCGAGCACGTGCGCAAGACGGTGCTCAAGAAGACCGGCGTGGAGCTGGCACTCGAGATCAAGGTCGTGGGGATCTAGCGTGGCGGACTATTTCGTGCACCCCTCGAGCTTCGTCGACGAGGGGGCGGTCGTGGGGCGGGGAACGAAGATCTGGCACTTCTGCCACGTGATGCCCGGCGCCGTCATCGGCGAGCGCTGCAATCTGGGCCAGAACGTGGTCGTCATGCCGCGCACCCGCATCGGCGACAACGTGAAGATCCAGAACAACGTCTCGATCTACGAGGGGGTCGTGCTGGAGGACGACGTGTTCTGCGGCCCCTCGTGCGTCTTCACGAACGTCCTGAACCCCCGCAGCCACGTGTCGCGCCGGGAGGAGTACCGCCCCACGCTCGTGCGGCGCGGCACGTCCATCGGCGCCAATGCGACGGTGGTATGCGGCGTCACGCTGCACGAGTACGCCTTCATCGGGGCGGGCGCGGTCGTCACCTCGGATGTCCCTGCCTACGCCCTGATGGTGGGGGTCCCCGCGCGACGCGTGGGCTGGATGTGCCAGTGCGGCGAGCGGCTGGCGGTGAGCGGCGCTCGGGCGGCGTGCGCGCGCTGCGGCGCGGGCTACGAGGAAGCGGGTGGAGCGCTGCGTCAGACCACGCCGCCCCGCCCGCACGCCTGATCGATCGTGTTCTCCCTTTTCCGGATGAGCCCGACGTGAACGTCCCGTTGCTGGACCTGGTGGCGCAGTATCGCACGATCCAGGACGAGCTGGTCCCGGCCGTGCAGGCCGTGGTCGAGGCGCAGCAGTTCGTCATGGGGCCGGCCGTGGGGCGGCTGGAAGAGGAGATCGCCCGGGTCTGCCGGGCTCGCTACGGCATCGGCTGCGCCAGCGGCACCGATGCGCTGCTGCTGCCGCTGCGCGCGCTCGATCTGCGGCCGGGTGACGAGGTGATCACGACGCCGTTCACCTTCTTCGCCACCGCGGGGGCGATCCACAACGCGGGCGGGACGCCGGTCTTCGTGGACATCACCCCCGACACGTACAACATCGATCCCGCCGCCGCCGCGGCCGCCGTCGGGCCACGTACCCGGGCCATCGTGCCGGTGCACCTCTATGGTCAGATGGCTCCGATGCAGGAGCTGCTGGTCATCGCCGAGCGGCACGGGGTGCGGGTGATCGAGGACGCCTGCCAGGCGATCGGGGCCCGCCGCTCGATCGACGGCGAATGGCGCGCGGCCGGCGAGCTGGGCTGGGTCACCGCCTTCTCCTTCTTCCCGAGCAAGAACCTCGGCGGCTGGGGCGACGGCGGTATGATGGTCACGTCGGATCCCGCGGCCGCCGAGCGGTTGCGCCGGCTGCGGCTCCACGGTGGGGCCAAGCAGTACCACCACGACGAGGTGGGCACCAACTCGCGGCTCGACACGCTGCAGGCCGCGGTGCTGCTGGCGAAGCTGCCCCATCTCGCGGCATGGTCCGCGCGCCGCGCCGCCCACGCGCGCTATTACGACGCTGCGTTCGCCGGTCTGCCGCAGGTGCGGACGCCCGTGGTCGAGTGGAACAACGAGCACATCTTCCACCAGTACACGCTACGCGTCGAGCGGCGCGATGCGCTCCAGGCGCACCTCAAGAGCCGGGGCATCGGGCACGCCGTGTACTATCCGGTCCCGCTGCACCGGCAGCCGTGCTTCGCGCACCTCGGCTACCGCGACGGCTCGCTGCCGGTGTCCGAGCAGGCCGCGCGCGAGGTGGTCTCGCTGCCGATCTATCCCGAGCTGACGCCGGCACAGCTCGACGCCGTCATCGCCGCGGTCCGCGAGTTCTACCGGTGAGCCGGTTGCGGATCGGCGTGATCGGCGCCGGGGCCTGGGGCCGCAACCACGTGCGCACGGTGGCGGGGCTGGCCGACGCCGAGCTCGCCGCCGTGTGCGACACCGACGCGGCGGTGCGCGAGCGGACGGCCCGGCAGTACCCGGCGGCGCGGGTGACGGCCGACGTCGCGGAGGTGCTGGAGCGCTCGGAGGCGGTCGTCGTGGCATCCCCGGCCCGGACCCACGCCGAGCTGGCGCTGCGCTGCATCGACGCGGGGAGGCCCTGCCTGGTCGAGAAGCCGTTCGCGCTGAGCCTGCGCGACGCCGAGGCGGTGGCGCGGCGGGCGGCCGAGCGCCGCGTGCCCGTGCTCGCCGGCCACCTGTTGCTGCATCACCCGGCCGTCCAGCGGCTGCACACCATGGTCCGGGGCGGCGAGCTGGGACGCGTGCTGTATTGCTACAGCCTCCGCGTCAATCTGGGTCAGGTCCGGGCCGACGAGAACGCGTTGTGGAGCTTCGGCCCGCACGACGTCTCCGTGGCGCTCGAGCTGCTGGGTGAGGCGCCGGTGCAGGTCACCGCCCACGGGCAGTGCTATCTCCAGCCGGGGGTGGAGGACGTCGTGTTCCTGATCATGCGGTTCGCGAACGGGGCCCTGGCGCACGCACACATGTCGTGGCTCGACCCGCACAAGGAGCGGAAGCTGACGGTCGTGGGCACGAAGCAGATGGTCGTGTTCGACGACATGGAGGCGCGCGAGAAGGTGCGGATCTACGACCGCGGCGTTGACCGCGCCCCGGAGTACGGCTCCTACGGCGAGAGCCTCGCGATCCGCGAAGGCGACATCTTCGTGCCCAAGGTCTCGGGCGCCGAGCCGCTGGCGGCCGAGTTGGCGCATTTCGTGCGGGTGGCGCGCGGCGCCGAGGCGCCGCGCGCCGGGCCGGCCGATGGCGTGCGCGTCGTGCGCGTGCTCGAAGCCGCATCGCGCTCGCTCGCCGCGGGCGGCGCGCCGGTGACCCTGTGAGTCGCGCGGCCCTCCTCACCA
>Ga0187892_10001692_pt1 | contig 48711 bp, 47 predicted proteins | sample MA1701073metaG_FD_139345 | JGI IMG/M metagenome (GOLD analysis project Ga0187892, IMG submission 139345) | Bio-ooze microbial communities from a basaltic lava cave in the Kipuka Kanohina Cave System on the Island of Hawaii, USA - MA170107-3 metaG ...
GAGCTCTCCGTCGCCAATGGAGAGCGGCAGCACCTTCGGCCGCGTGCCGATCGTGCCGGACTCGTAGATCAGCACGAGATTGGGCGCATGCGTGAGGCGCGCCAGGTTGCAGGCGGCGCTCGGCAGGCCGATGCCGACGAAACAGACCTGGCCGTCCGCGAGCAGGCGCGCGGCGGCAACCGTCATCATCTCGTCGCGGCTGTAGTCGCTCATGCGGCTTGCTGGAGACTCGCGAGGAAGCCGCGGTGATCCCTCGTGCCGCGCACGTGCCGGTCGATCCAGGCGGTGAACTGCGCGCGATCGCGCGCGATCGCGTCCCAGCGGATGTAAAAGTCGTTGTCGCGCGCGTAATGGCCGTGGGCGTAGGAAGGCCAGGCGCCGCCGGGGCATTGCGAGACGGCGGTGACCGTGAAGTGTGGCAGCACGACGCCGTTCATCGCGGGCGGCAGCTCGTCGACGATCTCTTCGACCGTGACCAGGAGTTTCGCCGCGGCGAGCGCCGCTTCGCGGGCCGCGCCGACAATGCCGTCGATCGCGACATTGCCGCGCCGGTCGGCGCGCTGCGCATGCAATATCGTCACGTTGGGATTGACCGCGGGCACGGTCGCGATGTCCTCGCCGGTATAGGGGCAGCGCACAGAGCGGATGCGAGGGTTCTGTTGCGCGAGGTCGGTGCCAATGTAGCCGCGCAGCATCCCGAACGGCAGCCGCGCGGCGCCCGCGCGATAGGCCGCCGCCATAGCGGCGTGGCTGTGTTCGTCGAGCTCGATCGTGCGCGGCCATTGACTCTCGACCGCATCGCGCAGCCGATGGAGGGAACCGACACCCGGATTTCCGCCCCAGGAGAATGTGAGCTTCCGCGCCGCGCCCACGCCGATGAGCTGGTCGTAAATCAGGTCGGGCGTCATGCGCACGAGATGCAGGTCTTTCCGCCCTTGCCGGATCAGCTCATGACCGGCCGCGAAGGGAATGAGATGCGTGAAGCCCTCGAGCGCCACGCAGGCGCCGTCGGCGACGTGCGTTGCGATCGACTCCGCAAGCGGCAGGAACTGCGTCATTCACTCCACCACGGTGCGCGACTGCTCGCGGAGATATAGCGGCAGGTAATAGGCGGAAGCGATCGCCTTGCCGGAGGAACCCGAGCCTTTCCAGCCGCCGAAAGGCTGATAGCCGGGCCAGGCGCCGGTGGTCGCGCCCTGCGCGCGATTCGCGTAGGTGACGCCTGCCTCGATGCGGTCCTGGAACCAGCGGACTTCATCCGGCGAGCCGTAAAAGCCGGCGGTGAGTCCCATGTCGGTGTCGTTGGCGAGGCGCATGGCCTCCTCCCGGTCCCGATATCGCTGCGCCATCAGGATTGGAAGGAACATCTCGTGCTTCCACAGCGGATCGGACGGCGGCGCCTCCGCCAGCACGGGCTCGACGTAGAAACCGCGTGCGAACGGGCCTTCGGCCGGTTGCTTTCCGCCGCGACGAAGCTTCGCGCCGCGTCCCTTGAGCTCAGACACGTAGCGCGCATAGCTTTCGTGCGCGCGCCCGTTCACAACCGGGCCGAGGAGTGTCTTGCGGTCGGTCGGATCGCCGATCTGGATGGCATCGATCTGCTTCTCGACGCGCGCGAGCAGATCGTCGGCCACTTTCTCGTGAACGTAGAGGCGCGACAGCGCCGAGCACTTTTGCCCGCCCATGCCGTAAGCCGAACGCGCGATGCCGGCGGCGGCCCGATCGAGGTCCGCGTTTTCGGTCACGATCGTCGGATTCTTGCCGCCCATTTCCGTGATGCAGGGGCGCGGGTAGGGGCCGGCCGCCATCTCCGCCATGATCGCGCGGCCCACGGCGACGGAACCGGTGAAAGTCACGCCCGCCGTGCGCGGATCGCGGATGAGCTGTTCGCCGACCGCGGCGCCCGCGCCATTGACGTAGTTGAAGACGCCGGCCGGCAGCCCCGCGTCGCGGATGCAGTCGGCGAGCAGCCGGCCCGCCCAGGGCGTGTCGGAAGCGCATTTGACGACGACGGTGTTGCCGGTGACGAGCGCGGCGGCGGTCGGGCCGCCGGCGAGCGCGATCGGGAAATTGAACGGCGCGATCACGATCCACACACCGTAAGGGCGCATGAGGCTTTTGTTCCGGGAGGTGAAGCCTGCGAGCGGATCGTTCGGCAGTTCGAACTCGTATCCGTTGTGAGATTCGAAGTCGTCCGCGTACAGGCGGAAGAAGTCGACCGTCTCCTGGGCCTCGCCGAGCGCTTCCATGCGGTTCTTGCCTACCTCGAGTGTGAGGGCCGCGGCGATCTCGTAGACGCGCTCCTCCATAACGTCGGTGACCTTTCGCATCAGGCGCACACGCTCGGCCATGGAGGTGGCGCGCCAGGCAGGAAAGGCGCGCTGGGCGGCGGCGAGCGCGGCATCCACCTCGGCGGCGTTCGCGAGCGGAAAACGGCCGAGCTTCAATTCGTGGTCGATCGGGCTCGCGCGCTCCTCGGTCACGGCGGCCGGCACGTCCTTGCCGGCGATGAACATCGGGTGCGTCGCCCCGAGCCGTCCGCGCATGGCGGCAAGCGCCTTTTCAAAGCGCTCGTGCACCTCCTCGGGCGGATTGAACATCGTCGCGTAAGTCAGGCGGAAACTCATGAGGCGCGCTCCATGGCCGCGGGAAAGTAGCGGGCCAGCAGGCGGTCGAGCAGGGCGAGCGCCGCCGCGAGGTCGGATTCCGCGATCACGAGCGGTGGCGCGAGGATCAGGAGATTGCCGCGCGAGCCGAAGGACACGCCCTCGTCGCGCGCAGCGGCAAGCATTGCCCGCATTGCTTCGGTCTGTGCCGGCCAGGACGCGAGCGGCGCCCGCGTCGCGCGGTCGGCAACGAGTTCCACGACGGCGAACAGGCCGTGCCCGCCCCGCACTTCGCCGATGACGGCGTGGCGAGCGGCGAGCTTCTGAAGTTCTGCAAACATCGAGGCGCCGAGCGCTCGCGAGCGCTCGATGAGTTTCTCGTCGCGGTAGGCTTCGATCGCGGCAAGGCCGGCCGCGCAGGAAAGCGGATGGCCGCAGTAGGTGAGCCCGCCGTAGAACATCTCGCGCTCGATGCAGCGAGCGACGCTTGCGCTCATCACCACCGCACCGAGTGGGATTGCGGCGCCGGTCAGTCCTTTGGCGAGCGTCATGAGATCTGGCCGGCCGGCTTCGCCGTGGCGCTGCCACGCGAACCACTCGCCGCAGCGGCCGAAAGCGCTCATGACTTCGTCGGCGATCAGGAGGACGTCGCGCTCACGCGTGAGCGAGCGAAGCGCGGGCCAGTAATTATCCGGCGCGACGATGCCGTTGCTGCCGGCATTCGGTTCCATCATGACGGCGGTGACGCGCGCCGCGCCCTCCACGTCGATGCAGGACGCAACCGCCGCGGCCGCGCGGCGCCCGCAGTCATCTGCGCTCGAGCTGCCGAAGGGGCAGCGGTAGGAATAAGGAGGCGGCACGTGCCGCACGCCCCAGGCCTCGGCATCGACCTGGTGCGCGGTGCGGGAATCGCCCGACAGCGCCATGTCCATGTAGCTCGCGCCGTGATATGAGCGGTCGCGCGTCACGACGAGCCCGCGCGGCTTGCGGGAGACCTGGCGCGCGATGCGCACGGTATTCTCGTTGGCGTCGGCGCCCCCGATCGTGAAGAACACGAGCCCGTCCTCGAAGCCGGAGAGCTCGAGCAGGCGCTCGGCGAGCGCACGCCGAGGCTCCGAGCCCCAGGCGCTCGTCACGAAGCAGAGTTTTTCGGCCTGCGCTTTGATTGCCGCGACGAGGCGCGGGTGTTGGTGGCCGAGGTTGCTGCATTCCACCAGGCTCGACATGTCGAGAAGCTCGCGCCCGCCCTCGAGCAGGAGCTTTGCGCCGCGGCCGGCGATGACCGTCGGGGCATTCCAGTCGGCCGGAACGCACCAGCTATGCAGCACGAAATCACGTTCGGAAGGCATCTGTTCATTGTCTCAAACCCCGCTGTCAGAGGCGACTGACGCGCATCCGGGGGCACGCGCGTATTGCGTCGTGGCCCGGGCCGCAGGAGCGTGTGAGCGGAATCCCAGCGGGAAAAGAACATGAAGCCAGCCCACGGTCATGAAGCGCAGTCGCAACGTCGCCGTTACTTCAGCCTCGCTTGGATGGCGCTGCTGTCGTTTGTTGCGATGTACGTGCTGATGTACGCGATGGTCGACAAGTTCGACAACGTCCATTCCAACCTCAATCAAATCTATATGGTAGGACTGATGGCGATGCCAATGGTCGTGATCGAGCTCGCGCTCATGAGAACGATGTACGGGAACAAGCGGTTGAACGCCGCGATCGCCGTCGCCTGCATCGTGGCTGCCACGGTGTTCTGGTTCGCGATACGCGAGCAGTACGCGATATCCGAGAGGCAGTTCCTCAAGTCGATGATCCCGCACCATGCGGGAGCAATCCTCATGTGCGAGCGGGCCGATCTGACCGACCAGGCGGCGATCGATCTGTGCCCGCGGATCCTCGCGAGTCAGACAGCCGAGATCGCGGAAATGGAGTCCATGCTCGGCGGCTGACGAGAAGCGCGCACACAGGCATGTAAGATGGCCGCATGATTCCAGCGCGCCTGTCCCGCACGCTTCACAAGTGGCTCGCGCTCATCGTCGGCGTGCAGGCGCTTCTCTGGATCGTGAGCGGCTTCTACATGGTCGTGGTCGATCTCGACTTCATCCACAGCGACACGCTCGTTCGAAACCTGACGATCCCGCCGCCACGCGCGGCGGCGTGGTACCCGCTCGATGAAATCCGTTTGCTCCATCCCGGCATCGAACAGATCCGCATCAAGGGGCTGCCAGGCTTCGGCCGGCCGCTTTATGAGGTGAGGACGGTCGGCGGGGTCGTCCTGGCAGATGCGGTGACCGGCGAGCCGATCTCGCCCATCGATCGCGGGCAGGTGGCCGCGCTGGCGCGGCACTATTACGCCGGCAAGGGGTTGATCGAGAGCGTCCGCCTGCTGACTGGAGAAGCGCCGCTCGAAATCCAGTCGCGCGCGCTGCCGCTCTGGCGCGTGCAGTTCGCCGACTGGCACGCGACGACCTTGTATATCCACCCTGACAGCGGCGAGCTGATTACCCGCCGTCACCGGCTATGGCGCTGGTTCGACGCGCTCTGGATGCTGCACATCATGGACTACGAAGCGCGCACGGACGTGAACAACTCGCTGCTCCGGGCTGCGACCTTGGCCGGGCTCGTGTTCGCGGGCAGCGGCGTCTGGCTGCTCTGCTTCAGTTTCCGGCGCCGCCGCGCACGGCTCGCAGGTTGAGGAGGCAAGCGCAGTGCGCGTGCTTCGGATCCTGCACAAGTGGCTCGGGCTGATCGTCGGCCTCCAGATCCTGCTGTGGACAGTGAGCGGGCTCGTGTTCGCCTGGCTCGATCACGAAGCCGTGGCGGCAGAACGTAGCCTACGGCAACCCCCGCAACCCGTGATCTCCGAAGATGCGCGGCTGCTCGCGCCTGAAGGCTTGTTAGACGAGTACGGGAGCACGGAGATTCTCGACATCACGCTGATGCCCGTGCATGAGAACTGGGTCTATCGGGTCCGGCTCGCGGATCGAGTCGAATTGAGGCGGGCGGAGAACGGAGCGAGTTTCGCGATCGGGGAGAGGCTGATTCGCGATCTGGCGACGGCGCATTATGCGGGAGATGGAGAGCTGCGAGCCGTTTCGTTCCACTCGACACCGACGATCGAAGCTCGCGGTGCGGGCGCGGTCTGGCAGGCGGCTTTCGACGACCCGGAGCGGACGAGCCTCTACTTCTCGGCGGAGGACGGACGGTTCGTCGCCGCGCGCAACGAAAGCTGGCGGCTGTTCGACTTCTTCTGGATGTTGCACACGATGGATTACCGGGGGCGGGACAACTTCAATCATCCGCTTGTGATCTTGTTCGCTACGGGGGCTTTGTGGCTCGGCATTGCTGGAGCGATCCTGCTGTATCCATCGTTTCGTTCGGCGCGGCGGCTTGATTCCGGACCTGGGTCCAGGGCCTAGACTCAATTGCACATGGAGACTTGCGATCGCGCCCGCGCAGGCGCAGTCTGACGGCGTGATGGTGCTTCGTGCCCTGCTGGCGTTGGCCCTGATGCTGAACGGCACCGCATTGCCGCCTGCCATGGCTGCGAGCGATGTGCTGGATGCCGCCGCACACGCCGGGCATCACGGACCAGGATACCTGCCGGACCAGGCTCCGGCCCACGATCCGGACGATTCGCCCGCCAGCGACTGCTGTGATGGCATGGGCTGCGGCTGCGGGTGCGCAGGGCCGCAGCTCGTTCCCCTGCCGGTCGCCGCGACGTCGCGCGCCTGGGACGGGGCGCCGGCGGTTTTCATCCTTGCGAGCGCTCCATTCTCCGCGAGCCTGATCGCGGCACCTTTCCGACCTCCGGCCTGACGGCCATTTGCACATTGAACTGCGTCCGGCGCGGGTGAATGCCGCGCCGCGATGGCGCGATCTCGGGCTCTTCGCGAGCCCTGCACCGAGGGTCGGAAATGAATGGCCTGCTACGAATTGCCGGTTTGGCGGCGGCGCTCGGCGTCGGCGCCGGTTGTGCCGTCCAGCCGCTCGACCGGTCGGCAGAGACAACCGCGGGGCGGGTCAACGAAAGAGTGTCCGTTACGCCCGACTGGCCACCGGACGCGGGACAGGCCGGTCCCGCGCCCGAGATTCGGGAACCTCTGACGCTTCCCGCTGCGCTTGCGATCGCGTTCACGCGCAATCCGAACATCCGCCGCCACTACGCGAGACTCGGCATCGCGCACGGAGATCTGCGGGATGCCGCGCGCATCGCGAACCCGACGCTGTCACTTGCCTGGTTGAATCCAGATAACGGCGGGCGGGATCAGACGACACAGAGTATCTCGGCCCGCTTTTCCGATCTGCTGCTGTTGCCGGCGCGCCGGCGTCAGTCGGCGGCGGAATTCCGGCGGACGGAGCTTGCCGTCGGATCCGGACTGGTTGCATTGGCGCACGAGGTGGAGACGGCCTGGTACGCGCAGGTCGGCATCGTCCAGGTCGCGGCGATGCGGCTTGCAGTCGCGGAGGCGGCGCGGCACGAGGTGGAGCTCGCGAAACGATTTCACGAGGCCGGCAACATCAGCCGGCTACAACTCGATTTGCAACAGGCGGCGGCGGCGCGGACGCGAGTCGAGGCACTGCGCGCCCAGTCGGATTCGGCGGAGAGGAGGAAACGTCTTGCCAATCTGCTGGGTCTGCCGGCGGATGCGGCATGGCGCACGGTCGACCGCCTGGCGATTCCACCCGATACGTCGTTGTCTCGCGACGAACTGGCGGAGCGGGCGCGTTCTCAACGGCTCGACCTCGCCGCTGCTCGCGAAGAAGTCGCGAATCTGGAAGATGTGCTCGGCGTCACCGAACGCTGGCGGCTGCTCGGCCGTGTGGATGCCGGTTACGAGCGCGAGCGCGAAACCGATGGGTCGAAAATTCGCGGCCCGACGCTGAGTCTCCAGCTGCCGGTTTTCAATCAGGGACAGGGAGCCGTCGCACGCGCCGAGGCGCGGTTGCTGGACGCGCGCGCGCGCGCGGAGGCGCTTGCGCTCGAAGTCGAGAATGAGGTGACGACTGGCGTCGAGCAGCTGGCTTTGGCCCGGGACATCAGCGAACGCTATCGCCGCGAATTGTTGCCGGCTACTGCGTCGGCGGTCGCGCGTCAGCAGGAACAGGTTAATTACATGCTCGTCAGCATTTTCGAGCTGATCCGCACGAAACGCGAGCAATACGATGCCTGGCAGGACTACTTCGAATCGGTGCGCGATTACTGGATCGCGCGGACTGCGCTGCGCGCGGCGACCGGCGGCCTGCTGCCGGGCGACGAGGAATCGCTGCCGCCCACCGTCGGCGCCGAGGAGGTCGTCGCGCCGCGGCACGAACAGCATGGAGAGCAGCCATGAACATCAGCCGACGTCATTGGTTCCGCTGGCTGGGTGCGAGCAGCCTGCTGCCGTACGCAATGCTGGCAGATCGCGCTGCGGCCCAGGGGCATGAAAAGCATGTAAAGCCTGCCGAGCCCACGCGCGAGGCGACACCGACGGCAACCGGGCGCGGTTACACGCCGGTGCGAACACTGAATGGATGGACGTTGCCTCATCGCATGGTCGACGGCGTCAAGGAATTCCACCTGGTGGCCGAGGAGGTCGAGCACGAATTCGCGCCCGGCTCGCGGGCGAAGTGCTGGGGCTACAACGGCACGACCCCCGGACCGACCATCGAGGCGATCGAGGGCGATCGCGTGCGGATTCTTGTGACCAACCGGCTGCCCGAGCACACGACGATCCACTGGCACGGCATCAAACTGCCGTCCGGGATGGACGGCGTCGGCGGGTTGTCGCAGCGGCATATCCAGCCTGGCGAAACCTACGCCTACGAGTTCACGCTGCGCCAGCACGGCACGCACATGTACCACCCGCATGCGGACGAGATGGTGCAGCTCGCGGTCGGCATGATGGGGATGTTCATCATCCACCCGCGCGGCGGCGAGCCGCAGCGCATCGACCGCGACTACGGATTCCTGTTGCACAACTGGGCCCTGCACCCGGGCACCTACCGGCCGGACCCCGCGATCATGCAGGAATTCGACCTCTGGACCTTCAACAGCAAGGTCTTCCCGGCCATCGATCCGCTGGTCGCGCGAACCGGCGAGCGTGTCCGCATACGCATCGGCAACCTGTCGATGTGGAATCACCCCATCCACCTGCACGGCGTGCAGTTCCACGTCACGGGCGGGGACGGCGGCCGCTGGCCGCGCTCGCAGTGGAGGTCCGAAGGAACGGAAATCGTGGCCGTCGGCCAGACTCGTGATTTCGACTTCGTCGCGGTGCCGGGCGACTGGGCGCTGCACTGCCACATGTCGCATCACACGATGAACGCGATGGGGCACGACCTGCCGAACCCGATCGGCGTGAAGCAGCGCGATCTCGAGGCGAAGATACGCCGGATGCTGCCGGATTTCATGGCGATGGGCGAGGCCGGCATGGCGGAGCACCAGGAGCACGTGGAGATGGGGCACATGCAAGGGCCGGAAAACACGTTGCCCATGATGATCGGCAAGGGCCCTTTCGGAAACCTCGAGATGGGCGGGATGTTCACCGTCGTCAAGGTGCGGGACGACCTCGCGCCGGGTGACTACCGCGATCCGGGCTGGTACCGGAATCCGCCCGGGACGCTGGCGCGCCGGATCAGCGAGGACCCCGACTTCGGTACGCCCGCGCGGCACGGCCCCGCATTGCCACCGGCGCCGCCGCGCGAGCCTCCGCCAGTCGATCATTCCAAGATGAACCATGAAACCTGAGGAGCGTCGCGTGAAAACCGTCGTCTGGTTGCTGGGACTGCTGCTAGCCTTCGTAACAGGCGCGGCGGCCTTCGTATTCTCCGGCTCCTACAACGTCGCTGCCGACGAGCCGCACTGGGGGCTCACGAAGTACCTGATGGAAACGGCGCGCACTCGCTCGATTGCGGCGCGTTCCTCCGGCGTCCGCGTTCCCGCCCTTGAAATTGAGTCATTGATCCGCGCCGGCGCCGGCAACTACGACGCGATGTGCACCGGTTGTCACCTCAAGCCTGGCCTCGAGTCCACGGAGCAGAGCAAGGGCCTGTATCCGATTCCGCCGGACCTCACGGATCATCCCATCGACGATCCGGCCGCCGCGTTCTGGACCATCAAGCACGGCGTCAAGATGACCGGCATGCCGGCCTGGGGAAAGAGCATGGAAGATGATTACATCTGGGGCATGGTGGCCTTTCTCCAGAAGCTGCCCGATCTGACGCCGGATCGATACAACGCGCTCGTGGCGGCGAGTGGCGGGCACCGGCACGGTGGCACTGAAACCGCGCAGCCGGCTGCGGACGCGGATGTCGAGCATGAGCCCGCAGAACATTCGCACGTCGGAGCCCAGCCGCATGCGAAAGAACCGCATGCCCATGATGACGACCATTCGAAGGCCCCGCCCCATCAACACTGACACTCGAGGAGCTCGCATGACCCGCTACCTGTCATTGACCCTGTTGCTCTTCATCACCGCGCATGCGTCTGCGCACGAGACGGACCCGCAGCTCGACGTGCCGGAAGCCGCCAAGGCCGCTGCCGCGACCGTCGATCGCTTCTTCGCCGCGCTCACCGCCGGCAATCTCGAGGAAGCCGGCGCCCTGCTCGATCCGCAGGTGATTGTCCTCGAGAGCGGCGGCGCGGAGCACTCGGCCGCCGAGTATCTCGGCGGACACGCCAAAGGCGACGCCGAGTTTCTCAAGGACGCCCATCACGCGCTGCTACGGCGCACGGCACGCGTCGCCGGCGGATTCGCCTGGGTCGCGAGTGAAAGCGAGTTGCACGTACAGAAAGACGGCAAGCCTACCACGCTCGCGAGCACGGAGACGATGGTGCTGAGATCCACCGCCACCGGCTGGAAAATCGTCCACATCCACTGGTCATCACGAGTCAAGAAGCCGGGCGAGGCGCACTAGGGCCAGGCCCAAATCGCGACAATCCAATTCAGGAGAAGCACATGAACAACAAGGTCTTGGCAACCTGCATAGCGGCGAGTCTCGGCACACTCAGCCCGGCAACCAGCGTATTGGCCCAGGACGCGGCCATCGAAGAAGTCCTGGTGACTGGTAGCCGTATCAAGCGCGCCGACATCGACGGCGTTGGAAAAGTGGACATCGTCACCGCGGACGACTTCGCGAGGGTCGGTGCAGTGTCGGTCGACCAGCTATTGAAGTACTCGCCGTTCACGGCGGGCGCCCAGGCCGGGACCGAATCCAACTATCTCTCGGCAAAAGAGGGATACGGAACCGCCAGCGTGAACCTCCGGGGCCTGAGCCAGAACCGGACGCTGGTCCTTGTCAATGGCCGGCGGTTCGTGGCGGGCGGCTCCGGCGCCAATTCGGTCGTCGACCTCAACGCCATTCCCGTCAACATGATCGAGCGTATCGAGACGCTGCTCGACGGATCGTCCGCGATCTATGGCGCCGACGCCGTCGCCGGCGTGGTCAACATCATCACGAAGCGCTCGTTTGACGGCGCGGAGATCGATGCGTCGTACGGCGTGACGGAGCGCGGCGACGCGGAGAACGGAGAGGTCAGCCTCGTCTTCGGCCGCGAGACGGATAACAGCGGCTTCATCGTGAGCGCCAACTATGTGGACCGGAAGGCCGCCCGATCGAAAGATCGCGGCTTCTCGGAATGTTTCTTCGAAGAGGAAGAGGGCGAGAAATTCTGCTCCGGCAGCTCCAGCACCGCCGGGGGGAGAGGCACGACCGAGACGCTGGGGAACGTGCAGTTCAACCAGGACCCCAACGGGGACGGCGACTCGTTCGTGCCGTACAGCTTCGCCCTGCATGCATTCGACTTTCAGGAATTTTTCAATCTGACGGCCCCCTATGATCGCATCAACGTCAGCGCCAATGGCTTCATCGACCTGCCGAACGGCGTGCGGCTCTTTACCGAGAACACGTATTCGGACCGCAGCTCCAATACGGAGGCGAGCCCGGCTTCTTTCGCCGGCCTATTGTTCTCCGCCACCTATCCGCACAACCCGACGGGCGAGGCCCTGACCCTCCGCCGCCGCATGGTCGAGGAGGGATTCGGCGCCCGCATCTGGGAGCAGGATGTCTCGCTGTTCCGCACGGTCGTCGGCCTTGAAGGGGAGACGGATGGCGGCTGGGCCTGGGAAGTGTCGGCCAATTACGGCCGGAGCGAATCCGACGAGGTGTTCACCAATGCGATCGACGAGCTGAACCTGCTGGAGACGATTGATGAAACGGATTGCGTGGCTCCGAGCGCCACGGAATGCGTCGATTGGTTCGGCATCAATGATCCGTCGCCCGAGGCCTTGGAGTTCATCAATGCCACGGTTCCGACGGTTGGCGAAAATGTCCAAACCAGCATCCTCGCGAACATTTCCGGCCAATTGTTCGATATTCCGGCGGGTCCGGTCGGTTTTGCAGCCGGCATCGAGTACCGCAGGGACGAGGGCGAATACCAGAGAACCTTCACGCGCCCCACGCTTTCTGGCGGCGGCGGCAGCACGGCGCCCATTGACGTCGACTTGTCGTCAACCGAAGTGTTCGCCGAGGCAACCCTTCCGCTGGCGGAGAGGTTCGACCTCAACCTAGCGGCACGCTACTCGGATTACAGCGACTTCGACTCCGAGTTCACCTACAAGGTCGGCGGAGACTGGCGCGTGACCGACGCGCTGCGGCTGCGGTCGACTTTCTCGACCTCGGTTAGGACTCCGAATATCCGGGAGCTCTACACGTCGGAGGAGATCAATTTCACCACCTTCGTGGATCCCTGTGACCAATGGGAGTCGAGCAGCGACGCGAACCTGCAGGCGAATTGCGCCGCAGACGTCGGCCCCGGATTCACGCAGAGTGAGCTCTTCGTCGAGCTCGACTACCCGGGCAGCCTGACGCTGAGCCCGGAGGAGGCGGAGACATTCACTATCGGAGCGGTGGTCGAGCCGGGAGCCCTGAACGGCCTCGTGTTGACGCTCGATTACTTCCAGATCGACATCGAGGACTCGATCCGGAATGTCCCGCCCTCGGCCGCGCTCGAGCAGTGCTACTTCTCCGAGAACAAGTCACACCCGACCTGCGGTGACATCGTTCGCGACATCTTCTCCGGCGACGTCGTCTTTCTCGTGGTGCCGCTCGTCAATGCTGCAACGGAAAAGATGCGCGTCCTGGATCTGGGAGTGCGTTACGCATTTCAGGCTCTGGGCAGCGACTTTACGTTCGACTGGGACACCTCCTATCTCGACCAGTTCGACATTGATTTCGTCGGCGCGCGGAGCACGCTCGAATGGGCCGGCACCATTTCGAACGGCGAGGGCGGGAACGGCAGCTACACGAAATGGCGTTCCAACCTGAGGCTGGGGATCGACCGGGAAATGTGGGGCGCTTCGTATCAGGTGAGCTACATTGGGGACGCCGAGAGCCAGTTCCAGAGGATCGGCGCAACCGCGCCGCGGGTCGGCAGCGTCACCTATCACAGCCTGGAAGGCAGCCTGCGCCTGAGCGATCAGCTCGTTCTGCGAGGCGGCGTCAATAATCTGTTCGACGAGGATCCGCCTTATTACACGGACCCGATCGACCAGAACACGGACCCGTTCACCTACGACCTGCTTGGCCGGCGATTCTTCATGAAGGCGACGTACAGGTTCTGACCACCGCGGGACACTGAAAAGAGGAAAGCCATTCATCAGTCTGAGGATCGATGTCTGCCCAATCCGATCGCGACTACGTGCCGGCGCTCGGCTATCGCTGGCTGACGCCGTGCTACGACGCCGTCGTCCGGACCACTACACGCGAACGCCGCTTCAAGCAAGCCCTGATCCGGCAGGCGCGTTTCGAACCGGGCCATCGGGTGCTGGATCTGGCGACCGGCACCGGCACGCTCGCGATCTGGATCAAGCAGAGCGAGCCACGGGTCGAATTAACCGGCGTCGATCTCGACCCGGAGATGCTCTCCCGCGCTGTGCGTAAGTCGCGGGCCGCAGGAGTCGCGATCCAGTTCGACTGTGCGCCCTCCTTCAGCCTGCCGTATCCGGGAGTTCACTTCGATCGCATCGTTTCGAGCCTGTTCTTCCACCACCTGGCATGGAGAGACAAGATTCGGACAGCACAGGAACTGCATCGCGTGCTCAAGCCGGGAGGCGAATTGCACGTGGCCGACTGGGGACGCCCTACGAACGCCGTCATGCGCGCCTTGTTCCTGATGATTCAATGTCTCGATGGATTCGAGACCACACGCGACAATGTCGCCGGCAGGCTCGTAGATCTATTCGATCAGGCTGGCTTCGTCGACGTGTCCGAGCGCCGTACGCTCAGCACGGTCTTCGGAACCATGACTCTCTACCGCGCGGTCAAGCTTGGCGGCTAGCGCGCCACTACGCGCGTTTCGCGTACTGCTTACGCCACCCGTACCGGGTCATGCCACGCGGCTTGTACACTGCTAGCACTGTCGCCGTGAATAGCACCAGCAGGGCGAGCACCGCGTGGAGAATCGGCGATACGTTTCGCACGGACACAAGATCGGCACTCGGATCCGCGGCCACGCCCGCCATGACGTTGAAGGTCTCCACGTAGATCAGCAGCACGATCGTGACGAAGACGGTCATCAGGAGCTTGAACAGGACCCAGTAATGGCGGAACAAGCCCCACGTCGTTCCCAGAGCCTGCATGATTCCGGTCAAAAGCGACGCGAAGGCCAATGGGACGAGGACGAGCCAGGAGGTTGGTTCCATCACGAGATAGACGCCGCGCACCGTCTGGGCATCCTGACCGGCCATTCCGACTATCGCCATGGCCAGGAAGACGACGACTGCGCCCAGCCAGCCGAGCGTGCTCGTGATATGCGCCGTGAGCACCAATTTCCGGAGCTGCGGTGAAAACGTCATCTTGAGCCAACCGCGGGTGATCCGCGGACATCCGTGGCGCCGGCGAGTCGTGTCAGATCGATCGCGTCAACAGACGACGTGTGAACCCCATGTCCGCGATTGGGACCGCGCGTGAACAGCATGACGAAGAACAGTAGCGCCACGGCGGCGAAGATAAGCGCAAAGACTTTCGCCCACCGCGGAGCGCCTGGATAGTGTGGCTGGTCAGTCATATGAGTGGTCCATCTGGCGAATTTTACGATACACTATGTATTGTAGTAACACACCATGTATTTAAGTTGTCGTGACCTATACTTGCGCGATGCCGAAGCTGTGGGGTGAAACGATCGAAGCGCACCGCCGCGAAGTGCGCGACGCCATTCAGGAAAGCACAGCAACGCTGGCCGCCAGGCATGGGTTGGCGTCGGTGACGATGTCGCAGATTGCCGCGGAAACAGGAATCGGGCGCGCGACGCTATACAAGTACTTCGCGGACGTCGAGGCAATCCTGGTGGCCTGGCACGAGCGCCAGGTTGCGATGCACCTCCGGCATCTGGCCGAAGTTCGCGATGTGACGAGGGGTGCGGGTGAGCGGCTGGAGGCGGTTCTCAACGCCTATGCGCTCATGGCCCACGAACGTCACAGCATCGAACTGACTACGCTGCTGCATCGACGCGACCACGTCGCCCGAGCACAGCTGCAGCTACACAACATGATCCGCGACCTGTTGGCGGAGGGAGGGAAGGCCGGTGACATCCGGGACGATGTCGCGCCTGACGAGCTGGCGACTTACTGCCTGCATGCGCTTGCGGCAGCAAGCTGCATGCGGTCGAAAGCTGCGGTGCGCCGGCTCGTGACAGTCACATTGGCAGGGTTGCGTCGAAAGGCCGCCAAGTCCGCGGCTGTCCGAAGACGCGGCTGAATGGGTGATAGCAGGAGACAGGCTTGAAGCACCGCGCCCACGGAACTGACCGGACGGCGGCCGCCAGCTCAGCCGCTGCGGTGCCGGCGGGTCCGGGAACACGCTACATCTGCCCGATGCATCCCGAAATCGTTCGCGACGCGCCAGGCCATTGTCCGATCTGCGGCATGGCCCTCGAGCCGATCATGCCATCGGCTGACGACCAGGATTTTCCGGAGCTGCGCGATTTCTCGCGGCGATTCTGGTGGACGTTGCCGCTGACGCTCTTCGTGCTCGCGCTTGCCATGCTGGGCCATCGGACCGAATTCCTGACGCCCGATCAGCGAAGCTGGATGGAGCTCGTGCTCTCGGCCCCGGTCATCGTGTGGGGCGCGTGGCCCTTCTTCGTGCGCTGGGCGCAATCCATCGCCACGCGCAATCCCAACATGTGGACGCTGATCGGCACAGGCGTCGGCGCCGCGTTTCTCTACAGTGTGGCTGCGACGATCGCGCCCGGCTGGTTCCCGGAATCCTTCCGCGAGCACGGCCGCATCGGCGTTTACTTCGAAGCGGCGGCCGTCATCGTCTCGCTGACGTTGCTAGGGCAGATCCTCGAGTTGAGGGCGCGCTCGTCGACGTCCGCGGCGATCAAGGCATTGCTGCGGCTTGCGCCGCGGACGGCCCGGCGCCTGCGCGAGGATGGCAGCGACGAGGAAGTGCCGCTCGACCAGGTGCGTCCCGGCGACCGGTTGCGCGTGCGTCCTGGTGACAAGGTACCGGTGGACGGAGAAGTGCTCGAAGGACACTCGGACGTGGACGAATCGCTCCTGACCGGCGAGTCGCCACCGGTCAGCAAGGATCCGGGGAACCGGCTAATCGGCGGCACCCAGAACGCGAACGGAAGCCTCGTCATGCGCGCGGATCGCGTGGGCAGCGAAACGATGCTCGCGCAGATCGTCGAGCTCGTGGCGCAGGCGCAGCGCTCGCGCGCGCCGATGCAGCGTCTTGCGGATCGGGTCTCGTACTGGTTCGTGCTGGCGGTGATCGGCATCGCGGTCGTGACCTTGCTCTGGTGGGGCGGGTTCGGACCGGAGCCGTCGTGGACGTACGCCGTCCTGAACGCCGTGTCCGTGCTGATCATTGCCTGCCCCTGTGCGCTCGGGCTCGCGACGCCGATGTCGGTCATGGTCGCGACCGGGCGCGCCGCGCTGTCCGGCGTCCTGTTCCGCGATGCCGAGGCGATCGAGAAACTGCGAACGGTGGACACGTTGATCGTGGACAAGACAGGCACGCTGACCGAGGGCCGTCCGGCGTTCCGCGCGGCGGTGCCGGCGGTGGGATTCAACGAAATGGAACTGCTCCGGCTGGCGGCAAGTCTGGACGCGGGCAGCGAGCATCCGCTGGCGCAGGCGATCGTCGCCGAGGCGCGCCGTCGCGGGCTCGCGCTTGCGAAGCCGGAATCGTTCGAATCGGGAACCGGGCTCGGCGTTCGCGGGCGGGTCGAAGGGCGGACGCTTGCGCTCGGGAGCGCCGCGCTCATGCGCGACCTCGGCGTGTCGATGGAGCCGCTCGCCGGCGAGGCTGCGCGTCTTCGCGACGAAGGAGCGAGCGTGATGTTCCTCGCGGCGGACGGCGCACTCGCCGGGCTGATCGCGGTTGCGGATCCGGTCAAGTCGACGACGCCGGAGGCGCTCTCGATATTACGCAGCGCGGGGCTTCGCATCGTGATGGCGACGGGCGATGCGGCAATGACCGCGCAGGCGATCGCCGCTGCCACCGGTGTCGCGGAGGTACACGGCGAGGCACGGCCGGCCGAGAAGGCCGCGCTGATCGGGAAGCTGCGCGCGGAAGGGCGGATCGTCGCGAAGGCGGGCGACGGCATCAACGACGCGCCGGCGCTCGCCGCGGCCGACGTCGGCATTGCGATGGCTACGGGCACCGATGTCGCGATCTCGAGCTCGCAGGTGACGCTCGTGAAGGGCGACCTGCGGGGCATCGTGCGCGCACGCGAGATCTCAGCGGCGACCGTTCGGAACATGCGTCAGAACCTCGGGTTTGCACTGATCTACAACGCCCTCGGCGTGCCGATTGCGGCGGGCGTCCTGTGGCCGTGGACCGGACTCCTGCTGTCGCCGATGATCGCCGCGCTCGCGATGAGCCTCTCGTCGGTTTCCGTGGTCGGCAACGCGCTGAGGTTGCGGTACCGCTGACCCAATGGGGCTGCAATTGCGGCCCACAGGGTGGAGAATCGCATGGAGCTTCCGATGAGGATGCCATGCGTACCGTAACCGCCGCCGTCCTGTTTGGGTCCGCCCTGATGCTTGCGGCCTGCGGCGAGCGCGCGCCCGAAGGCGCGACGGTGATCGAAGCGGCGCGCCTTTACACGGCGCCGGATCGGCCGGCGATCGACGACGCGGCGGTCGTGATCGTGGAGGGACGCATCGTCGCGGCCGGCCCGCGGAATGAGATCGTGACACGCGGCGCGGAGAGGCTCGAGCAATGCGACGGAGGCACGGTCGTCACGGGATTCCAGAACAGCCACGTCCATTTCACCGAGCCGAAGTGGGAAAGCGCCGGTAAGCGCCCGGCGGCTGAGCTCGCCGCGGCGCTCGAAGACATGCTCACGCGCTTTGGATTCACGACAGTGGTCGATACCGGGTCGAACCCCGACGACACGCTGGCGCTTCGCGAGCGCATCGAGAGCGGCGAGATTCCCGGACCGCGCATCTACACGGCGGGATTGCCGCTCTATCCGAAGGACGGCATTCCGTTCTACCTGAAGGATCTGCCGCCCGAAATCCTCTCGGTGTTGCCGCAGCCGGCGACCGTCGAGGAAGCGCTCGGCTTGGTGCAGGCGAATCTCGATCGCGGGGCGGATGCGACCAAGCTCTTCGTCATGACGCCGCTGGGCGGCGGACGCGTCGCATTCATGGATCCTGAGATTGCGCTAGCGGCCGCGGACGAAACTCATCGAAGTGGATTGCTGGTTCTCGCGCACCCGACCGACATCGGCGGTATCAACCTCGCGATCGAGGCGGGCGTCGATGTGCTCGTGCACACGACGATCGGCGAGGGCAAGACGGTCTGGGAGCCGGCGCTCGTCTCGCAGCTCGTGTCGAAGGGCATGGGCGTCGTGCCGACACTTCAGCTCTGGCCCTACGAATTGAAGAAGGCGAAGCTCGAGCCGCGCATCGTCGAGCTCGCGACCGGCGATGCGGTCGAGCAGCTGCGCGCGTTCGCCGCGGCGGGCGGCCAGGTGCTGTTCGGCACCGACGTGGGTTACATGAGCGAGTACGATCCGGCCGAGGAATACCGGCTGATGTCGCGGGCGCTGAAACCGATGCAGATCCTTGCCTCGCTCACCACCGCACCGGCTGCGCGCTGGAAGGAAGAGTCGAGCCGCGGACGGGTCGCCCCGGACATGGCGGCGGATCTCGTCGTGCTGGAGGGGGACCCCGCAGCGGATCCGGCGAATTTCGCGAAGGTCCGCTGCACGATCCGCGCAGGTCGTGTCATTCATGAAGCGCCGCAGGCTGGCGACTGAAGACCCGCGAACATCTCCAGCCACGATGATGATCTACACGCTTCACTGCGGCCGGCTGCCGATCGTCGTGAGTCTGCCGCACGTCGGAATCGAACTGCCCGATGACCAGCGTTGGCGCTATGTCGAGCGTGCCTTTGGCCTGGAAGACACCGACTGGCATCTCGAGAAGCTCTACGCCTTCGTGCGCGAGCTGGGCGCCTCGCTGATCGTGCCGCGCTACAGCCGCTATCTGATCGACCTGAATCGCCCGCGCGATGACACGCCGATGTATCCCGGCATGAACAATACCGAGCTCTGCCCGACGCAGTTCTTTGCCGGCGATCCGCTGTACCGCGACGACTCGGCACCGGACTCGGCGGAAATCGCGCGGCGCGTCCAGCACTATTGGCAGCCCTATCACGACGCGCTGCGGGCGGAACTCGACCGCCTTCGTGGATCGCACGGTCACGCCATCCTGTTCGATGGCCACAGCATCAAGTCAGAATTGCCCTGGTTATTCGATGGCAGGCTGCCGGACCTGAATCTTGGGACGTTGAGCGGTGCGAGCTGCGCGCCGACATTGCGCAGCGCATTGGCGCAGATGCTGGCGGGCCAGAGCCGCTTCTCGCACGTCGTGGACGGTCGCTTCAAGGGAGGCTATACGACGCGCCATTACGGCGATCCGGATCATGGCGTGCACGCGGCCCAGCTCGAGATGTGCTGGAGTTGCTACATGCAGGAAGCCGCCCCCCATGCATACGATCTCGAGCGCGCCGGACTCGTTGAGCCGCTCCTGCGACAGCTGATCGAGACGATGCTGGCCTGGAAGCCGCGTGGCTGACCGGGAGTCCATGCAACGACTGTGGGCACCCAGCGCCTGGGTGGCGGGCCGGTGGCGCGCGTCGGTTCTGCTGGAGTTGACCTCGGATGGCCGCTGGTCCGCCGTGCATCCGGATACGCCGCAGCCCGAAGGCGCAACCGCGCTGCCTGGTCCAGTCTTGCCCGGACTGGTGAACGCACACGGCCATGCTTTTCAGCGTGCATTCGCAGGGCTCGCCGAGCGGCGCGAATCGGGCAGCGACGATTTCTGGAGCTGGCGCGACCGAATGTATCGCGTCGCGCTGCGCATCTCGCCTGAACAACTCGAAACGGTGGCCACGCAGCTCTACATCGAACTGCTGCGTGGTGGCTATACGCATATGTGCGAGTTCCACTACCTGCAGCACGCGTGCGACGGCTCGCGATACGACGACCCGCTCGCGATGACTTGCGCTTTGGTCCGGGCGGCGATCAAGGCCGGCATTGGCCTGACCATGCTGCCAGTGTTGTACGAACGCGCGGGTTTTCGCCAACCGAAGCTGCGCGATGACCAGCGGCGCTTTGCGACGACACCCGACGACGTGATCCTTCTGCGCGACCGGGTGCGCGCGATGAAGGCGCCGCTCGTCACGGCCGGCGTGGCGATCCACTCGCTGCGTGCCGCATCGGCGGACTCGATCTTTGAGCTTGTCGCGCGCTGCGATGGCGACGAGGGACCGATCCACGTACACGTCGCAGAGCAGACCAGCGAAGTGGACGACTGCATCGCGGCGACCGGCGCGCGTCCCGTGGAATGGCTGGCACGGCATGTCGCCCTGGATGCCCGCTGGCAGCTCGTTCACGCCACACACGCGACGCCTGACGAAATCGCATCGGTGGCGCAGAGCCGTGCCGGCATCGTGATCTGCCCCAGTACGGAGGCCAATCTGGGTGACGGACTCTGCGACCTGCCTCGATGGCTGGCGGCTGGAGCGGCGCTTTCGATCGGCTCCGACAGCCACGCAACGCGCGACTGGCGCGAGGAGCTGAGGCTCCTCGAGTACGGTCAGCGTCTGCTGCTTCGACGACGCAATATCGCCGCGGCGCCCGAACTGGGATCGCCCGGAAGCGCGCAGCGGTTGTTCAATGGCAGCCTCGCAGGCGGCGCCGCCGCGGCGGGCTTTGCCCACTGGGGGCTGCAAGCAGGCGCGCGAGCCGATTTGCTGGTGGTCGACACCGAGGATCAGTCGATTTTCGGCCTGCCCGCCGAACGGTTGCTCGATGCACTGGTCTTTTCAAGCCCATGCCGCCCGTGGCGCGACGTGATGGTTTCCGGGCGATGGGTGGTGCGCAATCGCCGTCACGATGCCGAGGATGCGCAGGCTTTCGAGGCGGCGATGTCAGGGCTTGCCGGCGTTACATGACCTGCCCGCGGAGAGTTCAATGTGGCAATACCTCATCAAGATCCTGTTGACCGTTGCAGTGGTCGTTGCGGTCGCAGAGATCGCGAAACGAAGCGCTTTCTGGGCCGCCGCATTGGCGTCGCTGCCGCTCACTTCACTGCTCGCTTTTGTTTGGCTCTATATCGATACCCACGACACGCAACGCATCGCCGATCTTTCGCAAGGCATCTTCTGGCTCGTCCTGCCGTCCCTCTCGCTGTTCGTCCTGCTGCCGCATTTGCTGCGCGTCGGGTGGGGTTTCTGGTACAGCCTCGTTGCCGCGTGCGTCGCAACGATCGTGGCGTATTTCGGAGTAATCTGGGCTCTGCAAAAATTCGGCATCCGCACGTGAGTCGCCCATGACCCCGACACTTCCTGTTCGCAAGTTCATGCTGGTTGCCGTCGCCGGTCTGCTGGCTTTCGGCGGCGTGCCGGCCGGCGCGCAGTTGCCCGAGGCCGAGACCGCGCGCCTGATAGCGGAGCTCGATCTCAAGGAATCCACGACGGCGCTCGCCGACCGCCCGGGCTGGCAGGCGCCGCGCAAGGTCGTGATCATGGGCGCTGATCCGGAACGCCTCGCGTGGATGCAGACAGCCGCGCCGGGCGTGCAGCTCGTCGCCGCGGGCGATCGCGAAGAGGCCGCGCGCGAGGTCGCCGACGCCGATGCGGCGATCGGAGCCTGCACCGCCGACCTGCTCGAGAACGGGCGGCGGCTTCGCTGGATTCAGCACCTCTACGCCGGTGTCGAACGTTGCATAGGGCATCCGGGATTCCCTGAGCGCGGCATCGTGCTCACCAACATGCAGAAGATCGCCGGGCCCGTGATGTCCGAGCACGTGCTCGCGTTCATGTTCGGTCTGGCGCGCGGCCTCGCGGTCTATGTACCGATGCAGGCGCGTGGCGAATGGTCACAGGATGCCGTGCCGGAATCGCGCCTGTGGTCTCTCGAGGGCAAGACCCTGCTGGTCGCGGGCCTCGGCGGAATCGGCACCGAAGTCGCGCGCCGCGCGCACGCCCTCGGCATGAACGTGATCGCCACGCGCAACACGCCGCAGGAGAAACCGGCATTTGTCAGCGAACAGGGGCTTGCCGGGGATCTGCCCGCCTTCATCGCGCGCGCCGACGTGATCGTCGATGCCCTGCCGCTGACGCCCGACACGAAGGGCCTCTTCGACAGGAAAATCTTCGAGGCCGCGAAGCGCGGTGCACTCTTCATCAATGTCGGGCGCGGAGGGACCGTCGTCACGGCGGACCTGATCGCCGCGCTCGAAAACGGCCGCATCGGCGGCGCCGGGCTCGACGTCACCGATCCCGAGCCGCTGTCTGCCGATCACCCGCTGTGGCGCGCGCCGAACGTCCTGATCACGCCGCACGTCGCGGCGGCCACCGACCTCGGCGAAGAGCCGCGTTGGCTGATCGCGCGCGAGAACCTGCGGCGCTTCGCTACGGGCGGAAAGTTGCTGTCCGAGGTGGACGTCAAGCGCGGCTACTGAGGCGGGGATTCCCAGGTGTCGAATCGCACGCTTTCCCTGGACGATCGCCTCTACGAATACCTTGTCCGCCATTCGCTGCGCGAGCCGCCCGCGCTCGCGAAGCTTCGTGCCGAAACCGCTTCGCATCCGCGGGTCAACATGCAGATCGCGCCGGAGCAGGGGCAGTTCATGCAGATGCTCGTGCGCCTGACGAAGACGCGGCGCGCGATTGAGGTCGGCGTGTTCACCGGCTACTCGAGCCTCGCGGTCGCGCTCGCCCTGCCCGCCGACGGCCGCCTGCTCGCCTGTGACGTCAGCGAGGAGTACACGGCCATCGCGCGCCGCCATTGGGAGAGCGCGGGCGTCACCGGGAAGATCGAGCTCGTGCTCGCGCCGGCGCAGGAGACTCTCGATGCGCGGCTTGCCGCCGGCGAAGCGGGTTCGTACGACTTCGCATTCATCGACGCCGACAAGCAGGGCTACGTCGGCTACTACGAGCGGCTGCTGCGCCTGATCCGGCCGGGCGGCCTGATCGTCGTCGACAACACGCTCTGGAGCGGGGCGGTCGCGGACCCGGCAAATCGGGATCCGGATACGGTGGCGCTCCGTGAGTTCAACGACCGGCTGTTCGCGGATCCGCGCATCGACCTGTCGCTGCTGCCGCTCGGCGACGGATTGACGCTCGCGCGTCTGCGCGAAGGAGGATGATCCATCGCGCGATTGCGCGAGTATGATCGGGACGGGCGAAGCAAAGAGGGGACACGCCATGAACCGGAATCATGTTGCCCCATGGGTTACCTTGATTGCACTGGTCGGACTCGCCGGCTGCGAGATGGCCAAGGCGCCGGTACCTTTCCCGCAAGCCGCCGCCGACGGCTGGATCGGCGCATACAACAGCGGCGACGTGGACGGACTTGCGATGATGTACAGCGAGGATGCGGAAGTCCTGCCGCCGGACCAGCCGATCGTCGCCGGCCACGAAGCCATCGCGGCGTTCTGGCAAACCTACAATCCTGGACAGGTGCGCCTCGAGGTCTCCGCGGTCGATTCGGTGAGGCTCGGCGACTACTGGTACCGCGAGGGCAGTTACAGCGCGCTGTTTCCGGAAGAAGGCGAGCCGCGGGTAGGCAAGTTCATCGAGTTGTGGAAGCAGGTGGATAGCGCATGGCTGCTTTATCGCCACATGTGGAGCCCTAATGCGCCGCCGCCGGCGCAGATGCCCGCGCCGGAGTCTCCGGCCTGATGGAGTTGCAATGACACGGCCGGCATTGATCGCCTTGCTCCTGTCGCTGGCCGTGTCCGGCTGCGCCGAAAGCCCGGTGCCGGAAGCGTTTCCGCAGGAAGCCGCGGATGCCTGGCTCGAGCGTTACCTCGCGAACGACGCGGCGGGCGTCGCCGCGCTCTACACCGAGGATGCGCAGTTGCTGCCGCCCGACGCGGAGATCGTCGAGGGCCGCGCGGCGATCCAGGAATTCATCGCGCGCACCAATCCGCCCGGCGGCCCGACGCTCGAGATCGCGACGGTCGAAACGCTGATGTTCGGCGACCACGCGCATCGGCAGGGCAGCTACCGGCTGGGCGGATCCGGCGGTGGACTGCCCGCCGCCGGCAAGTTCATCGAGCTCTGGAAGAAGGTGGACGGCCAATGGCTGCTCCATCGCGAGATGTGGAGCGCGAACACGCCGCCGCCTGCGGCGCCTCAGCCGGATGCGGCATCCGATGAGCCTGCGTGACAACGTTGAGGCGATCCTGCCCGAATGGGAACGCTGGTATCCCAGCCTGTTCGATGCCGCGGCGGATCTCGGCGTAATCCGGCCGCGCGTCTGCGCGCCGTCGTCGCTCCTCCTGTCGCGCAGGCATGCCGGGATTCGCGACGAAGCGCTTCGCGCGTTCCGCGAGCGCTGGAACGCGCTGGAAACCGACTAGGTGTGAAGTCTCAGGTCGTTATTCCTGGTTGAGGGGTTGTCCATTCTGGCGTCTTTGATGCTGCTTCGGGTGAGCAAGCCCGAAGTGTCAAGTAAGACCCGAACAGGCGCACTTCAGAATGCGCGGCTGACGCCGCACGGTCGAGGGCCGCTGGTGGCGCGGGTGCTGCGAGGTCATGGCCAGGCCTGGCTTGCGGCCCAGTTTCGCAGCTCGCCGCCCGACCGCAGCGCGTCCACCACGGTGCGGAAGCTGCAACTCGCGGCGCTGGTCCTGCGGCGCCAGCCTGAATGGCGGGTTCGACTCTTCCCGACCGCGAACCTGTCCAAATCCGTGGAAGGCGTCGGGACTGCGTAACACTAGTTCTACTCTGGACAAGCCGGTGCTTCGCTTACCGCGCTTACCTCCACTTATGTCAAGCCAGCAACTTTGCCTTTCATTGCCGGAATTCCGCGGCTAGGCTGCGCTCCGGCAACCAGTAGCCGCTTGACATCCGTCTGGCTGGGTGTTAACTGCGAACGAAAATATACGAGACGGTACGCAACGGCGCAGAGCTCGGTCCGTTTCTCCCGGTGTTCCTGCACCGCTCGCGAACCTTCAAGCGGAGGCACATCAAATGAAAACGATCACAACCGCCTTGTCGCGGTCGCTGTTATTACCCTTGGTTGCAATGTTCGGGATCTGCGCCGTGGCGCAAGCGGCAATCGTCAACGTGAATTGCAATGCCAACAAGAACAATTCGATCAATGTCGCGCTGGGCAAATTGAACAAGCGCGGCCCAAACACCGTACGCGTTTCCGGCAACTGCAATGAAGCCGTAGTGATTGACGGTTTCGACCGCTTGACGCTGGAAGGAAACCCCACCGCGACGATCAACGATCCCACGCCATCCCCTGACCCGGACCTTGAGGACACGACAGTCGTCGATATCCAGGATTCCGACCACGTCAATCTGTAGGACATCACCGTCAGCGGTGGTGCGCTGGGAATCGCTTGCTCAGGATTCAGCATCTGCCATCTCCAAGATCTTCATGTGCATGGTTCAGTTGGTTTCGGTGTGCAATACGCCAGGTCGTCAGGCTCTATTCGCGACAACACCGTAATCGAAGACAACGGCGGAGCCGGTCTCTTTGTCATTAATGGCTCGAACGTCAACATGACAACTTTCTTTACGACTGTCGCGCCAACCATTCAGAACAACGGCGGCGGCGCCACCGTCAGGGATGACAGTCACCTGCAAGTATTCGCAACCGTCCAGAACAACGGGGGAAACGGTATTAGTGCACTACGGGGTTCCAACGTAAGACTACTTTTCGGCACCATTACAGGGAACGGCGGTAATGGGCTGTTATTAAGGGGCTCAACGGCACAGATCTTTGGATCGACCATCACTGGGAATGTTGGTAACGGCGTACAAGTGTCCAATCTTTCGTCGGCCGATTTCGCAGGGGAGAACACGATCAACAGCAATGGCGCGCCGGATATCAACTGCGCCTCCGCGACGGCGGTCACGACTGGCGCAACCGACCCCGACAACCTGGGAGGAGGCGGCACCACGAACTGCATTGAACCTGCACCCTGAAGAATCGCGATCGGCCAACCGCTCGGCCTGCGGCATCATCGCGCGCGGCCCCGCATGCTGCGCACCAACCGCATGCCCGCCTTACTGGTCAGCTGCCAGTCACTTGGCTTGACCAGAAACAACGTGCTGAGACTTTACAACGAGGCTCCTTCCTGCGGCCCGGCGCGGATCGCGCGCCACTCGCCGTCGTCCCCGCGCGCGAGCCGGATGTCGAGACGATGGATGTCGGTCGCGACTTCCCAGCCCGACTCCGAATCCGCCTCACGGCCGAGCATCCCGACCGTGACCTTCACGCGGGCCAGCTCGGTTCCCTCGAGCTCGATCGAATCGATGCGCGTGATGAGGTGCAGCGACGGGTGCGCGATGAGGTAGCCGTGGAGGAGATTGCGGATATCCTCCGCGTTGCGCCCGGCCGGATCCTGGTAGTCCTTGGCGACGAGCGCGCGGAGTTCCGAGGCATCGCGTTCTTCTGCGGCGATCTCCGCCACGTCGACGAGGGCGCGAATCTCGTCTTCGGGCGCGCCCGGCGATCCGCAGCCGGCGCAGATGAGGCCGGCTGCAAGGGCAAGGCTAGCTCCGCGCAGGATAACCCTCCCATTGCGGCAGGCCGTCGGTGATCTCGAACCAGGGCGCCTTGCTGGTCGCGAAGACGTTGCCGGCCGGACCGATGCCTGGCGAACTGTCGAGCCCGCCGCAAGGGACGACGACGTAACCGGTCGACTCGACGACACGCGGCACCGGGCTGCCGCATATCCGGCAGAAGTCCTGGCCGAAACGCTTTGCGTGCGGGAGCGAATAGCTCGCCACCTCTTCGTGTCCGCGGGTCCAGGCCAGCCGGTCCTTCTTGTAGAAGGCATTGGTCGCAAACGCGGCGCTTCGCGCGCGGCGGCAACGCGAGCAATGACAGTTCTGCATGCGCTCGCACTGGCCCGAGAGTTCCCAGTCCACGGCATTGCAAAGGCAACTGCCCTGCGCGACGCCGGGTTTCAGCGGAGGAACCGGCCGGTCGACTTCCTCGCCGCCGCCGAACTGTGGCGGATGTCCCGCGTGTTGCGGCAGAGAGTCGGTAATCGGGAACCAGCTCGCGCGCGAGGCCGCGAATATATGCATCTCGGGCCGTATGCCGGGATCGCCATCGAGATTGCCCGCCAGCAGGAAGACCAGATCCATTTCCTTCATGAGCATCGGGACGACGGAGCCGCAGCGCCCGCAGAAGGGCCGATGGCCATTGTCGGAAGACTGGTAAACCACGACCCCGTCTTCGCCGGAGGAGGTCCAGCGGAAGCCGGCGAGCGGCGCGCACAGAAATGTCGCGAACATCGCCCCGTGGTGTTTGCGGCACATCGAGCAATGGCAATGCGCCATCATGTCGAACGGCCCGGCGGCCTCGTAACTGACGACGCCGCAGAGGCAACTGCCGCGGTTCATAATGGCACCTTAAGGGAGGATTCGAGTCCATGTACACCCTTTACTGGTCGCCCGGCTCGGCGAGTCTTTGCGTGCACTGGATGCTGATCGAGCTGGGCGAGTCGCACGAGCTGGTGAAGGTCGACCTCGACGCCGGCGAAAACCGGAAGCCCGAATACCTGCGGGTGAATCCGAGCGGCCTGGTGCCGACGCTCGTCGTGGACGGCGTGCCGCTCACCGAGAGCGCCGCGCTTCTCCTGTTGCTCGCCGAGCGGCACCCGCAATCGGGTTTTGCGCCGCTGATCGGCAACCCGCATCGCGGCGAGTACACGAGCTGGATGTTCTACCTGTCGAACACGATGCAGCCGGCGTATCGTGACTGGTTCTATCCGGAACAGCCGGCGGGCGCCGGCGCCGTAGAGTCCGCAAAGGCCTCGGCCCGCCGGCGCATCGAAGCCTGCTTCGATCGCGTCGACGGGCAGATCGCGGGTGCCGGGCCCTACCTGATCGGCGATCGCGTCGGCGCGGCCGATTTTCTCGCCACGATGCTGATGCGCTGGTCCCGCAACATGCCGAAGCCCGCGACGCAATGGCCGGCGATCGCCGACTACGTCAAGCGCATGAAGGCGCGCCCCTCATTCAAGGTTCTGTACGAGCGCGAGGGCCTGACTGAGTGGGCCTGAGCGCGGCTCTGGCGGCTTAAGAGACCGGAATGCGCTTGTCGGGGTCGACGAAGGGCATGGGGACCACGGTCGCAGTGCGCGCGCCCCATTCACTCGCAACTCGCAGGCGGGTTCCGTCGCCCGCGAGCTCGACGGGCGCCCAGCAATAGCCGATATTCTTGGCGAGGCGAGGCGAGTAAATCGCCGAGGTGACCTTGCCGATTTGTTCGTCGCTTCCGAGGCGGAAGGCCGGCCACTTGACGTTGTTGAGCTCGGGGAAGGGGTCGCCGTCGAGCTGGACGCCAACCAGGTGCTGCCGTACGCCCTGGTCGCGGATGCGGCGCAACGCAGCGATCGAAATGCACGCGTCGTCCGGGAGCGAGAAGTCCACGAGCCGCTCGAGGCCCAGCTCGAGCGGGTTGTTCTCGTAGGTCATGTCGGCGCCCCAGTTCCGGATCCCGCCCTCGATGCGGCGGATGTCCGAGGGGCCCGTGGGCTTGACCCCGTAAGGCGCGCCGGCTGCGAAGATCGCCTCCCACAGCTCAGTGCCGCGGGCCGGGTCGAGCAGGTAGATCTCGTAGCCGATTTCGCTGGTCCAGCCGGTGCGCGTGACGATTACCGGGATGCCGCGCACCTCGGCGCGCATCCACCAGTAGTACTTGAGCTCGATGACCACCGGTCCGATAAGGTCGGCGACGAGTTGTCTTGACTTGGGACCCTGGATCTGGAGAGGCGCGACGTCCAGCTCGCGGATCGAGACCTCGAGCTTCGGGTATGCGTTCTTGAGGCCGCGGGCGAAGAGCAGGACGTCTGAGGAGGCGATCGCGAACCAGAAGGTGTTCTCGTCCATTCGGGTCATCACGGGGTCATTGATCACGCCGCCGTCGGAGTCGCAAATCAGTACGTACTTACCTTGTCCCACGGCGCACTGCGCGAGATTGCGCGGCGTCAGGAGCTGGGCAAAGCGGTAGCCGTCGCGCCCGGCGATCTCGACGCAACGCTCGACGGCAACGTCCCAGACGGTGACACCGGTCAGCAGCGCGTCGAACTCCGCCTCGAACGTGTCGTAACGGATCGGGAAGTACATGTGGTTGTAGACGGTGAAGCCATTGGGCGAGTGCCGCTGGGTGGCTTCGTAATAAGGCGTGCGGCGGTTGCGCGCGCCGCACTGGACCAGGCGCATGTCAAAGCGGGCCATCGTTTTCCCCTTCCACCGAGTCGCAATCTACGGGCAGGCCGGTGGAGTCTAGTCGCTGGCGGCGGCGGAGGCTAGGAAGGCGCGGATCTTCTACAGGAACGTGTACGTGAACGACAGCGAGATCGTTCCGAGCTCCTCGTCCTCGATGATCTGAAAGTTCTCGTATTCGAGACGCGCGCCGAGGCTGCCGAACCGCGCCTGAACGCCGACGCCCCATGCGAGATCGACATCGCTCTCGTCGAAACTGAAACTCGGAAACGCGGGCGTCGAGTGGCCGTCGAACTGCCAAGCCGTCGCGCCGAGTTTCGCGAACAGGTCGATGAGAGGGAAGTCGGCATATCCGACTGCGAATGCGGATAACGTCTTCGCTTCGAATCGCGATGTATCGGGGCAGGGTGCGCCGACGACCTGGATGCAGGCGACGCCCGCAGGCACCGTCGCGTTGCCGTGATCGATGTAGTTCGCCTCGACGCCGAAGTGGTCGAGCGGCCGGAATCCGGCGATTACCTTGAAGCCGCTGTCCTCGTCGTCGAATTCGGCTGCGTTCAGCGGATTGTCGAGGCCGTATTCGCTCTGCGCGACGCCGGCGCCGAGATAAAAGCCGTTGTCGGCGGCGAGCGACAGCGGGGCGAATGACAGCAAAAACGCCGTCGACGTGAGATTGCGCAACATAAGGGGAACTCCGGAATCAGGGGGGTACGGGCTAAGACCCCGGCCGACTATTTCGGTTCCGGCTTGATGATCGGCGTCACCGGGCGGATTCCGCAGGCGAAATTGAGAAGCGTCTCGCCGATCGTGCCGGGCTCGATCTTCTCCCAGGAGCGCAGCAGATGCGTCGAGTGCTCGGGCTCTGGACGGTCGGTTTGCAGGTTGTTCCATTTGTAGAAGAACACGCCCGTGGTGGAGCGCTGGCGCTTTTTGCAATCCCAGTCGTCGTGGCTGAGCGCGCTCTTGTGCGCGAGCGGATTCTGCGGATGCTTGTACTCGATGCGCATCCACATCGCGACGATGTCGCCCTTCCGTTCCGAATCATGGCGGGTCGCGAAGTAAACCTGCTCGGGATAGGTTTCGATCCATTCCCAGTCCATGCGGCCGCGAAGCTCCAGTTGTTTGACCCACTCGTTGCCTACGCCCTTCATCGGCACCGTCGTGATCTGCGCGAGCGCCGCCGGCGCCGCGGCAAGCAGCAGAAAAATAGCCCATTGCGTGCGACGGCATTTCATGGACGATTGGATGTGGCCGCCCGCTCCATGGTTCCGGATTATCAGCCGAGGATCGCCTCGCGTCGATAAAGCCGGCCGGCCAGCCAGGAGAGGATCAGCCCGACCAGCACGCTGCTTGCCGCGGCGAGCCAAATCCAGGAAGTCGGCAGCGGTTCGCCGCGCATCAGGCCCTGGATCACGAGATGCTGCGACAGCGAGGGCACGAGCATCAGGGCGGCCTGCGGCTGCACGGAGAGAACGCCAGCGATCGCGATCGGCACGGTCGGCACCAGCATCACGACGCCGAGCCAGGACTGCGCTTCCTTGTAGCTTCGCGTGAAGGACGCGACGATCGTCAGGAGCGCCGCACCGACGAGCGCGAATGGCAGCACGGTGAGGAACACGCGCCAGGCGACATCCGGGCCGAAATTCGCGGACATGCCGAAGGTTTCGAGCGGCACGGCGTCGAGCGCGAGCGTGATCGATGCGGCCACGAGCGCGAGCGCAATGCTCATCATGATCGCGGCGGCGGCGATCTTGCCGTAGATCAGTTGCTCGCGAACCGCCGGCACGGTGAGGAGCGCTTCGAGCGATCCGCGCTCGCGTTCGCCGGCCGTCGCGTCGATTGCGAGATAGAGACCCCCGAGCAGCGTGACCAGCAGGACCACGTAGCTCAACATGCCGAGCAGGAGCGTCGCGCGCGCGGAAGGCGTTGAGACATCCACATCGTCGATGACGACCGCATGGACGACGGCGGGTGACACGCCGCGCGCCTGCAGTCGCAGGCCGCCGATCAGCGCGGAATACCTGACGAGCGCGTCGCGAACGCGCGCCGCACGGCGCTCGGCGCGCGAATCTGAACCGTCGGCATAGACCAAGACGGCGGCGGGCTTTCCCGCCGTGAAGCGCGGAGCGAAGCTGTCGGAAATACCAAGCACCACGAGACCGTCGGTTTCCGAGATCCAGCGGCGGATGTCGCCGTCGGACCCCTCCCGGAGTGTCACGGTCAATCCGCTCTCGCGGAGCTCTTGAACCAGGTTGGGCGCGGCCGCGGCGTTCGCGACCGTGACCGGCGTGATTTCATCTTGCGATTCCACCGAGCGCGCGAGCGCGAGTTTCAGGATGAGGATGAAGAAAAGCGGCGCGAATACCGGCCCGAGCAGTAGGCTCGTCACGAGCGTGCGCCGGTCACGCAAGCTCTCGCGGAGCTCCTTCAGCATTACGATACGGATCGCGCCGATCATTCGAGCCCACGCGCATTGCCGATCGCGCTGACGAACGCGTCCTCGAGCGTCGCGGCCTGGAATTGCGCGCGCAGGCTCTCGGGAGCGCCGGCCGCGACGACGCGGCCGTGATCGATGATGACGATGTCATCGCAAAGCGCCGCGACCTCCTGCATCACGTGGCTCGAGAACAGGAGGCAATGACCGGCCGCGCGGAGCTGACGCATGAGCGCGCGAAACGCCCGCGTCGCCATCACGTCGAGCCCGTTCGTGGGCTCGTCGAGCAGCAGGTTGCGGGGCGAGTGCACGAGTGCCCGCGCGAGCGCGACCTTGATGCGCTCGCCTTGGGAGAAGCCCTTGGCGCGGCGGTCGGCGTAACCAGAGATGTCGAGTTCTGAGACCAGCTCATCGACGCGCTTGGCGAGCGCGTCGCCGGCGAGCCCGTGCAGCCTGCCGAAATAGGCGATGTTTTCGCGGGCGGTGAGTTGCGGATAAATGCCCGGGGCGTGAGGCAGCACGCCGATCGCGCGCCGCGTCGCGTGAGAGTCCTCCACGACGTCGACGCCGTCGACGGTCGCGGATCCGGAATCCGGGCGCAGCACCGTGTACAGGATCCGGAGCGTCGTCGATTTGCCGGCGCCGTTCGGGCCGAGCAATCCCGTGATGCGGCCATCGCGCGCCTCGAATCGGACGCCGTCAATGGCGCGAATCGCGCCGAAGCTCCGGCACAAGCCCTTGACGCGGATCACGGCGCCGTGCCGCCGAAGGAAAGGAAGAAAGGCGCCGGACGGATCGCATCGACGCAGGCGGTATCGAGGCCGGCGATCGCGCCCTGCTCGATGAATCGCCGCAGCAGCTTCTGCACGCAGGGAAGCCGCGTCTGCCCATGGCCCTGGCCCGGGACGATGACGTGCAGGTGCTGCGCGAACCCTTGCGCGGCCACTGCACCGTATTCAACGGGTGTGGCGGGATCGAACTCCCCGGATAGAAGCAATGCCGGCACCGGGGAATCGAGCGGCTCGCGGAAATCCTCGTCGACCGGGCCGCGCGGCCAGATATCGCAGATCGCCGTCATGCCGTCCAGCATGATCGCGCCGATCGCGGTGCGCTCGAGCTCCTTGCGATCCACGGCGCCCTCGAATCGCGGCGCATCCTCGGCGCAGACGACGGAATGATGCATGCCCATGGCGATCAGGCGCTCGAGCTCCTCGCCCGCCATTTCTGCCTGCGCGGCGAGCGGCGCGTAGTTGCCGTTCGTCGCCGCCTCGTGGATCAGGAGCGGCAGGAGCGACGCAGTCCGCGCCGAATAAGTCAACATGCGCGCCATCGTGATGAGATGCGCACGCGTGACGTCGAGACGGCGGTTCGCTCCACTCGTCGGATCCGACAGCACGACGCTGACCGGGCCGCGGCGAAGCCGCGTGTCGACGCGCGCGAATTGCGCGGCAAGTGCCGGAAATCGCCGGTCACATTCCGCATCCGCCTTGCAGCGCGCGAACACGCGGTCGAGTGCGCGCTGCGATTCGATTGCGATGTGCGGCACGAGCGCGACGGTCGGCGGCACGACCGCATCCAGCACGATCGTGCGCGTCCGGTCCGGATAGCGGCGCGCGTAGTGCTGCGCGACCCGCGTGCCGTAGGAGCCGCCGAACAGGTTGATGCGCTCGTAGCCGAGGACCGCGCGCAGGGCGTCGAGGTCGCGGACGGCGACGCTTGTCGTGTAGAACTGCGCGCGGCCAGGCAGCTTTGCGAGGCAGTCGCGCGCGAGGGCCTGAAGCTCGCCGGGCGACATCTCGCCGGTCGCGAGCGCCTCCTCAGGCATCGCGCAATCGAGCCGGTTCGAACCACCGGTGCCGCGCTGGTCCACGAGCACGAGGTCCCGCTCGCGACGAAGGCCGGCAAAGGCTCCAAGATGCGGTGCATAGCCGTCAATCGTGCCCTGACCGGGGCCGCCGGCGAGCAGGAAGAGCGGGTCCGGCAGCGCCTGCGTCGCAACCGCGGGCACGACGGCCACCGCGAGATCGATTTTCGGTCCTTGCGGCTCGTCCGGATTTTCGGGAACGGCGAAATCTCCACAGCGCGCCTCGATCGAAACGAGGCCGTCCATGTCGCTGATGCGGCAAGGCTCGAGCGCGAGCGGAGGGTCGGCGACCGCTTCCGCTTCGAGCGCGTCGGAGCACAGGAAGGCGCCGAGCACGATTGGCGCCAATAAAACCGCACGTGAATTCGATCCGCCACGCATGAGCGACCTCCGCATTTCGAAGTATGCCCACATTCATTGCATACGCGGCCGGGCGCGGTACCATGTCGGCCCGGAATCGGACCCTGGCATGGAATCTTTCGACGTCATCGTCATCGGCGGCGGACACGCCGGCACCGAAGCGGCCCTCGCGGCCGCGCGGATGGGCGCGCGCACGCTGCTCGTGACGCAAAGCCTCGCGACCGTCGGCCAGATGAGCTGCAACCCGGCGATCGGTGGCATCGGCAAGGGCCACCTGGTGCGCGAGATCGACGCAATGGGCGGCGCGATGGCGCGCGCCGCGGATCGCGCCGGCATCCAGTTTCGCACGCTGAATGCGAGCAAGGGCCCTGCCGTGCGCGCAACCCGTGCCCAGGCGGATCGCACGCTATACAAGCGCGCGATTCGCGCCCTGCTCGATGACGAGCCCGCGCTCGCGCTCCGCGAGGCGGAGGTTGCGGACCTCCTCGTGAAAGGCGGGCGAGTCGGCGGCGTCGTCACGATGAGCGGCGAAACGATTCGCGCACGCGCCGTCGTGCTGACCGTCGGCACCTTCCTGGGCGGGCGCATCCACGTCGGGCTCGAAAGCCACGAGGGCGGGCGCGCCGGAGACCCGCCGTCGAATCGCCTTGCGGCGCGCCTCAGGGAACTGCCGTTCGCGGTGGGCCGCCTCAAGACCGGAACTCCGCCGCGCCTGGACGGCCGCACGCTCGACTATTCCGTGATGCAGCCGCAGCCCGGCGACGAGCCCCGCCCCGTGTTCTCGTTCCTCGGCCGCCGCGATGAGCATCCGCCGCAGATCGTCTGCCACATCACGGCGACGAATGCGCGCACGCATGAAATCATCCGCGGCGCGACCGACCGCTCGCCGATGTTCACCGGCCTCATCGAGGGCATCGGGCCGCGTTATTGCCCGTCGGTCGAAGACAAAGTCGTGCGTTTTGCCGCGAAGCCTTCGCACCAGATATTCGTCGAGCCGGAAGGGCTCGACACGCACATCGTGTATCCGAACGGGATTTCGACCAGCCTGCCGGCCGAGGTGCAGCTCGAGTTCGTGCATTCGATCCGGGGATTCGAGCGGGCGGAGATGACTCGCCCGGGATACGCGATCGAATACGATTACTTCGATCCGCGCGGGCTCAGGGACAGCCTGGAAACGAAGCCGCTCGGTGGTCTTTTCTTCGCCGGGCAGATCAACGGCACGACCGGCTACGAGGAAGCGGCCGCACAGGGGCTGCTCGCCGGCATCAATGCCGCGCTCGCGGTCTCGGGGCGCGAGCCTTGGTCGCCGCGCCGCGCCGAAGCCTACCTTGGCGTATTGGTGGACGACCTGATCACTCGCGGGGCGATCGAACCCTATCGCATGTTCACGAGCCGGGCGGAGCACCGCCTCCTGCTTCGCGAGGACAACGCGGATTACCGCCTGACGCCGGTCGCGCGCGAACTCGGCCTCGTGGACGACGCGCGCTGGAACTTCTTCTGCGCGAAGCGCGAAGCCGTCGAGGCGGAAACCGGCCGGCTGCATGGCATCCACCTACGGCCTGACACCCCCGCAGGCGATGAGGTGTCCGCCAAACTCGGCGTGGCGCTTGCGCGCGAGCAGCGCGCTTTCGATCTGCTCTGCCGGCCGGAGGTCGGTTATGACGCGCTGACTTCTCTCGCTTCCATCGGTGAGCCACCGCCGCAGGAGGATCCGCGGCTCACGCCGCAGATCGCGCTCCAGGTCGAGGTGCGCGCGAAGTATTCGGGCTATATCGAGCGGCAGCACGCCGAGATCGAGCGCCAGCGCCGGCACGAAGAGACGCGCCTACCGGCGGAGATCGACTATGCCACGGTGCCGGGGCTGTCCCACGAGGCGCGGCAGCGGCTCGCCGAGTCGCGGCCGGGAACCGTCGGCCAGGCGTCGCGGCTTCCCGGCATCACGGCCGCGACCATTTCGATCCTGCTAGTGCATCTCAAGAAGCGCGCGCGCGCCGCATGAAGCGCGGGCGTGAGGTCGCGCTCGCCGCGCTCTGCGCGGTGGGCTCATTGCTCGCGGGCTGCGAACCGCGGACGGATGACGCTTCGACCCGGGAGTTGCGCCGCGGCAACGGCAGCGAGCCTGATTCGATCGATCCGCAGCTCGCGCGCATGGAAGCGGCGATGACCATTCTCCGCGACTGCTACGAGGGGCTCGTCGCGATGGCGCCGGATGGTAGTGCCATCCCGGGCGCCGCGGAAAGCTGGAGCGTCTCCGGCGACGGCCGCAGCTATACATTTAGATTGCGCCCCGGCGCGCGATGGTCGAACGGCGACCGTCTGGTCGCCGAGGATTTCGTCCACGCTTTGCGCCGGCTGGTGAATCCGGCGACCGCGTCCCAGTACGCCCTCATGCTGGAGCCGGTCGTCAACGCGAGCGCTATCGTTGCCGGGCGGATGCCGCCCGCGGCGCTCGGCGTCGCGGCCTTGGATGAAGCAACGCTCGTCGTCGAGCTCTCGAGGCCAAGCCCGTATTTCATCGCGATGTTGTCGCACCCGAGCACCTTTCCCGTGCACCGTGCGACGCTCGCGGCGAGGCCGCAGGAATTGGCGCGACCCGGTGTCGCCGTGACGAACGGCGCTTTCACACCCTCGGCCTGGCAGATCGGCTCGCACATCCTCGCGGTGCGCAATGCCCGCTACTGGAACAACGCCGCGAACCAGCTCGATGCGGTGCGCTACGTGCATGTGTCGGATCCGGTCACGGAGCTGACGCGCTTTCGCGCCGGCGATCTCGATGTGACGTACTCCGTGCCGCCGGGCGAGGTGGCACGGCTCGAGAAGCAGCTGCCGGGACAGTTACGGATCTCGCCGCAGCTCGGTGTCTATTACTACGGCTTCGCGCTCGATCTGCCGCCGTTCAAGGATGCGAAGAAGCTTCGAAAGGCGCTCGCGATGGCGATTGACCGCGAAATGCTGGCGCAGCAGATCCTGGGCGACGGCGAACGGCCGGCATTCGGCTGGGTGCCGCCTGGCGTCGCGGCTTATACGCCGCAGCGATACGCGTGGGCGGACATCGAAGCCGCCGCGCGCGTCGCCGAAGCGCGGCGGCTGTATGCGGAAGCGGGCTATTCGGCGAAGCGGCCGCTCAGGGTAGAGCTTCGGAGCAGCAAAAGCCCCCTGCACGATCGCATCGCGCTCGCGGTGACAGCAATGTGGAAGGACACGCTCGGCGCGGAAGTCAGCCTGCGTTCGGAGGACTTCCGCGTCCTGAAGGCCGCGATCGACGCGCGTGAGGCCGCGCTCTATCGCGGGAGCTGGATCGGCGACTACAACGACCCCTATTCATTTCTTCAGGTGCTGAAGAGCGGCTTCGGCATCAACCTGCCGCGCTATTCGAGCGATGCCTACGACACCGCGCTCGCTGTCGCATCCGCATCGAGTGGCGATCAGCGAACCGCCTATTTGGCGGCCGCCGAACGCCAGCTCCTCGAGGACGTTCCGCTGATTCCACTGTACTTCTACGTTTCCAAGCATCTCGTCGCACCACGCGTTCACGGCTGGTACGACAACGTCATGAACGTCACGTACAGTAAGGATCTTTCGCTTGCGCAGGCCAAGGAGCAGGAACGATGAAGAAGTCATACACGGGAGGCTGCCACTGCGGAGCGGTTCGCTTCGAGGCCGACATCGATCTGGCGGAGGGCACTGTCAAGTGTAACTGCTCGATCTGCGCCAAAGATCGCAAGTGGCTAACGGCAGTGAAGCCCGAGGCCTTCCGGCTCATTGCGGGGGAGTCGGATCTCAGCGACTATCAGTTTGGCGCGCGGCGGATACACCACCAATTCTGCAAGCGCTGCGGCGTGCGGTCGTTTACATGGGGAGCCATCGGCGCCGGTGGCAGCAAGATGTACGCGGTCAACGTGAACTGTCTCGACAATGCCGACGTCGAGGAGCTTGTCAAGGCGCCGGTGCTATTCGTGGACGGCCGCCACGACGATTTCAGGTCACCGCCGAAGGAGACGCGGCATCTCTGAGAAAAAAGGGGACGCGCCCCTTCAGAGGGGTGCGTCCCCTTCACGTCCCCTTCGCGTCGCAGCAGGACTGCGCCGCCTGCCGGGGTGGGCACGGAATGGAGCCATAAGAACAGAAGACGCAACAGTCGCCGGGCATTGGGAGCAGGAGCTCGCTGCAGCTCACGCATTCATGAAAGTAGACGCAGGCGTCTGTCGGCATCTGCTCGATCGACGTGTAATGGCACAGGGGACAGGTCAGCTCGCTCGTCGTGACAGGCGGTGCAGGAATCACATCCGCGCTCATTGGCTGGCGGGCAAGGCCGGGAGCTCCGCCAGGAGGCGTCGCGTCTCGCGCGCAAACCGGTCGGCGTCGAGGCGGGGAAACTCGGCTCTTCCCTGAAGCGGCGGAAGCTGGTGCATCAGCCTTTGCGGCCGAGGCGGGAGCGCTCCGTCCCATTTGGCATTCGGGCCGTAGATGAGCCAGACGTCCCACGCGTACACGAGTTCGTCGCCGCGCTTCAGCCCGGCCGCCTCCGCCAGTTGCCGGCCAAACGTGCCGCTCGGGTTCCAATAGTGGCGAACGTGGGAATTTCGCAGCAGCCGCGACGCCGGCGGGATGTCCTTCGCCTTGGCGCCGATGACCGGAACATGGACGACAAATGTCTGCAAACGCGGATCGTCAGTCGATGAGAGCAGGGACCGGTTGAGATCATCGAGTCCGCGCAGGCAAACCGCGCAGACCGGATCGACGACGAACAGCAGCCGCACGGAACCGGTGGCGCGGTTGAAGTCTTCACGAAGTTGCGTGCCTGCCTCATCCAGCATCGCGTAAGCCGGTATGGCGGGCATGTAGGTGACATCCGCGCAGGCGCTTGTGGCGAGCAACGTTGCGATGCCGATCTGGGCTGCGATCGATGAGCGCATGGATCCTCCTGAACTATGGACTCAGAGACAGCGCGACGGCGGATAGCGCCGCGACCAGCGCGGCGGCGATCCAGACGAGCCATCGCAATCCGCGCTGACTTGCGCCTGCGTGGTCACCTGCGGCGCAGGTTGCGGGACGCCGATACGCCAGCCAAAAGCCGGCGGCCAGCAAGATCGACGAGCCGATGAGCGCGTACGGAATGAGGAATGCCAGTCGCGCGAACGCGACAGCGCCGGTGACACCGAGCAGCGCAACCGCCCAGGGCACGCTGCAGCAAAGGCCGAGCGCCGCGGCAAAGCCGCCGAGCCCAAGTGCGCCTCCGGCCGCGCCGACTACACGCGCTTTCTCGCCCATAGCGCGATACCATAAGGTCCGTACCATGGTACGGAGTCAAGCGATGCCGCAGTCCTACACGATCGCCGGACTAGCGCAGGCGGCCGGCGTGCACGTCGAAACGATCCGTTACTTCCAGCGCCGAAAACTAGTGCCGACGCCTGCGCTGCCGCTGGGCGGCATTCGGCGCTACCGGGAAGCCGACGTGGAGCATTTGCGCTTTATCAAGCGCGCGAAGGCGATGGGCTTCACGCTCCACGAAATCGAAAGCCTGCTCGCATTGCGCGCCCGCCGTTCCTGCACTGCGACTCGCGAACTGGCCGTTGCCAAGCTACGCGTAGTCGACGACAGGATTCGGGAACTGCGCCATCTTCGCCGCGAGCTTGCAGACCTGATTACCGACTGCGAAGCCAACCCGGACGAGGCAAGCTGCCCGGTGATCGAACGGCTCGCGCACGACGCCTGACATCGCCGCGGCGGAGCGGCTGCGCTGTCCGAATGACTGTCCGCGCAGGTGTCCGCGGACACTCCCCCTCCGTCACGGGCGAGCCATTTCGCCCGGATATATCTTTTAGATCAATCTGTTACGGGGATAGCCGCCCGTTGGCACGCCGGATGCAGTGTATCCGGCGTGAGCTTACGTTTGCCATGAAGATAACCAACTTGAAACCCCAGATGTCAGCCGGCGGGCGTTATACGGCGCCCGCCGGCGGCATCGCTATCCAAGGCACCGAAGGCCAGGACATGGCCCTCGAGGCCAAGCCCGACCGCACGCGCCAGAAGTGGATCGGCGCCGCCGCTGGCGGCCTGCTCCTCATTCTCGTGTTTGGTCTGTTGTTCCGCGGCTGGAGCGCGACCGAGCACACGATCTCGCGCGAGCGGCTCCGGATCGTCACCGTCACTGAGGGCCCGTTCGTCCAGGACGTCTCGGCGCAAGGCACGGTCGTCGCGGCCGTGAGCCCGACGCTCTTTGCGGTTGCGCCGGGCAACATCAGTTACCACGTCCGCGCCGGCGACAGCGTCAAGGCGGGGCAGGTGCTCGCGACGCTCGCGAGCCCGGCTCTCGAAAATGAACATCAGCGCGAGCGTGCGACGCTCGAAAGCCTCGACACGGCGCTGCAGCGCCAGAGCATCGAGGTCCGGCGCCAGAAACTGCGCACCCAGGAAGAGGCGGATCTCGCCAACGTGCAGATCCGCGCGGCCGACCGCGAGCTGCAGCGCGCGCAATGGGCCTGGGACAAGGGCGCCATCCCCGAGCGGGATTTGCGCCAGGCGCAAGACGAGCGCGAATCCGCGCGGCTCGCCTACGAGCACGCGCGCGAGACCGCCGGCCTCGAGCGCGAGAGCCTGGATCTCGACTTGCGTGCGCGGCGCCTCGAGCGCGAGCGCCAGGGCTACGTCGTCGCGAACCTCAAGCGTCGCGTGGACGAGCTCAGCGTGCGTTCGCCGGTCAACGGCATGGTCGCAAACCTCGCCGCGGCGGAGAAGGCAAGCGTCGCCGAGAATGCGCCGCTCCTTACCGTCGTTGACCTGTCCGCGTTCGAAGTCGAGTTCCAAGTGGCGGACGTCTACGCCCGCGACATCAAGGCCGGCATGGAAGCCCAGATCTCGCTCGACGGGCAGCAGCACAAAGGCCTCGTCACCGGAATTTCGCCCGAAGTCCGGTCCGGCCAGGTGACGGGACGAGTCAAATTTGCGGGCCAGCAGCCGCCCCGCCTGCGCCAGAGCCAACGCGGGTCGGTGCGCATCGTGATCGAGCAGCGCGCGAAAGCACGGAAGTTCGAGCGAAGCGCCGACATCGGGCCGACGACGCAGGCCGTTTACGTCGTCGATGGCGACCGGGCTGTGCGCACACCGGTCGAGCTCGGTGCCGCGTCGGTCGGCGAGATCGAAGTCCTGAAAGGGCTGGAGCTGGGCGACCAAGTGGTCGTCAGCGGCGCGAGCGACCTGGGCGACGCGCCCGAATTCCACATCGGCGGCTGACCGCTGGAAACAGTCAACGACCCTGGAGCAACAACCCAATGCTCGAAATGCACGGAATCAGCAAGATCTACCGCACGGACCTGATCGAGACGCACGCCCTGCGCGACTTCTCCTTGAAAGTCGGCGACGGCGAGTTCGTGGCGGTGACCGGGCCGTCGGGTTCCGGAAAAACCACTTTCATGAACGTCGCGGGCCTGCTCGAGATGTTTGACACGGGCACCTATCGACTCGACGGCGAAGACGTGAGCCGCCTGTCCGACGAGGCGCGCTCGAAGCTCAGGAACGAGAAGATCGGCTTCATTTTTCAGAGCTTCAACCTGATCCCGGACCTCGACATCTTCGACAATGTGGATGTGCCGCTGCGCTATCGGCGCCTCACGCGCAAGGATCGCGAGCAAAGGATCCGGAGCGCCCTCGATGTCGTAGGCCTGACCTCCCGCATGCACCACATGCCTTCGCAGCTCTCGGGCGGGCAGCAGCAGCGCGCCGCGATCGCCCGCGCGCTCGCGGGCGATCCGCGCTTCCTGCTGGCCGACGAGCCGACCGGAAACATCGACTCGCTGATGGCGCGCCAGGTCATGGACCTGCTCGAGCAGATCAACGAGATGGGTACGACGGTCATCATGGTGACCCACGATCCGGAGCTCGCGCGCCGCGCGCACCGGAACGTGCACATCGTCGACGGCCAGATTTCGGATTTCAAACCTTACGAGCCGCGCGACGAAATGCCGTCGATGGGCGTCGCGCCGGTGCCGGCGACCATGGCGCCGGCCTGAGGCGGGAACACGCAACATGCTTAGCTACTACTTCCGGCTCGCCTTTAGAAATCTCCGCCGCAACCCCGGCCTGACGGCGCTCATGATCGGCGCGGTCGCGCTCGGCATCGCGGTCTGCGTGATGACGCTCACGATGTATCGCGCCATGTCCGGAAACCCGATCTGGTGGAAGAACGACGTGCTGTACGCCGTCACGCTCGACACCTGGGACCCGAACCAGGACTACAACGACGAGAGGACGGAGCTGCCGCCCTGGCAGCTCACGTATCGCGACGCCATGGCGCTCATGGAGTCCGATATCCCGAAGCGCAAGCTCGTCATGCACAAGGCGATCGGCGTGCTGTCGCTGGACGGCCAGTCCGTCAAGCCGGAGCGCGTATTGACCCGCATGACGAGCGGGGATTTTTTTGAGATGTTCGACGTGCCCTTCCAGTACGGCGGAAGCTGGTCGTCGCAAGCCGACCGTGGGCCGGAGCCCGTGCTCGTGATCTCGCGCGCGATGAACGAGAAGTTCTTCGGCGGCGCGAACAGCGTCGGCCGGCTCATCCGCTGGGAGGACCGCGAATTTCGCATCGTCGGCGTGCGCGATCACTGGCAGCCGCTGCCGACGTTCTACGACGTGAACAACGGTCCTCTCAACGAGGCCGAGGAAGTCTACATCCCGTTCGGCTGGTCCGTGGCACTCGAGCTTCCAAGCGCCGGCAACACCCAGGGCTGGAAGCCTGAGGAGATCGTCACCTACCAGGATTTCATCAACTCCGAGAGCATCTGGATCCAGATGTGGGTTGAACTGCCGGACGCCGCGGCGCGACAGCGCTTCCAGGCCTTCATCGACAGCTACGCGATGGAACAGAAGAAAGCGGGCCGGTTCGAGCGGTCGCTCAACAATCGCCTGACGCCGGTCGATCAATGGCTGATCGACAACGAAGTCGTCTCGAATGACGACCGCGTGCTCGTCGGCCTCGCATTCGCCTTTCTCGCGGTGTGCCTGCTGAATACCGTGGGCCTGCTGCTTGCCAAGTTCCTGAACAACGCGGCGATTACAGGCGTGCGCCGGGCGCTCGGCGCGAGCCGGCGCCAGGTGTTCATGCAGCACCTTGTCGAAGTGGGGGTGATCTCCTCCATCGGCGCCGTTCTCGGACTCGCGCTCGGCGCGCTGATGCTCAAGGGGCTGCGCACGCTTTACACGCTCGATCCCACGGATACGGCTGGCACGCAGGCGCTGGCCCACGTGGACATCACGAGCATCGTGGCCGCGCTCGGGCTCGCCCTGTTCGCAACCGTCGCCGCCGGACTGTACCCAGCGTGGCGCATCGGCCGCATTCCGCCGGCCATCTACCTGAAGAGCCAATGACATGACGGCCTGGAACCTTCGCCCTATTGCCTCCGCCCTCTGGCGCAATCGCACGGGCGCGATGCTCGTCGCCTTGCAGATTGCGATCGGCCTCGCGGTGCTCGTGAATGCGGTCTACGTCGTCAATCAGCGCGTGGACAAGATCAACCGACCGCACGGAATAGATGTCGCGAACATCTTCGTCGTCGCGTCCACGGGCTTCACGCGGGACTTCGACTACGAGGCGAGCTGGAAGGACGATCTTGCGTACCTTCGGGGCCTGCCCGGGGTCAAGGCGGCGTCGCTCGTGAGCGCGATCCCGCTTTCCGGAAGCGGCAGTTCGAACGGCTTCAGCAACAAGCCGATCAAACCGGAAGACAAACCGGAGGATGCCAACAACTTCGAGGTGGACGAGCAGGCGATCGAAGCGCTCGGCGTCAAGCTCGTCGCCGGCCGCAATTTCGAGCCGCACGAGATCCTTCCGCCGACCGACGCCTGGGAGTTCGCGCCGCAGGTGATCATCACCAAGGATCTCGCAAAGGCCATATTTCCGCCCGACGGCAACGCGCTCGGCAAGCCCGTCTACGACGGGCTCAACCGGCCGGCGACGGTCATCGGCATCATCGAGACCATGCATGGCTCCTGGGTCGGCTGGGACAAGCTCGGGCAGGTGATGCTGGTACCGCGCATCCGGAGCGGCCCGGCCGCCTTCTACGTCGTGCGCACCGAGCCGAGCCGTCAGGCTGCGCTGATGCGCACGGTCGAGGATCACCTCTCGGCGAGCAATCCGGACCGCCTGCTGCGCTGGGTACGGCCGATGGAGTACTTCGCGCGCCAGGCCTACCTGGACGACCGCAACATGGCGATCTTCCTGGTGAGCGTCACGGGCGCGCTGCTGGCGATCACCGCCCTTGGCATCTTCGGGCTTGCGACCTTCAACGTCAGCACGCGCATTCGGCAGATCGGCACGCGCCGCGCGGTCGGCGCGCGCAAGCTCGATATCGTGCGGCACTTCCTGGTCGAGAACTGGATGGTCACTACCGCTGGCATCGTGGCCGGCTGCGGTGCGGCGCTCGGCATCGGCTACTGGATCTCGGTCAAGTACGAACTGCCGAGGCTCGATCTCTACTACCTGGTCGGCGGTGTGCTCGTCATTTGGCTGATCGGCCTGTTGGCGGCCCTGCAGCCGGCGCGCCGGGCCTCGGCCGTCTCCCCGGCGGTCGCTAGCCGAACCGTCTAATTCGCAATGGCACGGGAGCTTGCTGCCGGCCGGGCGACACCGAAGCGGAATCGGCCGTGACTGATCCCGTCGTTCCGCGCGTGTTCCGCAGGGCGATCCGTCACCTCATGCTGCCCGTCTTGGGCTTGGCGGCGTTTGGAGGCATTGCCCTGGATGTGGCCGCCGCTTCTCAGATTGAAGGCTCATGGGAGAAGGTCGCCTGCCCATTCGATTCGAGTAAAGCGCTGCTTCCAGTCACTTGCGGCCGACTGAAGGTACCTGAGAATTACGATAATCCAGGTAAAGTGATAGAGATTGCTTTCATGGTGGTGAAAGCTCCCCAGAAAATAGATCCGGACAACCCGGTCATTTTCCTGAGTGGAGGACCCGGATCACCGAGCCTGGTGCATGTAGAGACGCTGGTCACGATTCCAGCCATTCGTGAGATTGTTGTCGACCGGGACTGGGTGTTCTTTGACCAAAGGGGCGGCGGACGATCGATTCCTGCGCTTTATTGCCAGCCTGAAGACGACTGGTTCAAGCAGGTGCAGGCCTGCAGGGACCAGCTGATCAAGCAGGACGTGGATCTTTCTCAATACAACAGTGCGCGGATTGCCAGCGACATGGAAGCGCTCAGGAAAGCATTGGGCATGAAGCAATGGAATGTTTGGGGAGCCTCCTACGGGAGCAGACTGGCATTTACCATGGCGCGCTACTATCCCTCGAGCGTCCGAACCCTTGTTGTTGATGCCCCCTATTTGCCCGAAGATCAGGAGCGTGTCGAAGATCTCCGTGGCGCAGAGGTCGTGCTAAACAAGATATTCTCCAAATGTGCGGCGGACTCAGCCTGCTCGTCCAGGTTTCCGCAGCTGCGAAGCCGATTCGTGACCGCGCTTCCACGGCTCGGGCAGCAGCCCCTCGCAATTGGGGAGACGAGGTTCGACGATTCCAGGGTGATGCAGTTCATTGTCGACTCGTTATATGGCGGCGCCTATCCGACCTTCGAACAGCGCGTACAAAGAGTCCTCGCTTACGCGGATGCGGCGGCTCGGGCTGACGGGCCGCTCATGCTCCAGATCGAGCAAGAGATGACAAGCGAGACGCCCGCCCGCCCGACCCTGCCGGACCAGGGAAGGTGGCACGTGGGACAGAACCTCTCCATTGACTGCCATGAGGAGAAGCCTTTCGAGTCGATGGATGAATATGCGCAAGCGGCGGCCAAGTCCGAGATCGTCCATTCTCTTCTCGGGAGGGAAGGAGGGCTTGGATCGTTTGGAGCATGCGCCTTGTGGCCCGCGGGGCGAGCCGACCCGATTGAAGACACCCACGTAAATTATGACGGCCCGGTGCTCGCTTTTACCGGGGAACTAGATCCAACCCTGTCGGGACTTGCCGGCTACAAGATCGAAATGCTCTATGCCAACGCGAGGAACGTCGTATTCAGGAATGCGGGGCACGCTCAGTTCTATATACGAACATATAACTATTCCCCGGAAGAGTATCAGTACCGGCGGTGTGCCTTGGAATTAGGGCGCCAATTCCTTGCCGATCCGCAACGAACGCTGGATGCCCGCTGTGCCGAAACACGAACCTTGCGAATGGTGCAATGATGCGGCATCCATGCTCAAGAACGGGCTGGACCCCTGATTCTGATTTCTGGGAGGCATTGCAACCGATTCGTCGCGGGCTGCATCCAAACTCATGAAGGACAAGCAGGACCAGGGACTTCAGGACAGTTTGGGAGAGCGCACCGTACTCGTCATCGACGACAGCGAGGCCGTGCGCACGGCGCTCGACGTGCTTTTGTCCATGCACGGCGCGCGGGTACTCGGGGCGGAATCCGCCGCCGCCGGAATCGATCTGCTCGCGCGCGAAGCGGTAGATCTCGTCGTTCAGGACATGAACTTCCGCCGCGAGGCGACTTCCGGCGAGGAGGGCGTGACTCTCTTCCGGCAGATCCGTTCCCAGCATCCGGACCTGCCGGTAATCCTCCTGACCGCCTGGACGCATCTCGAAACCGCGGTCGAGCTCGTCAAGGCGGGTGCTTCCGATTACGTCGCGAAGCCCTGGGACAACTCGCGCCTGCTCACGACCGTGCGAAATCTCCTCGACCTGCATGAAGCGCGCGCGGAGAACCGCGCGATCCGGCGGCGCCGCGCCGCGGTTCGCGCGGAGCTGTCCGAGCGCTTCGATCTGAAAGGACTCATCTACGAGAGCGAGGCGATGCATGCGCTTGCATCCACTGCCGCGCGCGTCGCGCACGCCGACGTGCCGGTGCTGATCAGCGGGCCGAACGGCGCCGGCAAGGAAATCATCTCCGATATCCTGCAGGCGAATTCGACCGTGCGCGGCGGACCGTACGTCAAAGTGAATCTCGGTGCCTTGCCCGACACGCTGATGGAAGCGGAGCTCTTCGGGACGGAGGCGGGTGCCTTCACCGGCGCGAAGGCGCGCACGGGCCGTTTCGAGGCCGCCGACGGCGGCACGATCTTCCTCGACGAGCTCGGCAATCTCTCGGCTCAGGGCCAGGCGAAGCTGCTGCGTGTCCTGCAGACCGGGGAGTACGAGCGGCTCGGTTCCAATACGACGCGTCGCACGCGGACGCGCGTGATCGCGGCGACCAATGCCAATCTTCCGCAACTCATCCGCGACGGACGTTTCCGCGAAGACCTGTTTTACCGCCTGAACGTCATCGAGCTCGAAGTGCCGCCGCTCGCCGCGCGGCAGGAAGACATCCTGCCCCTGGCCCGGCATTTTCTGGAGCCGGGCTTCACGCTCTCGCAGGACGCCCTGCGCTCGCTTGCGCGGTACAGCTGGCCGGGCAACGTGCGTGAACTCAGGAACGCGATTCATCGCGCCTGCCTGCTGACGGTTGATTCCCTGGTGACGGGCAAGGCGCTCGCGCTTCCGCTCGCGCCGGAACCCCCCGATGGCTCCAACATCGATCGGGACATGATCGAACAGGCGCTCGTGCTCGCGGAGGGGGTCGTCGCGCACGCGGCGCGTGACCTCGGCCTGTCGCGTCAGGCACTCTATCGCCGCATGGAGAAGCTCGGCCTCAAGACCCCCGTCGACCCGGGCCGGACATCCGCTAACGGCTGATGGTCACGAAGCCGCGCGCCAGCCGGTCGATGGCCGGCCGCGTCGCCGTGGTCGTCTTGGCCGCGGCCGCCGTGGTCGCGGTGGTCACGCTCCTGTTCGATCGCCTGCTGGATTCGCCGTTCCTGGCCGGCGTTGCAGCGCTGCTCGTCACGCTGCCGCCGGCCATCTGGCTCACCAACCGACTTTTCAATCGCTGGAGTTACAGCATCCGGGCCGTGACCGACGGAATTGGCAGCCTCCGCGACCGCGATTTCAGCGTCAGCGTGACGCCGACCGGCCCCGACGAGATCGGCGACCTCACGGCTGAGTACAACTCGCTCGGCGACAGCCTGCGCCGCGAGCGCCTCGACCTTTATCAGCGTGAACTGCTGCTCGACACCGTCGTGCAGACGACGCCCCTCGCACTCGTGCTCACGAACGCGTCCGACTCGATCGTGTTCGGCAACATCGCGGCGAGACAGCTCTTCCGCGCGGGGCGCAAGATCGAGGGCCTCAAATTCGCGAGTCTCCTGGAATCGGCACCGCAGCCGCTCCGCGAAGCGGTCGAGAGCGGCGCAGACACGCTCTTCACGGTGTCCGAGGGCGCGGACGCGGAGATCTTTCATCTCAGCAATCGGGCGTTCATGCTCAACAGCCAGCCGCACCGCCTGCTGCTGTTCAAGCAGCTTACGCGCGAAATGGCGGCGCAGGAAGTCGCAATCTGGAAGAAGGTCATTCGCGTGATCGCGCACGAGCTGAACAATTCCCTGGCGCCGATCACCTCGCTCGCGCATTCCGGACAGGCACTGGCGGGCGAGCCGAATTCCGAGCGGCTGGCGCGCGTGTTTTCGACGATCGAGGAGCGCGCCTCTCACCTCGCGACTTTCATCGACGGGTATTCACGCTTCGCCAAGCTCCCGCGGCCGCGCCCGACCCCGGTCGATTGGAACTCCCTGCTAACCGGGCTTAAGAGCAGCCTGTCGTTTCGCGTGCTCGAGCCGCTGCCGGGGAGCGCGGGCTGGATCGACGCGCCGCAGATCGAACAGGTGCTGATCAACCTGATCAAGAACGCGATCGAGTCGGGGTCGCCGGAGGA
>Ga0187892_10001693_pt1 | contig 48658 bp, 32 predicted proteins | sample MA1701073metaG_FD_139345 | JGI IMG/M metagenome (GOLD analysis project Ga0187892, IMG submission 139345) | Bio-ooze microbial communities from a basaltic lava cave in the Kipuka Kanohina Cave System on the Island of Hawaii, USA - MA170107-3 metaG ...
GCCGTCCGCAAACGTAACGGTGGCGGTAATGATCAGGTCGCACACCCGCGGCGGGCCGGCCGGCACCGGCACGTTGATCGAGATGTTGGTGAATCCCTCGATCAGCGTGAACGGCCCGAACACGTTTGGACCCGACGAGGGGCCCGGACTGCAGCTCAGGTTGGCCGTCATCATGACCGACGGGTTGGCCGACGGACAGTTGGTTTGGACGGCGATGCGATTGACGAAGTGCAGCGTCTGCACACTGACGGTCGTGGCCTGGTTGGCTACGGTGGTCAGGTTGCCAGCCTTGGCGAAGACGTACGTCTTGCCGCAGAAGAACGGCGGCGGGGTGCCGACCTGCGCGGCCGCCCGTGTCGCCAGCGATGCCGCCGCGCACGTCATCAGTAGCCATGAAAAGCGCCTGACATGTCCGGCAACGCTTGGCGTTAGGCTCTGACGGCTCAACTTCTTGCTGTTTTGCGGTGAAGTTTCTGAGCCGTCGAGCGGCCGCTTTTGGTTGCGGCCACGCCGCCTTAGGAATGTAGGCGCGAGATTCATCCTCAAACTCCTCGTCATTTACCGTGGCGATCAGTCGTCATCACACTGCCGCAGTCTCTTTTTCCCAGGGTTATTCTCGTCCGGGCCGCAGCGGCAAGTCCGCGCACCCTTACCATCGGTCCGGTTGCCACAACTTTCGCAGACCTCGGAATACTCGCGGCCAGGATGATCAGCGTTCTCAACGATACTCTGGACACGATCGGATCTCCTGTGAGTGAATAACCACCGATCTCCGCAAATGGCGTAAAGGCTCGGAGCCGTGCGTGGAGCCGCCAGCCGCCACCGTGCTTCATCTGCCGGCGCCATGCCGGCTTCTTATCCTGTATTGCTCCGGGGCTCGGGTTTTCCCCGCGTGCTTCTGGCGCCGACCGCGCAGGGCACGACCATAAAGCACCCTCTAGCGGCCGGCGCCCTCTCCGGCGACAGCGGGCACAACCGCACACGCCGAGGGTCGCGATGCGCGCCGCGGCTCGGATGCGGAAGGCGCGTGGGCTTGGAGCCTGGGCGCTGCGCCGCAGCCGAGAACGGCCTGCGTCGCCAACCAATCAGCCGGTGAAGCCGATCTGGATGTCGGCAAAATCGAGCATGTCGACGGCGTCGTCGCGGTTAACGTCGTAACACGCACATTCCGCAGCCGGCGGTCCGTCGTCGGGGCCGGTCGCGCAATCCGGGAAGCCGGCGTAATTGCTCAGATCGACGTCGCCGTCGCCGTCGCAGTCGCCGGGCAGCAGCGTCGGCGCGGTCGTGACGGTCCAGAAACCGCCGATCAGCTCGAAATCACCGCCGCTGGCAAAACCGGCATCGGGCTGGCCGACGGTGCCGGACAGCTCGAAGGCGCCGCCCGTCGTGGCCGACGCCCCGCCGCCATCAATAGTGAACCAGTCGAGCGAGAACGGCTGAGCGACTGCACCAGGGGCGATCAAGAGCACGAGAAGTAGGCTGCTTGCAATTGCGCTGCGTTTCATCGTTCGGGTTCCTGGAATCGGATCGACTCGCTTGTGCCGAGCGCAGCATCACTTGATGGCCCGCGCTGCGGATTGTCCATAGGTTTCTGGGTACCGATACGTGCCGCGCTCGCCGTCGGGTTTCGGCACTTCGACCGGGATGCGGTTGGCGTTGGCCCACGGATCCTGTCGGATGCCGGTGACCTGCCACGAGACCTCGACGTTCGGCCTGTCAGTCCGAATCACAAACCGATTATCGCGGACTTTTTCTGCGACAATCGCCTGCGCGAACGTGCCGATGACGGTGAGCTGGTAGCGGAAGTCTCGGTTGAGCGCCTCGAACCAATTGGGCAGTTCGACGGTCGCGTAGCCGCGCTCGTCTGTCGTCACATTGCCGTTGTAGATGTTCATCATGTCGGGCGATTCGACGAACGAGTGGTACAGGTACTTGTTCCCCGGATCGAGCGGGTGGTCGATCCTGAACGATCCTCCCTGCTTGACGATGCCCGAGACACTGAGGTTGCCAACGATCGATGCATTATCATTCACCTGGAGCACGTCGTTCATGATGACCAGGCCGTCGACCGATAACCCGCCGCTTCCGATGTGGGCGGAGTCAACTTCCAGCGACTCGGCGCCTAATGTGACTGAGCCGGTGTTAAGCGTGCCGGTCACGGTGAGGTCGACAAATGTTGAGCTGCCGCCGACCGTGAGGCCGCCGGTGACCAGCCCGCTGCCGATTGCCTCGAACTTCCCGATGCTGCGAACGCCGATGGCGTTGGGTCCGCCCGTGGCAATTCCCACCACTCCGAGGCCGTCAGGATCGCAGGCGGTTCCCTTGAGCCCGATGACGGTCGAAGTCGCCTCGACGCCGGAGCTTCCCCCGGAGACCTTGACGCCCACGCCCTCGTTTCCGCCCAGGACGCGGGCCTCCAGGGCTGTACCCGGCCCCAGCACTTCGGCGTAAAGACCGCGCGCCTCCACCTGAGGGGACGAATGGGCGTTCACGGCCCTCACGCCCGTGCCTCTGGGGTGATGACTCGTCCCGAGCACGCCAATGGACGGCGGACCCGGGATTTCGGCCGAGTTTGAGGCCAACCCCTCGACGGCGATGCCGTTGGCGCTGTTGGTCACACCACGCACACCGCGCACTTTGGCGCCGCTGGTTGGAGTTGAAATCCCCTCAACCGCCACGGCCAGCGCCGTCGGGTCAGGGACAAGCTGCGCGTTGCCGCCGTTGATCCCCAGAACGGCGCGTGACGGTTGGCTGTTTTGCGGGGCGATGCCCTGCACGGCCGCGCCGGAGCCGTTGACGATCTCGCCGACCACGCCGTACGTGATGGCGAACGGGTCGTCCCGGGTCGCCTTGCCGTACACGCCCGTGCCGGAAAAGGTGGAAGACTCACCGACCACGCCGGTGTTGACGCCGATGATGCCGGTCGCCATTCCCTTGACCCCGACCGCGCCGAAGCCGGGCGCTGTGCCGAGGACACCCGTGCCGGAGCTGCTGAACGTTTCGCCCCTTACCCCGGTCGTCGCGCCGCTCGTGCTGAGCGCCAGCCCAAACACACCGTTACCCTGGTTGCTCGTATTCGTGCCGGCCACGCCGCTGGTGCCCCCCGTCATACCCGTGTTCTCGCCGAGGACACCCGCCCCAAGCGTACTGGCGGTTGTTCCGCGTACGCCGACGCACGGGCTGTTCAGGCTGGTTGCCGTGCCCAGAACGCCACTGCCGAGCGGACCGGAGGTCGTCCCGGCCACGCCGACCGCCGTGCCGAGGCCTTCGACGCCTCTGCCGCTGACCGGATCGGTGGACTCGCCCTTCACGCCAGCCCCGATCGCGTTGGCGCTCAGCCCATAAACGCCGATCGCCGCGCCGTTTGTGGCGGCGGCGTGACCGAACACACCGCGTCCGCTGGGGCTGGCGCTCTCGCCGTGCACGCCGGCAGTCGTGCCCGCGCCGGCGGAAGCGTTGCCAAATACGCCCGTGCCATCGGGGCTGGCGCTGGTGCCACTGACGCCGACCGTAAAGCCGGTCATCGCGTCGGCGCTGCCGGCCACGCCGGTGCCGGATGGGCTGGCGCTGCGGCCGCGAACGCCGATCGTCCCTCCGGCCGGCGCCGTCGCGTTGCCGAAGACTCCTTGTCCGTTGAGGCTGGCACTCTCACCGTGCACGCCGACGGTCGTCCCCGTGCCGGAGGGAGTGTTGCCATATACGCCGGTGCCGTCGGGGCTGGCGCTGGTTCCACTGACGCCGACGCTGGCGCCCGTGGTAGCGTCGGCGCTGCCGGCCACGCCGGTGCCGTCCGGACTGGCGCTGCGGCCGCGAACGCCGATCGTCGTTCCGCCCGGCGCCGTCGCGTTGCCGAAGACGCCCGCGCCGCCGGCGCTGGTGACGCCCTCAAGTGCATTGCTGGTGTTGCCGGGGGCAGCGATCTGAAACAAGCCGGCTCGACCCGTGCCCTGCTGCAGCGCGGAGAGGACCGTGGCCGCGTTGTTCACGTTCGTTGCCAGGAACGACGCCGCCGGCCCGACGTTGGCCTGCGCGACGCGGAGCCCCAGGCCGTCGACGTTGGCGTCGATCTTCACGACCGGCTCGGTGCCCGCCAGACCGCTTACATTTTGGAATACGGCGGCCGAACCCAGTTCCGAGATGCCCACGAACGCGTGGCCGCCCTGGTTTTCGATCTGAAGGGCAGGATCCGGATGATCAATCGTCGCCGCCAGCGGCAGGTTGAAGTCTGGCGGGGAGTCCAGCGCGAACAGCGCGTACGGCGCGGCGCAGATCGGCTGGCGGGGACTGAGCAGCGTGTACGCCCCGGCGCCGCTCGGACAGCGCACGCGAAGCTCCACGAAGCGCGCGTCGCCCACAAACACGCCGATCCCAAAGTCGAGCTTGACCGTGAACAGGCCCGCGCTCACGCTCACAGGCGGGTTGCCGCCCGTGCCGTCGAACGTCAGCGTCGGGCCAATCTGCACGCCGCCGGTCAGCGAGTCGAACAGGCGGAACTCGAAGTCGCAGAGGTCGTTGACCGCGACGCCCGCCTGCCTGAGCTGGCCCTGGTAGGCAAACGCGGTGCTGACCGGGTCCGCCGCAGCCAAGCGGGCCGAAATAAGCCCGACAGCGATCAACATGACACTGAGTCGGTGGGCTTGCTTGAGTGCCATGATTCACTCCTTGCCATTAGCGTGTAGGTACTTGCCGCGTTCGGCTTCGGGTTTCGAAGCTTCGACCGGGATGCGGTTGGCGTTGGCCCACGCATCCTGTCGGATGCCGGTGACCTGCCACGACACTTCGACGTGTGGACGACTGGACTTGATCGTGAAGCGATTGCCGTCGATCTTCCGCAGTACCTTAACGAGCACGAAGTCGTCTTCCGACTTATCCAGCACGGTGAGTTGGTAACGGAAGTCGCGGTTCAGTGCCTCGAACCACGGTGGCAGTTCGACCATTGCGTGGCCCCGCTCATCCGTTTCGACGTTGCCGTTGTAGATGTTCATCATGTCCGGGCTCTCTACCGACGTGTGGTAGAGATACTTGTTCGCCGGGTCGAGCGGGTGGTCAATCCTGAAGGCCTTGACGGCCGCGCAGAGACTCGTCGCGCAGAGCGTGCCGGAAACGGTCAGACCGCCGCCGATCTGCGACGAGCCGCCTACACCGCCTACGGTCAGTGTGCCCGTAACCGTCGCGTCTTGGGAAATTGACGCGTCGCCGAGGACTTCGAGGTTCCCGTTGCTGAGCACGCCGGTAACCGAGCCGGTCGCATCGAGGCCGATCGACCCGCCGGTGGTCTTGATCCCGGTGCCGCCGCCCAAGCCGGGCATGACTGAGACCTCGATGCCTGTGCCGGGCCCGCTGACCTGTGCGACAAGTCCGCGGGCAGCCTGGCTGGGCGATGTGCTGGCGTTCACGGCTTGGACACCAACCCCGTAGGGGTGATGACTCGTCCCGAGCACACCGGTCGCCGCCGGCGAGACCTGGGCGGGGTCCGTACTGGACGCCAGGCCCTCAACAGCGATGCCGTTGCGGCTCATGGTCACACCGCGCACGCCGCGTACGCGTGCTCCGCTGGTCGGGGTTGAGACCCCCTCGACGGCGACGGCCAGGCTACCGTCGGGGATCAGGTTGCCGTTGCTGCCGTTGATCCCGAGCACCGCCCGCGACGGCTGGCTGTTGACCGGCGTGACGCCCATGACGGCCGCGCCGCTGCCGTTCATGATCTCGCCCTTGACGCCGACGGCGGTGGAGGCCGCCGTCGTGTTGGCCGCCACTCCGTGAACAGCCGTTCCGCCGGTGTTCAGGACCCGGCCTTGCACGCCGGTCCCCTGGCTGCTGTTGACCTCGCCGACCACGCCGAAGGTGGCCGTGCCGACGGACGTGAAGTTCTGGCCCCGCACGCCCGTGCCGGTCGTGCTGAACGACTCGCCCAGAACACCGTTGGTCATTCCGGTTGCGGCGGTGGCGGTGCCCTTCACGCCCGCTCCCGTGAAGGCGCCCGGCGTGACGACGGGGCTGTTGCTGGTTCCCCAGACGCCGATGGCGTCGGCGGTTGTGTTCGTGGCGTTGCCGCTGACGCCCACGCCGAATGGACCGGTGCTCGTGCCCTCCACGCCATTCCCTGCACTCATCCCCTGCACGCCGATCCCGCCGGTCGGGGCGAGGGCTTCACCCGACACGCCGACGCCGCTTGGGTTGAGGACCCGGCCACGCACGCCGACAACGGAGGCAGACGGATGAGTATTCTGCCCCAACAAGCCGTCGCCTGTCCCGTTGGTCTTGGCCTCGAGCGCTGGGTTCTGGTTGCTGGCTGGCGTGGCCACGTTGATCTCGAAGAAGCCCGCCCGTCCCAGTCCGAACGTTCGCCCTTCGAGCGCGTTGGACGCATTGCCGGCGGTCACGCTGAGGTCAGTGTTCAGGATGGAAAAGACGCCCGCCTCGCCGCGGCCGAGCGAGCCGGCGAACACGGTCGCATCATCGTTCATGACGCCTTGCGTGACGAACTCCGCCGCGCTGCCGGCGTCCTGGCCGTCTCGTACCTGCACGGCGCGCAAGGTGGCGCTGGGGAGTTGAATCCCGTCAATTCCGCCCGACATCAGGTGCGCCGCACCACTCGAGCCGCTGGCCTCGGCCCGAAGCGCTGGACCCAGGCTGTCCGTCTGCGCTAGGAGCGCGGCCTTGCCGTTCATGCCGCCCAAACTCTCAATCACAAACTGTCCGGCATGACCTTTTCCGTTGTTGGTTGCGCGGACGGTCGGAGCGGCGTTCTGGGTCGGCTGCGTTCCGGCCGGCGGCCCCGGATCGATGGTTCGGAACACCGCAGCGCTGCCGCCCACAGCAGCGGCCGTCTGGCTCTCGGCCCACAGCGCCGCCCCCAGGCCCTGATGCAGTGCGAAGAGTGCGACGGCGGGGTTGGTTGGGTTCGATGCATTGACGAACGCGCCCGGTCCCATGTTCGTTTGCTCGACTTCGAGCCCCGGCCCATCGATGTTCGCCTCGATCGTGACGACCGCCTCGGCGTTGGCTAGGCCGCTCAGGTTGCGAAAGACGGCGGCAGAACCCAAGTTGAGGTGCTGGCCGACAATGCCGGCCCGAGTGAGCAGCTTCGCAATACCCACGAAAGCGTGCCCACTATCGTTCTGAATCTGAAAGGCCGGATCGGGATGGTCGATCGTGACCGCCAGCGGCAGATTGAAGTCCGGCGGCGAATCCAGCGCGAACAGCGCATACGGCGCGGCGCAGATCGGCTGGCGGGGAGTGAGCGGCGTGTACGTCCCGGCCCCGCTCGGACAGCGCACGCGAATCTCCACAAAGCGCGCGTCGCCGGCAAAGGCGCCGTCGCCGAAGTCGAGCTTGATCGTGAACAGCCCGTTGACCACGTTCACCGACGCGGCATTGCCCCCCGCGCCGTCGAACGTCAGCAATGGGCCGATCCGCGTGCCGCCCGACGGCGCGTCGAACAGACCGAACTGGAAATCACACAGGTCCGAGACGGCCGCGCCGCCCTGACGGAGCTGTCCCTGATACGTGAACGCCGTCGTGACCGGTCCCTGGGCATGTGCGGACGCACTTGCGAGGACGACACTTGCACAGGCCGATGCTAAACAGGTTCGCCGATCAAAAGTCATTGTCGTTGCTCCTTCGGGCCGGTCTTTCGCGCTGCGTCCGGGCGTCCACCGCCCCCCTTGCAAGCCTTGGCAGCTTCCGCCGGCCCTCAATCTGTATTGCCGCGATGGGCCTGCTTTCCCCGCGTTGGAGCGCCACGGCGCCGATGATCACAGCGATACGGGGGCGCGCTGGGTCAGCCCAGGCCAACGACGCCAACGGCCTGGGTCTGGGAGCGAGGGGTCATTGCAGCCCTGAAAGGTCTCGCTAGAGGCTGCCGACGTTCTAGCGCGCCCTTTCAGGGCGATGCGCATCGCGCCAGGCGCCCCGACCGCAAGACCGGACATGCACCCGATTTGACAACCACCAGCGTCAGCGTCGCCGTCGGTCTGCTTGCTCTGAGGGGTGCCGCCTGCGACAGAGTCGGATTCGTAGCGACCCGTAGGCACAAGGGCCGCGCGTCATGAGAGTCTTCGGACCCCCAGGCCGCAGGGCTGCCATTCGCCCAGCCATACCATTGGTTCGAGCAGCGAAACGGCCTCGTGGCGGTCGAAGCCGCGGACTTCCTCGTGCTTGGACCCGCAGGGGAGCTAAAAGCGCGACTTGGCTACTCGGTGTCCTCGGTGAGTGTCCATCCGGATACGAAAGGTACCCTTGCGCAGGCGGGGCCACCATCCTTCGACTCTCCACGGATGGATGCCTCCAAGAAGACGCCGTTTCGATCCGCAGCCTGGGCGAGCAACGACGGCGGAATGGCATCGAGCGGCAGCTTCGCCCGACGCTGCCAGCAAGAACCCGCTTGCCCCGCCATCGTGCCCGAGTTCACGTACACAAAGCGCGCGGCTGGCAGGCCCTGGGCGTATTCGCCAGTGAGACGCGGTGGATCGGATTGGATGTCCGCGATGGTCAAGGGAAACTCGAACACCAGGGACGATCCGGTCACGCGGGCGGGAGCGAGAAGTTCCGACCGCCCGCGCTGGACGGCATAGGTCACGCCGGGCACCGGCTTGACAACCACAATCCGCAAGGCGGCCCGCTTTGCGACTTTCGCCGACGTCTTGGACATTCTTCTTGCGATGGCGTTCACTCCGAATGATCGAGACGCTCTTCGGCGCGTCGGCCGCAACGGAATTCGCCGGTCAGTGCTCCTCGATCCCCTTGGGAAAACGATCCGCTACCAGATTGAGCCTGATGTTATGTTCAAGGAGTGCTTTCAGACCCGCCAGCACCAGCGAGAATCCTTGCGTCGAGTCGGTCGCCTGTTTCACGAGCGCGTCGGCGTCGCCGGTGAACCCGGCGTTAGTAATGCTGACGAATGTCGTGCCATCATCCTGGGCCCGGAAGAGCCACTCTACGGTGGTGGGACTGCCGTATCCCGGCCACTCGATCACGATGCGCTGGTTCGGTTCAATGACCTTCGCCGTCACCGGGATTGAGATGCCGTACATTTCCCAATCCCATTGAACCTGTTTGCCGACTTCGAGCCGGCCACGGCTCTTGGTGAACCAGAATTTTGTGGTGACGTCCGGGTTAATGAAAGCCTCGAATACCTCCGCAACGGGCCTGCGGATGAGCATACCGGTCTTGGCGATCGGCACCTGCTTGAGCTGTAGATTGTTCATATTGTCTCCTCGAACGGCAACAGGTCGCAGCGCCGTGCCGCGGTAGAACCTGTCGCTAGCGGGTTAGGTTACTTGGCTTGTCATCGGCTACGGGGCAACTGAGGCTCTTGCTGTACATCCCGGACCGATCGAAGCAGCACGGGCGGCGCTTGCCTTTGGCCAGCATGTCGCAGGCGGTCTCGATCCGCTTCACGCGCGTCTCGGCCTTCTTGCCCGAAGTGATCCAGTGAATGAAATCGCGGCGCGCGGCAGGCGTGATGTCCGACCACGCCTCCCGCACCTTTGGGGCGGCCGCAGCGAGCGCCTTCCGCAGGTGCGGCGGCACTATGGGCTCCGGCTCCTCCGCCACTGGTGCGATCTCCAGCGTCACGACGTCGCCGACCACCGCGCTGGCCGCTTCGCGGAGCTTGCGGTCCACTTTGAGCCAGTGGCCGCCGGCACCGTCCGGCTCGAGCGTGGCCTGGAAGGCGGCGCCGTTGAGCGTGCCGTCGACCGTCGCCTGTCCGCGCGAGGGAAGCTTGGCGCTGGCTTGTTTGGGCAGCGTCAGGAAAGTCCAGTCGGCGGGCTTTCCGGTCGCCTTGGGCCGGAAGAGTGTCGCACTGAAACGGATCGTAGAACCGGCCTCGCTTGTGACCTTTGTTGACATGACTGACGTCGTTTTTGCCATTGCGTTCACTCCTTGACTCCGGTGACTTGCTCGTGCACATCGGACGCGTGTTGCTGCGCGCATCGCACTCCGAAACCGAAACGGCACATTGATCTAGCGAGGCTGCGCCTCAGACCAACCCGTCGAGCACCGGAGTCCAACGGCCCCGGTCGGGCCAAGGGGGGGGTGTAGCCACGGGTGCGGACCCCGGAGGGGTCCGCACCCGTGGCTACAAACCATCGCCCCTTCGGGGCTGCCCGATGCGATCCAATAACTCGACTCATTCGCAACAAATCTTTCCGCCCAAGCAGTCTTGTGGGGCCGCTGACTCTATCGCTCTAACCACTTTGGATCATCGAGGTCACGCTCGTAGTCGGCTTGGCTGCCGAACCCCAATCTGGCGGTACGCTGAAAGTATGCGCTGGCATTCGTCCCCTCGTCGCACGCGTCTACTCCCCACACCGCCTCAATCAGGAACGCCAACCAGCATGGCGGCGGCGGCCACTCGCGGAAGTATGCAACCTTCTGGTCCTCGGTAAGCCCCTGCCGGTTCCACCACTCGGACCACAGCATCACATGGGATTCACCGCCGCCCATTCGCCAGCAGATGCTATAGGGGTGCTCGTCGTACATAACCCACGGCGGTGGCACGCTGCCGTGCCTGTCCACGAGCGCATCGATTTGCGCCTGCATCCACGGTTCCATCGCGCGAGTCCTCGTGCTCATCGCGTTCACTCTAAACGATCGACTCACATATCGGCATGTCGCGCGCTGCGCCACTTGGCCGAATACGGCAGCACGAACAAGTACATTCCGGTCAGCCACATCAAGGCCAGCGGCGGCAGCGGCGAGTACGTTATCCACGGCGGAGGCATCTCGCCCTGTTGCACGGACATCACGATGATGTTCGCGACGACCGTCGCCGTAAAGACCAGCTACTGCTCGATCCCCTCACGGTGCTTTCCGCTTTCGCCATCGCCGTCTTTCTCTGTCCCTTCGGAAATGCGGATGACCTGACCAATTGCGGGCAGAAGTGGCGGGCTTGCCGGCGGTGGTGAAAGCCTGAAAAGCGGCTTCGGCCGTGTGCTCGTCAAGCTTGTCAATTGTGAGGCGACCAGAATCGGACAGCGTCGGTCCGACACGAACCTCCATGCCGAGGTAGAGTCCATCGGCGCGGCCTTTGTCCAGCGTCACCCGCGCCAGCGGCCAGCGCGCGGCGCACTGGCGGTTGCGACGGCCCTGCATGCGGGCGTACAATATGCAGATGGTGACCGTAATCGCACATTTCGATGGCAAGGTGATCGTGCCGGATGAGCCAACCGGCCTGACGCCCGGGGCCAGGCTGCGCGTGACGCTCGAGGCGATCGACGGTCGGGCGGCCCAGACGACCGATCCGGCGGTCAGGCATTTTCGGCCACTGAACATCCGCGTTGCGCCTGAACTCTCGAACGCCATCGCTACTGATCCCTCGTTCGACGTGCAGGAATCGTAGCCTGATGGCGCTTGAACTCCCGGACGGCGCCCGCTGCTTCGTGGATTCCACAATCTTCTATTACGCCCTGGTGCCAACGGCCAGCGTGTCCGAGCATTGCCTGGGATTTTTTGACCGGGCCATCGCGAGCCGGCTGACACTGCTTGCGGGCATGGCGGTCCTGAGCGACGCGGTGCACAAGGTCATGATATCGGAAGTGGCGCAGCTTACCGGGCGAGACCGCGCGGGCATGATCGGATATCTGAATCAGCATCCCGAGATCATCGCGCGGCTGACCGAGTACCCGCAGGCGATGGAGCGGCTCAGCGTCGTTCCGATGGAAATCCTGCCCATTGACGCGCCGCTTCTGAGGGAAGCGACGCACATCGCGGTTGAAAATCGTTTGCTCACGAACGACGCCGTAATTGTGGCGCTGTTGCAGCGTCACGGGCTCACCGACTTGGTGACCAATGATGATGATTTCGATGGCCTCCCGGGCATCCGCATCTGGAAGCCGCGTTAGCGGTTAGCGGCGGGCACGCCTCCCTCGGGCCGAAAACGAGCCCGAAGCGGATCGGGCCTTACGCCCTCGCCGACGGAGGCCTGTCCCCCGCCTTACGGGATTACAACGAACAAGCCGCAACCGTTCGGACACCGGCGCGGAGCAAAAATCGACGCTACGGATGTGATTCGCCCGGTGTGGGGTGCGACCAGGAATCCGGGCTGACTCCTTTGCGCGCCGCTGACGGCGACGACGCGGGTCAAGACGGCGATCTCGGGGCCGGAATGCCCCGTCGTGGGCTGAAATCGCGGGTTGGCCGGTTGGACCGCCGGCCGAAACTGGTGACGGCGACGACGAAGGCGTGCCAAAAGCGGCCGGAACCGGTCGAAAACCGGTGCGCGACGCTCCGAAACGTGCCGAAAGTCGCACGCGACGTGCCAAGAGTCGGCACGAAGCGTGCGCCGGATTGGGTTCGCGGCAGCCACCGGCGGTTGGGTGGGTCATTCGTGGCGACATGGTCGACTTGCGCCTCAAGCGATCCCGGCGCGCCGGGACGGCGCCCGACGCGACGAGTGCCGGACGCACTGACATATCATGCGCTCCGATCGCGATGAGCGCGCCGCGCGAGCTCAGTTGGCCGCCGCGCTCGGCCAGCTCGACGACGAGCACCCGGAGCGCCTCATCGCCGCCATGCGCCGGATCCGCGCCACCCTGGACGAAGTCCCGCAGCCACGCCCCACCACGATTGTGCTGCGCCAACCGCAGCCGGGCGACATCGGCTGGTGCACGTATCGGCACGGCGTCGTTTACGCGCGCGAGTATCAATGGGACACGACGTTCGAGGCCCTTGTGGCCATCATCCTCGGCAAGTTTCAACAAAGCCACGACCCGGCCCTTGAGCGCGGCTGGATCGCAGAAGTCGCCGCCCGCTTCGCCGGATGCGTCTTCTTGATGAAGGAGAGCGAGCGCGTGTGCCGGCTTCGCTGCCTGCTGGTCGAGCCGGAAGCCCGCGGCCGCGGTCTTGGCACCACGCTGGTCGACGCCTGCATCCAGTTTGCACGCGGCGCTGGCTACGACGAAATGGTGCTGTGGACGAACGACGTGCTGCACGCCGCCCGGCGGATCTACCAGCGGGCGGGGTTCGTCCTGGTTTGCGAGGAGCGGCATTACAGCTTCGGGCAGGACCTCTGCGGCCAGACCTGGCAACTCGACCTCGCGAAGACCGCCTGACTCAGATTCTCTGTTCGTCGTAACCCACGCTGGGACCGAAGCTTGCGTTCAGCGCCGCCCTCGCATGCTGATTCCTTCAAAAAAATCTGAGAATCACCTCTCACAACGCGCATATGAGTACGGCCGGGCTGTGAGCGGCGATCTGCGCGCGGCCGGGTGGAAAGTGAAACCATGATGCGTCCACACCGTATGAACTACTGGTCGGGAGCCGCGTTGGCCATTTCGCGAGGGTCGCAGCATGTATGAACTGAGCCGAATGACCCGTCTTTGGGCGGTGCTGGGGATTGTCACTGCTTTGCTCGCGCCGGTGCGGAGCGCCTCGGCGTGGCCGGATGATGACGAGCCGAGCCCGCCAGCGAACCGTGCCGACGACGACGAGCCAGCCGGCGAGGAGAGCGCGCTCTCTTCGGAAGAGGCGCTCGGCCGCTTCCAACAGGTTCTCGAACGCCGGCCGCTGCATACCCAGGCGTTTGCTGGCTTGGTTAAGCATTATGCGGAACAGGGAAAGCTGGGCGATTTAGTCAAGGACTATGAGGAGCGCGCAGCTTCGCTTCCCGACGCCCTGCCGGTTCGCATCGTCCTGGCGCGCCTGTACGTGCGGGCGGGGCAGCCGGAGAAAGCGGCGGAACTGCTCGATCAGATCGGTGCCGCGGCTGATGCGCTCGGCCGCGACGAGTCGAAGTGGCTGGTGTTCAAGGCCGAGGTCTTTCAAAAGACCAACCGGCTCGATGCAGGCAAGGCAGTCCTGAATGAGGCACTGGCCAAAGCCAGGACGGTATCCGAGCGCCTCCGCCTGGCCGAGGCCATGGCGGACTTGCATCTGGCCGCGGGAGAGATAAACAAGGCGGCTGAAGCACTCACACAGCTCGCGGCCGAATACCAGGACAACTACCTCCACCGCAAGCGTCTCGCCGACGCATTGGCCCAGCGCAACCTCCATGAGCAGGCCGTTGAGCAGCTCCGCGATATCCTGCCGCTGACGGAGGACAAGACCGATCAGCGCTGCGAGGCCCTGCGCCAGCTTGGCCGCTCGCTCGAGCGGCTCAACAAGTCGCAAGAAGCGATCGACGCGTATGCCGAGGCGGTGAACCTGCTGGCCGGCGGGCACTGGCTGCAGCAGGAGCTGCACGAGCGGATCGTGGCGCTCTACCGGGCCAGCGGCCGACTGGAGGATCTGGTCAAGTACTGCCGCAGCCAGCTCGAACGCTCGCCCGAGCAGACCGGCATGAGGGTTCTGCTGGCGGACGTGCTGGCGGCCTCGGGCGACAACGACGGCGCCCGGCGGACGCTCGACGAAGCGGTGCAGCTTTTCCCAAAGGACCGCATGCTCAGCGAGCGGCGCGTCCAGTTCCTGGAGCGGGTGGGCGATGCGGCCGCGGCGGCAGCCGAGTACGAACGCATCATCGCCCAGCAGCCCGACGACGTCGAGCTGTACATTGCCTACGGCCAGTTCCTGGCCAACAACAAGCAGCTCGAAGCGGCCCGCAACCAGTGGAAGCACGTGCTCAAGAGCGATCTGGCCGACGCCACGCTCGCCCATCGGCTCGGGTCGCTCTTCGAGCCGTATGAACTGCTCGATGACGCGGTCGAGTGCTACGAGCGGGCCATTCAGCTCAGCCCCAATCGCGGCGAGACCTACGCGGCGCTGGCCCGCCTGTGGTTCGTGCGCGGCGACAAGGATAAGACGCTGGCCACGCTGAAGCGGATGAGCGAGGCCGCTCCGCAGGACGCCAGCCATCAGGCGGCCGTGTGTCACGTGGCCGCGGGACTGGGCCTGACCGACGAGGCGCTGGCGGCCATCACCAAGGCGTGCGAGCTGGCCCCGCAGCAGGCCGACTACCAGACCAACCGCGCCGATCTGCTGGTGCAGGCCGGGCGGCTGGACGAGGCGCTGTCGGTTCGGCGCGTCGCGCTCGGGTTGCTGACGCAGCCGGGACAGCTTGCCCAGGCGGCCAACGTACTGGTCAGCATGCACGCGTCGGCCAACAAGCTCGATTCGCTGAAGGCGGCCGAGCAGAAGCGCGTCGAGGACGATCCCAAGGATTCGATCAGCCTGCTGCTTCTGGCGCGGGCGGCCGACTTCGAGCGCAACTTCGTCGAGGCGCGGCAATGGCTCAACCGGCTGCTCGAGCTCGACCCTGCACATGAAGAGGCTCGGCATCAGCTCGCGCGGCTGCTGGAGGCGACCGGCGACGTGGACGGCGCGGTCGACGCCTATCGCAAGCTGATCGACCTGCACCCGGCCCGCGCCCGGCAGTGGTATCAGGCCGTGGCCGACTTGAAGATCCGCGACGACGACAAGGCCGGCGCGGTCGAGACGTTCGAGCGCATCGTGCAGACCTCGCCCGACAACGCCACCGTGCTCAAGGACGTGGCCGAACAGCTTGCCCGTATGGGCGAGCAGGAGAAAGCGATCGAGCGCTACGAGCAGAGCCTGCGCCTGCAGCCGGATCGTCACGAAATCCGCCTGGATTATGCCGGCGTGCTGAACGAAGCCGGCCGGCTGGAAGATGCCTTGGCGGCCTACAAGACCGTGGCGCTCCAGCGGACCGACCGTGACAGCGCCATGGAGGCCATGAGCAAGCTGCACGAGGTCGCCGCCCGTATCGGCGCGCTCGACGATCTGCTTGACGAGCTGGCGGCCCAAGTCGAATCGAATCCCGAGAACACGCTGGTCGCGCACGCCCTGGCCGAGCTTCTGATCCACGAATACGAGTACACGCGGGCCATGGAGCTGATCGACCTGGTCCTGCGTCACCAGCCGCGCGATCCGGAACTGCACCTGGTGCGCGGCGAACTGCTGCGGCGGCTGGCCAAGTTCGACGACGCGCTCGAGACCTACCGCCGCGTGCTGCGTTTCCCCAACATCGACCGCGACTACGTATTGGGCGAGATGGGCAAAGCCTGTTTCGAGGCCGGCCGCATCGAGCAAGCGCGCACGCATTGGCGGCAGATCGCACACAAGCTGTACGCCGGCTCGCTGCTGCGGAACAACGGGCTGCTGACCGATGCGATCGAGGTGCTGCGCGAGGGCATTCGGCTCAAGCCCGACGACTACGGGCTGCACCGCAACCTGGTCCGCACGCTGGCGGCCGCCGGAAACACCGACGAGGCGCTCGACGCGGCGCGACGATTGCTCGACCTGGAGCCGGACAATGTCCTGAACATCCGCGATCTGGCCAAGGCCTACCTGGAGCGCGGCAATCGAGCGGCGGCCGCCGACGTGGGCTCGCGCCTGTTCAGCGCCGCCGTGCAGGAGAAGAAGACCGGAACCGGGATCGGCGCCGGCGGTGGCATGCAGGGTTTCCAGGCTGCCTCGGTCTATGCCATGAGCATGCAGTCGGCCTGGTCCGTTTACGGCTGGGGCGGGTCGCGGCAGGGAGCTCGCAGCAATCTCGATGCCGCCGTGCAGTTCTTCCAGGAGAATGGCCTGCTGGGCGAGCTGCAGGACATTCTGACGGCGCAGCTCGCGAGCCAGCCTGACAACGCGCTGTTGAAACAAACATCCGCCGGTTTGTTCGCACAATTCGGCAAGCCGGACGTGTCGCTGCGGCTGACCAAGGAACTGGAAACGGCCACTTTCCCGGTCGAGCAGCAGGACTGGCTGGGCCAGTGCTCGCAGCGGGATTTCTTCCGCCTGCGGCAATATCAACTGATCGCGGCCAAGCCGGCCCTGCGCGATGCGCGGCTGGCGCAGCTCGAGCCCAAGCCCGAAAGCGAGCTGACTCGCGATGAGCTGATCGAGCTGGCCATCGTGCGCCAGGCGCAGGGATTGAACGACAAGGCCATCGACCTGCTCCGCCGGGCGGCCGAGACCGACCGCACCGACCGAGTCGCGCTGAGCTCGCTGGTCAACCTGTTGATGTCGGCCGAACGGTTCGAGGAAGCCCAACCCCACGTCACAGCCCTGATCGAGGTCGTTTCGCAGGAGCGCGAGCGCTTGACGGCCGAGCTGATCGAGCGCGTGCGGCGCGACTTCGTGCGGGCCCTGCCGCTGCAGCTTCAGTTGCGGGTCACGGATGAACTGCTGCGCGACATCGCCCACAAGTGGACGCAGGGCCAGAGTTTCGCCGGGCAGTACGCCGGCATGGCCCAGACGATCGGCTATTTCGGCGCGAAGCTCATGCTGGCGACCATCCACGCCAAGACCAACCGCATGGACGACGCCCGCGGCGTTTGGCAGGAGCTTGCACCAACGCATCCGGCCGACGTGGACGGCTGGACCATGCTGGCCGGTGTGGCCCAGATGCACGATCAGAACGATCTGGCCCTGTCGTTCTACGAGAAGGCCATGCAGGCGGCCCGCGTTCTGGCCGACGACCCGCTCTATCAGCGCATCTACGGCGGCTCGCTCAGTCAACTCTGGTACGGTGGGCAGGAGACCATAGACTCCACGTTCAACCGCATCATTGGAACGTTCGCCAAGGCCGAGAAGCTCATCGAGCTGTACGACTTCCTGCGCGACACCGATCAGGTCGTGAAGGCCCGGCAGGTTGCGCAGGAGTACGACCTGTACGCCCGACTCAAAACGCTCTACCGGCAGCGCTTCGACGAAGCTCGTGCGGCATACAAGACGTCGAGCGAAGACCCGTTGCGGCGGAGCGTGCCCTACCTGATGGCCGCCTGCAAGCTGGCCGAGCTGCACGACCAGACCGGCGACTGGTCGCAGGCCGAAACGATCTACCAGCAATACCTTGACGACTTCGGCGACGAGCTGGCTCTGCTGATCACGCTTAGCGAAGTGGCCGAGAAGCAGGGCGAGTACGAGCAGGCGCTCGAGTGGGAGAAGAAGGTCGTGGCCTGCAAGGAGCGTTTAGCGCGGCGGGCGCGCGAGTGGATGCTGCGCGATCTGCCGGCGCTGCCGTCGATCCCGCAGGTGCTCGGGGCCGACCCGAACGATCGCTGGGGTTGGCAGCAGCGCTGGGGGCGGAACAACTGGTGGGGCTGGGGCGGCGGTCAGCGGCCACTGGATACCTGGCCATCGTGGATGCGCATTGCCCGGCTGTATCTGTCGCTGGACAACCCGATCGCCGCCGGCAACGCCATGGAGCGGGCCATCAGCGCGGCCAGCTCCGACCGCGACCAGGCGGCGCGGCAGGTCCTGACATTGATCAAGCAGCGCCAGCTTGGCGCCAAGCTGCTGTCGGTCGTGCGGGCACTGGCCGTGCAGCTTCCGACCGACGAGCAGACGCAGCTTGCCTTCGCCGACTCGCTCGAATCCAACGATCGCAAGGCGGCAGCGGCCGAGGTCTATCGCCGCATGATTCGGCGCGGCGTCTCGCACATCGGCACGCTGACGCAAGTGAAGCAGCGGCTGGCCGCGCTGGAGCCGTCGCCGGCCGAAGCCGACCTGCCGACGCTTGCGCAGCTCGAGGCCGAAGTGGCGGCTGATCCGGCCGACGCCGGCAACAAGCTGCGATTGGCCAAGGCCTATTACTACTCGCTCGAAATCGACAAAGCCGTCGAAACCGCCCAGGCGGTCATGGAAATCGCCCCGCATCTGGAAGGTCTGCACGATCTGCTGATCGAGGTCTACACGGTCAAGGGCGACAGCGACCGGATCGTCGAGGCGCTGCGGGCCAAGATCCAGCGCGTCAGCGATCAGAAAGAGAAGACCACCGCGCGCCGCCGGCTGGCGGACGAACTGCTGGCCCGCGGCGAGCCCGAGGAGGCGCTCGAGGTCCTGAAGGAGCTGGCCGATCCCAAGAACCCACAGAGCTACGAAACGCTCGGCCTGCTGCTGCACTACTTCGGGCGGCACGATGAAGCCATCGCACAGTTCGAGCAGACCAGCCGCAGCCAGCAGGCCTCGATGAGGGGTGGCGATCGCGGCGAGATGATGCAGGTCCGCGGCCGCGTCATCAAGGGTGACCTGGACGGCGCCGCCGACAAGCTCCTGGCGGCAGTCGAGACGCAGGCGCGCCAGATGATCCAGTACGGCGGCATGATCAGCATGTACTCGTTCGGTATGGAGAACCAGTACTTCCAGCAGTATGTGCCGCTGCTGACGCTCGAGCCGAAGCTGATCGACGCCGTCAGCGCCAAACTGGCCGCGCGGCGGCAGGAGAACCCGGACGATCCGCAGGCGGCCAAGCTGCTCTATCAGTTCTATCGCACGACCGGCCGCCAGGAGCAGGCGGAGAAGATGCTGGCCGAGATGGCCGGCCGCGACGTGGCCGACCAGATGCTGGTGACGCACCTGATCGATCAGGCCATCGAGCGCCGCGAGTTCGACAAGGCCATCGAGCTGGCCGAGAAGTTCATCGCCCAGCAGCCCAAGCCGACGCTCCCGCCTGGCATACCGCCGCAAATGGCCGGCATGATGGCCGTGATGACGCCGCGCAACGCCATGCTGTGCAAGCTCGGCGATATCTACTGGAAGCAGGAGCAGCGCGACAAAGCGTTCGAGTGCTATCGGCAGGTCCTGGACGAGAAGATTGATGAGAGCCGCATTGCCTTCGCTGCCATCTGCATGATGCGCGACCGGATGGACGACGCGCAGAAGCTGGTTGATGACGCCTTGAGCGGCCAGGAGGTGAAGTCGCCCGGCCTGCTGCAATTCCGTGCGGTCCTGGCGGCGTTGTCGGAGAAGACCGATGCCATGTTCAAGGACCTGGCCCGTGCGGTCGAAATCGGCGAGGGCGCGGCCGCGTCCCCATTCTCGTATGGGCAAGAGAACGCCGGGCCGGGGTTGCTGGCGACGGTCGCGAAGCAGACGAATCAGCTTGACGCGTTTGTCGAGTTCATGAACAAGCGCATCCAGAAGAACCCGAACCAATGGAGTGATTACTCCGCGTTGGCGACGGCGCTGTATGAGTCGGGACGATTGTCGGATGCCATGGGCGTCATCGAGCAGGCGCTGGGCGTGAAGCCTGTGCGCCGCGAAGCTCTGGAACAGAAGATACGTTGGCTCGAAGGCGAGGCGGCGCCCGCCGAGCTGATTGGTCTGTATGAAGAGCTCATCGACCTGACCGAGAAGCAAACGAAGGGTTCCGACTCGCGCTCGATGTTCGCGCAAATGATGGGCGGCGGACCGCAGCCGCAGCAGCCGAGCGAGACACAGGGCCTGCGCAACCGGCTGGGCGACCTGCTTTGGCAGACGGGTGAAAAGGAGAAGGCCGAGACAGTCTGGATGGCCCGCATGGACGCCAAGGCCGCGGGAACACACGTCGCCATGGGCCAGCGCTACGTGCAGAAGAAGGACTACGAGCGGGCGATGGCTTCCTACCGCAAGGCCGTCGAGCTCGAACCCAACAACGCCCATGCCCATCGCGCGCTGGCCGAGCTGACATTCCACGCGGGCGAGCGGGAAGCGGCGCTGGATCACTTGCGCGAGGTATTCCTGGCTCAGTATCAGACGCTCGGCACGGCCACTCGGCGCATGCAACAGCCATACAACTACTACGGCTTCGATCCCGAAGACTCGGAGGAAGAACCGGCCTGGTCGGCGGGATCCGAAGAGCGCGTCTGGGCCGCCGAGCTGGCCCGCGATCCGGCGATTGCCGAGCGGCTGCGCAACGCCACCGCGCAGGACGACCTTGATGCGCGGTTGACGTTGGCCGTGTTGACGGGCGATTGGGACACCGTCGAGCGCGACTTGGAGCTGCGCATGAAGACGCAGCCCTACGACCCGATGCTCTGGACGCTGTGGGCGGGCGTGAAGGAACGCAGCGGCGAGTGGGCCGAAGCCGCCAGCGCGTGGGAGCGCGTCCGCCGGCTCAAACAGACGACGATCGCGAAGCATCGCGACCAGCTCAAGCTGGTGCTGGCCGGCAAACAGGTCAAAGAGGCGGCCGCGGGCGAAAAGGAAGCCACCGACCCGGTCGCGGCCGCCGCGGCGCGCAGCATGAACCCGATGCAGTACTATCCCGGCATGGACTACGGCTACCGTCGCGGCGGGACCGACATCCAGCGCCTGGCGGCCCTCTATCTGAAGATGGGCGAGTTCGAACGTGCCGAACGGCTGCTGCTGGTCGGCGAGCAGGGCAACATCCGCACCGCGTTTCCAGAGCTATCCGCCATGATGTGGAAGCAGGGACTGCGCGACCGTGCGCTGGACCTCTTGCGTCTGTCGGTCATCGCAGCCGACTACACGCAATCGCTACCGCAATATGCCTCGATGCTGGCCGAGACGGGAAAGACCGACTCGGCCGTCGAACTGCTGGCCGGGGCGTACCGCTGTCAGAACGAGGAGCAGCCCGGCGGCGGCATGCGCATGATGATGTACGGCATGTATGGCGGGCAACAGGAGCAGGGCTTCGAGAGCCAGCAGGAGCAGGTGTATTCGAGCGCGCTGTACGAAGTCCTCAAGAAATCGGGCAGCTTCGACGCGACGCTCGCGAGACTGCAGGACCAGTCGAAGCAGTCGCCCGACGATGTCAAGCTGTCGAAGCTCGTGCTCGGCGTGCTGTCGCGCGACCGCCGCTGGCAGGACGCACTCGGAGTTGTGCGCACGCTGCGCCAGGCGCGTCCGAGCGACACCGGCCTGCTGGCGCACCAGTTTCAGATCGAGTCGCAGCTTCACGACTGGGACGCGGCCCTGGCGACCCTGCAGGAGCTGCGCCGGCACGAGCCGGATGCGGCCCAGCGCTGGCGGACGTATGAGGCATTCGTCCGGCTGATGAAAGGGGACGACAGCGGGGCCGTTGCGGCGATCGAAGCGGACATCGCCGGCCCGGCCGCACGCCGCGGCCTGACTTCCGACCAGGTCACCACCGTGCTGGCCGGCGCAGGCGATCACGACCGGCTCAGCGCCTATCTGGAGTCCGAGTATCGACGCGGCACGCTGGAGGACGGCGGCTGCCTGCTGTTGATCCGATTGCATCAGCTTGGCGGACGGTGGAACGACGCGGTCACGGTTGCCCTGCAGCGAGTGTGGAATCAGGCCGAGCCGCTGACGGCCCAGGACGCGGCCTATCGAGCCCTGGTTCGCTCGCTGGAGGGCGCTCGCGCCGCAGGGCAATCGGCCACCGGCGATCCGGTCCGTGCTGAAGACACGGCCATGATCGCGATGGCCGGACAAGGTGCTTCGGCCGGGAAAACGGCCTTCGAGAAACTCGTGGCAGAAAAGCCCGACAACGTCAATGCGCGCCGCGGACTGGTGTTTGCGGCCGAAATAAGCGGTGACGCCGACTTGGCGGCTTCGGCCTGCCGAGGGCTCCTCACGTGGCTAGAAACGCGCCGACCGCAGACGTGGCGCTCACCGCCGCAGCGCCCGCTGGGCGAGAAGGCCGCGGCACACATCGAGCAGATGAAATCGAGCGGGCTCGACACGAACGCGGTCCTCGGGATCGGTGTGAGCTTTTCATCGATGATCCAGCAGTTCTTTGGCCAGAGCGAAGCCCAGGAAGACCCAAGTGATAACAAGTACGCCGCGCTTTGGCAGAACTACTCGGAGCGACTGCCCGACCTGCTGGCCTGGTCGGGACAAGCCGAAGCCGTAGCGCCGGCCGTGGAGGCGCGTGCCGAATACGAGCAGGCCCGTGCCGGCGGCCAGGCGGATGGCGGTTACCAGCAGCAGTACTATCAGTCGTTCGGCTATTCGACCGTTCGCAGAGTGACGCAATCCTACGGGCGACCGGGGCAGACGGGGCCTGACCCGCAGGCCGCGGCCCGCGCAACGCTGGATGAGCATCGAGTCTACGAGCCGCTGCTGGCGGAGCTGGAGAAGCTCGACACGCGCGTCCCTTCCAACGAGTGGACGGCGCTGAGCGAGGCGCTGGCCGCCGTCGGACGAGCCGAGGATGCGCAGGCGTGGCGGAGGCGGGCAGCCAACGCGGCCCTGACTGACCTGCTGGCCGGCGATGTCCCGCAGATCGGCCTGGCCGACGACTACCGCTGGCGCTGGTATCAACCTGGCGATCCGAACGAGCGGCAGAGGCTGCGCAACGCACTTCAGATCGAGGTCGCACCGCCGGACGACGACGAGCACGGTCCGTGGCTCAGCCACCGGCCGCGCACACCGGCGGATCATGCCCGCCTCGACGAAGCGATGCAGAAACGGCTGCTCGAACGGGGCAACAGTGTCGAGCCTGGCTTCGCCGACAGTCAAACCGTCACCTACGTGATCGAGGTTTATCGCGCGGCCCGGCAGCCAAAGTCGATCATCGCACTGCTGGAGCGATTGCTCGAGTTCGATGCGCTGCTGCGCTCGCAGCGGCTGGATGCGTACCTGCAGGCGTCCGTCGATGCCCGGGATTTCGACCGGGCGCACAAGGTGCTGGCAGCCATTGAGCAGCTCGACTCTGCCCTGGAGCCTGAGATCAAGCTCGCGCGGCTGGTGCTGCTGCGATTGGCCGGCCAATCCGCAGAAGCGGAGGCCCTGGAGCGCGATCTCGTGGCGCGGGCACAGCACGAATCCATCAACCCGTCCCGGCCGGACGAGAAGCTGACCGACGGACCTGCCCCGGACCCGACGCCGGCGTTCCGCAGGTTTCGCCAGCGCTCCGCAGCACAGGGTACCTGGGTGCGCGCCGGCTCGTCGTGGCGCTGGCGTTCGTCCGGCCAGTCGCTCGACGGCCTGTCTACCATCGCGGGCGTGGCGCAGGCCCTGAGCGTGCCCTACACCGCCGACGTCGAGTGGCATGACCTGACCGTACAGCGGCTCGCCGAGACATATGCTCGCTGCCGGATCTTCGATCATGCCGTGCGTGTGCTCGATCAGTACTTGGCCGGCGACGCGGCCAGCATGACGCCGCGCGAGCGTACGCAAGCCCTCACGCGCCGGGCCAACTGGCTGGAACGGGCCGGTCAGAAAGAACAGGCTCGTCGCGCGGCAGAGGAAATCGAGCGGTTCTGGCTGGCCGAGTCGAAGGCCAACCCGGCCGATGCGGCGCCAGCCGGCCAGCTTGTCAGTCTCTATCTGTCCAAGGCCTACGGCCGTGACTACGCCAAGGCGTTGGAGGCGCTGCCGGCCGCCAGCCGGCTGAATCCGGCCATTGACGAGTACGGGCTGATCGAGGCCCGCTGTCTTTATGAGCTGGGACGGTACAATGAGGCGTGGGCCCGGTATCAGGCGGCGCTTGTGCAGGGCGCCGAGCTGACGGTCGATCATCTGTATCGGGCGGGACTCGCTGGCCGGAGGGCGGGCGAGGACCAACGTTCGACCGAGGTTCTGCGCGTGGCGCTCTGGCGAGCGCCGCAGCACCCGTTCGCGTCGGCTGCTGAGGAGGCCACTCATGAGTAAGCACGAGCATCTGCGGGCATCGCTGGATTCGACACTGCAGCGCTTGCGGGCGCGCGAGCGGCGGCGGACGACGCTGCTGCTGGCCGAACGCGGCGCGTTCTACGGCTGTGTCGCCGCCGTCGTCATCGCTCTGGTGGCGGCCGTCGCGCGGGCCGACTGGACGCCGACAGCGCTGCTGTGGAGTCCGGGGCTCTTGCCCCTGTTTGCCATGGCCGGAGCGCTCATGGGCTGGCTGCGGCGCGTCGATGATCTGAACATCGCCCGCGCGCTCGATCGTGCCGCCGACAGCGCCGACCGGTTCGCCAGCGCCGTGCAGCTTGGCGGCCATCATCGCACCGAGCGCGTGCAACTCGTGCTCGAAGATGCGCTCGGTCGCGTGGGCGGCACGCGCGAGGCCGCCGCCCTGCCGATCCGCGCGGCCCGCGAGCTCAAGTGGCTGCCCGTGCCGGCCATCGTGTTAACGCTCTTGCTGTGGCTGGCGCCGGGTGCAAGGCAGGTGGCCCAGGCGTCTCAGGATATGGAGGTCTCGCCCGACGAATGGCAGGCACTTCAGGAGCATCTCGACCAGGAGCTGGCCGACCTGCCCGAACCGCAAACGCCCGAAGAACGTGAGATCGCCGATCAGCTCGAGAAGCTGGCCGAAATGCTCAAGGATCAGCCGGACAAGAAAGAGGCGCTGGCCGAGATCGCACGGCTACGGGCCGAGCTGGAGAAAAAGGCCGAGGGCACGCGCGACGTGTCGATGCGTCAGGCGGCCCAGGCGATCCGCTCCAGTGCTGCATTGGCCCGCTTCGCCAGCCTGCTGAAAGCCGGCGACTATCAGGCGGCTGCGGCCGAGCTCGAAGCCCTGGCCGATCAGCTCAGCGAGAATCAGCTCGCGCTGAGCGCCGAAGACTTCGAGGCAGCCGCCAGCGATCTGGACGACTTGGCCAAGGAGCTGGCCGATCACAACGAGCTGGGCGAGGCCTGCCGCGGCGCGGCCTCGGCCGCCAGCCGCATGAACCGCGACGAGCTGGCCCGGGCGCTCAAGCGGCTCTCCAAGTCGCTGAACAGCAACGCCAAGAACCTGCGCAAGTGCGACAGCCTGTGTCGCTCGCGCAGCCTGCTGGATGACATTGCCCGCCGCCTGAGTCAATGTAAGGGCGGCAAGTGCGGCAACTGTGCCAAGTGCGGCGACGGCAAGTGCAACGGGAACTGTGCCGCCTTTGTACGAAACAGCGACAAGAAGGGCGGCTTGCGGGCCGGCTGGGGCACGGCTTCGAAGTGGAACGGCGGCCGCTTGAGCGAAGACGCGGAGCAGCGACTGCCGGTGCTGGCCGAGACGCCCGAGACCGCCGGCGAGATTTCCGTCACGCCGACCGTTTCGCCGGATGAGCGGGCCGACAGCACGCAGGATTTCAAGGACATGTACGTCGAAATGGTCCGCAAGGCCGAGGCCGACCTGGAGCTGGAGACCGTCCCACCGGCCCTGCGCGATTACCTGCGGCGCTATTTCGTGGCCATCAAACCGAGCGAGGATCGTGCAGAGTCTAATCTAAAGACCGATTGATTCTCACGTGTTCGGCTCGAACTTTATTGCGGCGCCCTGGGTCCGATGAACTACGGGCGCACGCCTTTCGCCCTCCGGGCGAACAGCATGGAGGTAGGTTCATTGACCGAAATCAGTCGCACCGCCATCGAACAGTTTCAGCAACGATTCGCATTGCTGCGCACCGAGATCAACAAGCGCATCGTCGGCTACACCGACGTGATCGATCAGGTGCTGACGGCCATCTTCGCCGGCGGGCACGTGCTGCTGGAAGGCGTGCCGGGGCTGGGCAAGACACTGATGGTGCGGACGATCAGCCAGGCCACCGACCTGAGCTTCAAGCGCATCCAGTTCACGCCCGACCTGATGCCGGCCGACATCACCGGCACCAACATCATCTACGAAGACGAGCATCACGGCCGCACGTTCCGCTTCCAGCCCGGTCCGATCTTCGCCAACCTGGTGCTGGCCGACGAGATCAACCGGGCCACGCCCAAGACGCAGTCGTCGATCCTCGAAGCCATGCAGGAGCAGAGCGTGACGGTCGGCGGTAAGACGCACGAGTTGGCGGCGCCGTTCTGCGTGCTGGCCACGCAAAACCCGATCGAGATGGAGGGCACATATCCGCTGCCCGAGGCCCAGGTCGACCGGTTCTTCTTCAAGGTCGATGTCTTTCCGCAGGGCGAGGAGGAACTGCTCGGCATCATCGATCGCACGACCAGCGACGACGAGATCGTCATTGCCCCCGTGATCCAACGCGACGCGCTGCTGGAGATGCAGCATACCGTGCGGCAGGTGCTGGTGGCCGAGTTCGTGCAGCGCTACGCCGCCCGCATCGTGTTGTCGACGCACGCCAACACCGCCTATTCGACCGACATGACCAAGCGTTACGTGCGTTTCGGCGTCAGCCCGCGCGGTGTGCAGGCGCTGATCCTGGCCGGCAAGGTGCGGGCGCTGTTGGCCGGGCGCTTCAACGTGAGCTGCGACGACATTCGCCAGGTCGTGCATCCGGCCCTGAGGCATCGCTTGATCCGCAACTTCGAGGCCGAGGCCGAAGGCGTCACGACCAACGCCATCCTCGACCGGGCCTTGGCGGCCGTGCCGGAGCCGGCGGCTGCCGCGTGAGTGGCATGCCCAAGCATGGGTGGCATGGCCAAGCGAAGCGCGGCCATGAAGTATGTCGGCGCTCGTCATGCCCGCGCTGCGCTTGGGCATGCCACCCATAGTGACCAAGAATGCCAACGCCGCTGTTCGACAAAGACTACCTCAAGAAGCTCGAATACCTCGAGCTGATCGCCCGCCGGCTGGTGTTCGGGCGGCAGCAGGCGCTGCGGGCCAGCTTCAAGAAGGGCGCCAGCATCGAGTTCAAGGATTTTCGCGAATACACGCCCGGCGATGACCCGCGCACGGTCGACTGGTCGGTCTACGCCCGGCTGGGCAACCTGGTCATCAAGCTCTTTCGCCAGGAACAGGAGCTGGACCTGTGGGTGCTGCTCGACTGCAGCGGCTCGATGAACTTCGGTGAGCCGAACAAGTTCGACCATGCCCGCCGCATCGCCGGGGCGCTGGCGTACATTGGTATGGCCAACATGGACTCGGCCGGCGTCACTCCGTTCGCGGCCGACCTGCTGCCCGGACGTGATCGTCAGCGCGGCCGCGGCCGAATCTTCGGCTTGCTCGATTTTCTGGCCGAGCTGCCGGCCCGCGGCGAGACCAACCTGGCCACGGTGGCGCGCACGTTCGTCTCGCGCGTGCGCCGGCCGGGACTGGTCGTGATCCTCTCGGACTTCTACGGCCTGCAGAACGCTCAGCGGGCCATCGATCAGCTTCGCTTCTTCAAACACGAGCTGTTCGTCATTCAAGTCGCCGCGCCGTGGGAGTTCGACCCGCCCATCCGCGGCGAGTTGCGGCTGGTCGATGTCGAAAACGGCGGGCATGACGATCTGACCGTCACCGACGGCATGTTGCGACGCTATCGAGCTGCGTTCGAGAAGTTGTCGGCCGACCTGCGCAGCTACAGCCTCAAATACTCGATCGGCCACGCCTCGGCCCGCACCGACGTTAGCTTTGACGACTTCCTCGTCGGTGTCCTGCAGCGCGGAGGGCTGGTGGCATGAGCCTGCTGGCTCCCTGGGCGCTGTGGTTTGGGCTGGTCGGGGCGGCGGTGGTCGCCCTCTATCTGCTGAAGATCAAACGCCAGCGGCAGAGCGTGCCGTCGCTGGAGTTCTGGCAGGCGCTGGCCGGCCAGGTTCGTGCCCGCTCGTTGTTTCAGCGGCTGAAGCGCTGGTTCTCGCTGCTGTTGTGGCTCGTAATTGTGGCGTGCCTGGTGTTGGCCGTGGGCAATCCGGTGTTCTCGCTCGGCCGCGTGAAGCCGCAGTCGATCGCCGTCATTCTCGACAACTCCGCCAGCATGACGACGGTCGAGGACGCGGAGAGCAACATCACACGCCTGACGCAAGCGCTCGAAGCCCTTCAGGAGCTGCTCGATCGCCGGCCGGTCGATGACGAGTGGCTGCTGATCGAGGCCGGCCGCGAGCCGCGCGTCTTGGCGGCCTGGACGCGCGATCGGCTGGCCATCCGCGACGCAGCCAAGAGCATCCGCCCGCACTTGGGCGCCGCCAACCTGAGCGCCGCCAGAGACCTCGCCTCCGACCTGCTGGCCGGCAAGCCCGAGCCGGTCATCGTCATGCTGTCCGACGGGGCCAACGGTCAAGTGGAAAAGCTCGCGGCCAGCCAGCCGCCGCTGGTGCACTGGCCCATCGGCCACACCGCTGACAACCTGGGGATCGCCCTGCTGCGCGTGAGGTCGCACCGCCCGCAAGCCATGCATCATGCCTACGTGCGCGTCGTGAATGCGTCGGCCGAGGAAGTCAAATCGCAGATCGTGTTCGAGCTTGACGAGACCACCAGCGCCGTCGAACCGTTTGCGATTCCCGCCGGCGGAGCGTGGGAGAAAACGCTCGCGCTCTCACAGCCGCAAGGCGGCGTTCTGCGGGCCTGGATCGATCGGGCCGATGTGCTAGCCACCGACAACGAGGCCTTCGCCATTCTCGAACCGCTCAAGCCCGCTCGCGTCCGGCTGGTGTCCAATCCGCGCGAAGCCTTCTTCTTCGAGCAGGCTTTGATGGCCATGGAACCGCTGGTCGACGCCGAATCGAGCCACACGCTGCTGATCGACGAGTACGAACGGGCCGCCGCGGGACTCGAGCCCGCCGATCTGATCATCTTCAACAACTGCGCTCCGAAGGAACTGCCGCGCTCGGGCGCCTTCGTCTTCGTGAATGCCTGGCCGGTGGCACTGGGCGCGAAGGTCAACGGCGTCATCGAGCGGCCGACGATCTCGGTCGCCCGCCGCGATCATCCGCTGATGCAGCATCTGTCCATCAGCGTCGCTACGGTGACGAAGGCGTCCGACGTCACGCTGACCGAGCGTGCGACCGTGCTGGCCGATTCGACCGGCGGAAGCCCGTTGATCTTCCTGCTCCAGCAGCCCGACCTCGCGGCGCTGTGCCTGGCCTTTGATGTGCTCGAGACCGATCTGCCGTTCCGCAACGCCTTCCCCGTACTGCTGCGCAACGCGGTCGTTCATCTCGTCTCCGAGCAGCAGGCCTGGGTCCGCGACCAGTATGCCATCGGCGACGTTGTCGAGCCGCTGCGTGCCCTTCCGGGCGGCATCGAACAGGTCTGGGTGGCCCGCCTGCAGAAAAACGAACAGATCGCGGAGTTTGCGTTGCCCGTACGCGGCGGGGCATTTCGGTATGACGAGACCGCCGCGTCCGCAGCACTGCGGTTCCGCATCGGCGACGACACGGCCTACGCGGCTGTGAATCTCACCAGCGAAGACGAATCCCGGCTCGCGCTGACTCGGGCGCAGCCGGACGAAGACGTGTCCGCGCGGCTGGCGCTGACCGGCCGGCTCTTCTCGACCGTGCCCTGGTTGGCACTGGCAGCCATCGCGGCCGGGCTGGTCGGCGTCGAGTGGCTCACCTACCACTTTCGCTGGACGGAGTGACGGATGCGCTTCGAAGCTGCCTGGATCTGGCTGTTGGCGCTGCCGCTGCTCGCGTACCTGGCGTGGCTGGCGCGGCGCAGTTACGCCCAGCTTTCGCCGGCCGTCCGCTGGGGCAGTTTCGCGATTCGCGTGGTCGTCATGCTCGCGCTCCTGGCAGCCCTCGCCCGCCCCGTGTGGCTGAAGCAATCCAACGCGCATCACGTCGTCTTCCTGCTCGATGTCTCGCAGAGCGTTTCGAGCGAGAATCTCGATGCGGCGCTCGAGCAGATTGATGCCCTGGCCAAGGACTCGCTTGAAGAGTCCCGCAACCCGCGGCTGAGCCTGGCGGCTTTCGGCCAATCAGCCACGCTGCTGGTACGCAGCGATAAGAAATGGGACAGTCTCAAGCCCGAGCTGCGCGAGAAGCTGGCCTATGCCAAATCGCTGACTGGCCTGTACGAACAGCGCACCAAGCTCGTTTCCGGCGGCGCGACCAACGGCGACGAGGCCCTGGCCAAACTGCACGAACAGATCGCCGACGTCGAGCGTTTTCGAGATTCCGTGGCCGGCAGTTTCACCGATATCGAGCGAGCTATGCGGCTGGCCCTCAATTGCGGCGCCAGCGACGAACGCCGCACGATCTATCTGCTGACCGACGCCAACTTCAACCGCGGGAGCTGGCAGCCGGCCTTCAGCGCAGCCGAATCGGCCGGCGCGAGGCTGCATCTGGTCACGCTCGACAAGCCTGCCCCGCCCGAAGTGGCCGCGGCCGACCTGCAGCTTCCCGCCAGTGTGCGCGTCGATCAGGGCTTCTCGGCCGACGTCCGCATCGCCAGCACGGTCGAGACGCCGGCCGAGCTGCGCGTCTTCAAGGACGGCTACCTCCAGCAGGAGCTGAAGGTCCAGCTTCGCCCTGGCGAGAATGCGTTCAAAGCGACCGGCCTGTTCTTCCGCGACAAGGGATTCCACGCCGTCGAAGTCTCGGTCAAATCGCCGCAGGACACGCAGCTCGCCAACAATCGCGTGCGCTCGCTGGTGGTCGTGCCGGGTGAGGCCCGCGTGCTGTACGTCGATCGCGACGTCGAGCAGATTCCATATCTGAAGGGCGCGCTGGAGCTGGAAGGCATGACGGTCGAAGCCCGCTCGGCCGCCGGCGTGCCGCAGAACCTGTCCGAACTGCTCAGCTTCGACGCCTTCATTCTGTGCAACGTGCCGGCCGACCGCCTGTCGATGCGGCAGATGCAGATGATCCGCACCTACGTGCAGGACTTCGGCGGCGGCTTCCTCATGCTGGGCGGTGACGAGAGTTTCGGCCTGGGCGGCTATTACAACACGCCCATCGAAGACATCTTGCCGGTCAAGATGCCGATCCAGAAAGACCTGCTGCGGCCGTCGCTGGCGCTGGCGCTGGTCATCGACAAGTCCGGCAGCATGACCGGCGTCAAGATCGAGCTGGCCAAGCGGGCGGCGATCGCCACGGCCGAAGCCATCAACCCGCGCGACCTGATCAGCGTCATCGGCTTCGATGGCGAGGCCCGCGTGCTGCTGGAGCTGACGCCTGCGGCTGACAGAGCCACGATCGAGTCGCACATCGCCACACTCGATGCCGGCGGCGGCACGTTCCTCTACCCCGCGTTGCAGGAGGCTCATGACCGTTTGGCCAACAGCAATGCCCGCCGCAAGCACGTCATCGTGCTGTCCGACGGCCAGACGCAGGGCTTCGGCTATGAGGACCTCGTCTCAAGCATGGCGACCGACGGCATCAGCCTGTCGGCCGTCGGCATTGGTGACGGGGCCGACATGAACCTGATGGAGGCCATCGCCACCGCCGGCGGCGGACGGGCCTACTTCACCAACGACTTCAACACCATCCCGCAGATTTTCACCCGCGAGGCGCTGCGGGCCTCGCGCTCGATGCTGATTGAGCGGCTGGTCCAGCCGACGGCCATCGCCAGCGATCCGGCGCTCGAAGAGATCGACACAGATGAACTGCCCGTGCTGACCGGCTACGTAGCGACGACGCCGCGCCCGGCCGCCAGCACGCTGATCATCTCCGATTCGGGCGACCCGATCCTGGCCAAGTGGCGCTACGGTCTGGGGCGCACGGCGGCGTTCACGTCCGAGCCCAAACCCCGGTGGGCCGAAGACTGGATCGAGTGGGAGGATTACGCCAAATTCTGGAGCCAGCTTGTCCGCAGCGTGACCGGCCAGGACCTGACCCACACGCTGCACGTCGAGTCGTCCCATCGCTTGAATGGCGCTGAAGCGATCCTGACGGCCGACGTCCGCGATAGCGCCGGCAACTACGTCGATAACCGCGCGCTGGAGCTGACGGCCGTGGCCGCCGGCGGACGCACGCGCACGCTGCCGGTCTCGCGCCAAGGCCCGGGCCTGTTCGAAGCCCGCTTCCCCGACTTCAAGTATGGCGAGGACCAGCAGTTCGTCTGGCGCGTGCGGACTGACGAAGAGCAGCCCGCCGCCGAACCACCGACAGCCAACATCATCGCCGGCACCGATGGCCAGGAAGCCGCGACGCCCTCAGCGCCAGCCACTCGGCCGGCCGGCGCGGGCGGGCCCACTCAAACGTCATCGTACGGCTTCGTCTACTCCTTTTCGCCCGAGTTCGCCACGCTCGGCCCCTCGGCCGAAACGCTCGACCAGATCCGCGCCCGCGGTCTCGGCGAAGTCGCCTCCGTCGGCCAGGCCCGCTTCACCGACAACCCATCCAGCGCGGCCACGTGGATCACCCTCTGGCCATATCTCCTCATCGCCGCACTGCTCTTCACGCCACTCGATATTCTGATCCGCCGACTTGGGTAACATCGAATCGCCGAAGCGCGTGGCCCCAGTATCTCGCGGCAGTACAGCGGGCACGGACGGTCAACATCAGCGTGGCCTTCCGCGTACAATGCTGGTGTGGACGTTGATGCACAGGACGGCAAGTCTCATGCGCCCGAGCGGAAGTTCGCCCCAGGTAACCCGTACTCGTGGACGCCGGGCCAGAGCCCCAACCCAGGCGGCCGCCCGCCGCCGGCAAGTTCACGCCGACAGTCCTGGCCGGCGCGGCCGAGATGAAGCGCAATCTCACCCGCGAGCGGACCCGAGCCGCCATGCGGGTGAAGCGCGAGCGTGGCGAACGCGTCGGTCGCTACGCCCCGTTCGGCGACGCATTGAACGCAAGCGGATGCATCGCGCCGCAAGCCGATGAACAACGCGTCGTCACGCTGATCCACCAACTCCACGCCGAGGGCCATTCGCTGCGACGGATCGCGGGCGAGATCGAGGCCCGCGGCCATGCCGGTTGCGATCGCCGGCCGGTCCCCGCCAAGACCGTCCACGCCACTCTGCGCCGAGCGCTGTGATTCGGTTCCCGTTAGAACGTACCAATGACGCGGTAAACGCAGACTTTCCAGTTCGAACCTTGAAGGTCGAAGCTCCAATTGCTCAAAGCTCGAAGCTTGAAGCTCTGTATGTCGAGCGCCGCAACGGCGCGTCAGAATCGCTATGCTGTTGCCGTGATCCTCGTGATCGACAACTACGACTCGTTCACCTGGAACTTGGTGCAGGCGCTGGGCGCGCTGCGTCCGGACGCGCCGATCGAGGTGCACCGCAACGACCGCATCACACTGGACCAGATCGAGCAGCGCCAGCCAACGCACCTGATCGTCTCGCCCGGGCCGTGCACACCGAACGAAGGCGGCATCAGCCTCGACGCCGTGCGGCGGTTCGCCAGCCGCGTGCCGATCCTGGGCGTTTGCCTCGGCCATCAGTGCATCGTCCAGGCTTCAGGCGGGCGGATCGTCCGGGCGGCCCGGGTGATGCACGGCAAGACGAGCACCGTCTCACACGACCGACAAGGCGTGTTCGCCGGGCTGCCGACACCGATCACCGCCATGCGTTACCATTCGCTCGTCGCCGACCAGACGTCGTTGCCAGAGGTCTTGCTCGTGACCGCCCGCGACGATCGCGGCGAGATCATGGGCGTCCGCCATCGGCGGCTACCCGTCGAGGGCGTGCAGTTTCACCCGGAGAGCTTCCTCACGGATCATGGAATCCACATGCTGGCCAACTTTCTGGCAGCTCACCTCCCAGCGCAGTGATCCGCGGACCTGCGACAGCGCGTCGCCGCGTCTCGCGACGGCGCCGGCGACGCTCCAAGTGGCGGCGCGCGTGACTGAGCCCCCGCCGAGCGCAGCGGCAGTATTGGGATGCACGCGGAGCATTGCGCGGCTATACTGTATGATGGGCCGCGAGGTCATCGAGTCACGATCGGCCCGGGAGGAACCCACTATGGCGCTCAATCCATTTCGCCGCGACTACTCCGCGGCGCTGTCGGACGTTCAGGACGAAGTCAACCGCATGTTCGACCGGCTGTGGCACGGCGGTGTCTCGGCCGGGCCGTTCGATGGGCAGGAGTGGGCGCCGCCCATCGACCTGTATGAGTCGAACGAGTTCTTCATCGTCCGTGCCGAGGTGCCGGGGCTGTCGCGCGACGACATCGAGGTGAGCCTGACCGGACAGGTGCTGGCGCTCAAGGGCACGAAAGTCCCGCCGCCCGACGATCCGGCCCAGGGCCGACGCGTGCAGGGCGAGCGGCGCTTCGGCCGGTTCAATCGGGCCATCGAGCTGCCGGGCGAGGTCGAGGCGGGACCCGTTTCGGCCGTCTGCCGGGCCGGTGTGCTCGAGGTGCGCCTGCCCAAGAGCGCTGCGTCGAGGCCCAAGTCGATTGAAATCCGCGTCGAAGATTGAGACGCCCGCGGATGCTGGTGCCGCGCCGGTCACCCGCCCGGGTGGCTTCGGACCGCTGCCGGAGTGCGTCGAGCTGCCCGACCCGTCGACTCCACTCGATGCCCGCTGCATTCCGGCGCACGGCGCGGTCTACGCCTTTCTGGATAGCGAGCGACAGCTCATTCAACTGCTCAGCGCCCAGAACTTGCGGCGGGCGGCTGCGCTGCGCTTGTCGCGACCGGTCGAGGGGCCGGCCAGCCGGCGGGCCGAACTGCGGTCGATCGCACGATTCCTGTGCTGGAAGCCCACCTGGTCGGCGTTCGAGAGCGCGCTGGAGTTTCTGCGCGCAGCCCGCGAACTTATGCCGCAGACGTATGCGGAGCAGCTCGCCTTCGGGCCGGTGTGGTTCGCGCACGTCGACCCGACGGAGCGCCTGCCGCGCTGGCTGCCACGCCAGACGGCGTTTGACACCGGTGGGGTTTCGATCGGACCGTTCGACCGGCGGCGGCGCTGCGCCGATTTCATTGCCGACCTTGAAGACGTCTTCGACCTGTGCCGCTATTTCCACATTCTCGAACAGGCGCCGGACGGCGTCGCGTGCGCGTACTTCGACATGGGCAAGTGCCCGGCCCCGTGTAATGGCTCGATTTCGCTCGATCAGTATCGTGGGATGATGCACGCATCGCTGGCCTTCGCCCGCGGCGCGTGCGACCAGCGGCTGGCCGAGCTGCAGCACAGGATGCACGCCGCGGCCCAGTCGCTGCGCTTCGAGGAAGCCGCGGCGGTCAGGCAGACGCTCGAGCGGGCCACGAAGTGCCAGGCCCGAGCCGGCCGCTTGTGCGGTGAGGCAGACGACTTCGTCTACCTGGTCGTGCAGCGCGGGCCAAAGCGCTCGCTCGTCCGGCCGTTCTTCGTCAATCGCGGTGCGATCGAGGTTGGCGACGATGTTAGGCTCGATGCCGTTGAGCAGAAGCTACCGGGCTGGGCCGAGCGGCTCCTGGCGATTGGGGGATCCCCTGCCCTCGATGCAAAGTTGCGTTCTGAACACGTCTGGCTGGTCTGCCACTTCCTGAACAAGAGCGAAGCTGCGGCCGGCGCGTTCCTACATTTCTCGAACTTGCGCGATCGCGCTGCGGCCAAAGCCCGAATTCGAGCGCGGTTCACGCCCGAGCCGCGTCGGCGTTCGGGTGCGCGGGCCTGAAAATGCTGTGACGCAGGCGTGGCATGCCCAAGCGAAGCGCGGGCATGACGGCCGCCGGGCATGGCTGCGCTGGCGCTTGGCCATGCCACACATTGCTGGTTGCACGCAGGTCTGGAGACCTGCGGTACAGGCGCGAACACGCTGAGATTTGCACGACTGAGCCCGCCGCCGATATGCTCCCCGCCGTGAACACGCCGCTCAAGTTGTATCTCTACGTGCTGCTGTGGTTGTGGATTGCGTCGCTGGGCGTGCCACTCCCCGAGGACATCGCCCTGCTGAGCGGCGGGTTTTTCTGCTATCAATACGAGGGCGGCGTTCTGGACGTCAGCCTCATGATCGCGGTGTCCATGTTCGGCGTGCTCTCGGGCGACTTGCTTGTTTTCTACCTGGGCCACCGCTGGTCCTCCAGCTTGCTGGAGCACCGCCTGACCCGCCGGCTGGCCACGCCCGAACGGCTGGCCGCGTTGCGACGGCAGTTCCATCGGCACCAGATCAAGACCGTGTTCGTCGGCCGCTTCCTGCCCGGCATGAGGATGCTGGTGTTCCTGACCGCCGGGGCCATGAAGATGCGGACCTGGAAGTTCCTGCTGGTCAACGGCACGGCGGCCCTCATCTCGGTGCCGGTCTTCGTCGGCATGGGCTATCTGTTCGGACACAGCTTCGAGCAGGTCAAGAAGGGCGTTCAGCACGCCGAGCACGTCATCGTTCTGATTGCGTTGATCGGCGCGGCCATCTGGCTGATCTGGCACTCCGTCGCCAAGTCGGCCCGCGCCCGCGAGGCCGCGCGTCTGCTGAAGGACGCTGAGCCTGATCCAACCGCTGATGGCGCGGTCGATCAGGATCCGACGGCCGCTGTTCGCGCCAGCGAGCCGCAGACGGCGCCGCGGTCCGAGGTCGAGCCTGCCCGCGCACCCGCCAGTGATCGACCCATGAACGTGCACTGATGACCGTGCGCGAATCTGCGCACGTGTGGCATGCCCAAGCGCAAGCGCGGGCATGGCGGCGCCCGGCATGGCCGCGCTTCGCTTGGCCATGCCACACCGGCGGGTCTTCACTGGCATGGTCATTTGGCGTTGCAACGGCCGCGCCGATCGCTAGGCTCGGGCTTCATGAGCAAGCCGGCTGGGTCAAGCGATTCTGCGAGCAGCGGTGCGGAGCATCCCGACGCCGATGATCATCCTGAGCGGTCCGCCCGCAACGCCCGCATCGGGCTATGGCTCTTCGCCGCTTACGTGCTGCTGTATGCGGGCTTCATGGGCGTGAATGTGTGGGCGCCGCCGCTGATGGCGCGAGCGCCGTTCGGCGGCGTGAATCTCGCGATCCTGTACGGCATGGGCCTGATCGTGGCCGCCATCGTGCTGGCGTTGATCTACATGCAACTGTGCCGGCGTCGAAGCCCGCCGGTGGCCGACGACCCCGGAGCGTCGGCGTGATTTACGAGCGCTCGCTCATTGCCGTAGTCGTGTTCGCCGTTTTCGTGGCCATCGTGCTGGCCATCAGCTTCTACCTCGGCGCCCGAGCCAAGTCTGCCCGCGGGTATTTCGCGGCGCACGGTACGATCCACTGGTTCGTCAACGGCGTGGCCTTTGCCGGCGACTATCTCTCGGCCGCCTCGTTTCTGGGCATCTGCGGGCTGATCGCCTTTCACGGTTACGACGGGTTCCTCTACTCGATCGGCTACCTGGCCGGCTGGATCGTGGCCCTGCTGGTCATCGCCGAGCCGCTCAAGCGCCTGGGCCGCTTCACGTTTGCCGACGCGCTCGACAACCGCTTCAACTCGCGCGGTATCAAGCTGGCCGCGGCCATCAGCACATTGGTGGTCAGCATCTTCTACCTGATTCCGCAGATGGTCGGCGCCGGGGCGCTGATCAAGCCGCTGCTGGGACTGTCGCATCACGTGGGCGTTCTGGCCGTTGGTGTGGTCGTCATCGTGATTGTGGTCACGGCCGGCATGGTCTCAACCACGTACGTGCAGTTCATCAAGGGCGCGCTCCTGGTGATCTTCTGCGCCATCGTGACTGTGCTGATCCTGCGGCGCGGGCTGACGACCGAACCAAGCTACGCCGACCGGCCCTTCGAGGCGTTCCGCACGCTGCCCGCGTCGGAGATGATCGACAACCCTTCTGCGCGTGTCCTGCCGGAGACTGGCGGCTGGGTCGGGCAACCATATGTGCGCGTGCGCTTCGATCTACCGCACGTCGTTTTGGTCTGGCGCCGCACCGGCCCGGACGGCAGCCTGCTGGCTGAAACGCAGACGGTTACCCGCACGGCCGATGGGCGGACGCTGGTCAACGGCTGGCCGCAGGGGCGTGGCCGCAACGAAAGCGATCTTCGCCCGGTCGGACACATCAGCCGGCTGCCGCACGGAGAGACAAGCACTGGCAGCGTCGGGCCGCTCGAGTTCTTCCGCGTGCTGCAAGACAGCGAGATCGTGCTGTGGGGCGCGCAGCGCATCGAGCACGGCGACGGCGACGTGACCACGGTCTATTATCAGAAGCCGACGCACGGCAACGACGTGCTCGTGCCGGGCGCCAGTCCGGTCTTCAGAGGTGTGCGCAGCGGCAATCCGCTCGACAAGCTCGACTTCCTGTCGCTGATGCTGGCCCTGTTCTGCGGCACGGCGTCGCTGCCGCACATCCTGATCCGCTACTACACCGTCAAGGACCAGGCTGCGGCCCGCAAGAGCACGGTGGTCGGCATCGCCAGCATCGGGTTCTTCTACATCCTGACGCTCTACCTCGGCCTGGGCGCCATGACCAGCGGGGCGCTCGACGTGACGAACTCGAACATGGCCGCCCCGCTGCTGGCCCGCACGTTCGGCGAGCTGCTGTTCGCCATCATCTCGGCCATCGCGTTCACCACCGTGCTGGGCACGGTGAGCGGTCTGATCATGGCGGCCAGCGGCGCGGTCGCGCACGACCTGATGGCCAACTTGCTCAAGATCGGTATGGACGATCATGCCAAGGTGCGGGCCGGCAAGATCGTGGCCGTGGTCGTGGGCGTGATCGCCATGGGGCTGGGCATCGCGTTCGAGAAGATGAACGTCAGCTTCCTGGTCGGCTGGGCGTTCAACATCGCCGCCTCGGCCAATCTGCCGGCGCTGGTCATGCTGCTCTTCTGGAAGCGCACCACGCGCCAGGGCATCACGGCGTCGATCATCGTCGGCATGATCACGTCGCTGGCCTGGGTGCTGCTCAGCGCCCAGACGTACAAGGACGTGTATGGCCTGCCGCCCGAGCAGGCCATCGTCCCGTTCAGCCAGCCGGGCATCGTCACGATCCCGCTCGGGTTCATCGTGCTGGCGATCGTCTCGCTGTTGACGGCCAAGCCCACAAGGTGACGCGTGTGTCGGGGTTATGGGGTCTTCCGATTCTGCGAGCCGTTAGCGTGAATGTTCCGACCTCCGTTTCGCATAAGGCATCAGGTATGTTATCAAACGCGTTGTGGGCGACGACTAGTGCTTTCGAACGGAGACTTTCAATTGAAACACGAACGACGATCCCTGGGACATTGCTGCGTCGCCGCTGCGCTGTGCACCATCGCCAGCGGCTGCATGTCCGGGACAGGCTCCGCATCACGCGGGAGTAACTCGAACGCCCCGATCAACAGCAATACGCCAGCCAACGCCAATACGCCGGTTGCGATGAATGAGAATGCGGCCCCTGGGGAGAACATGAACGGCGCCGCGCCCGCTCTGCCAATGGGAAGCCTGAGGATCGCGACGCTGGGCGACAGCGTAACGGAAGGCGTGGGGGACGAGAGCCCTGAAGGCGGCGGTTTTCCACGCCGCCTGCTGTCCGCCGTGGAAGGCGTCAGGCCGGGCACCACGCTGTTGAACGTGGGCCATTCCGGCTGGACAAGTTCGGAACTGATCACGGGGAGGAGCGACACTCCGAGCGAGCTTGATGAGGCGGTCGCGGCCGATCCGGATATCGCCTGTGTGTGGATTGGCAGCAACGACCTTTGGGTCCTGTACGAATTCGGGCCGGAAACGGGCACCACAAGCGACCTCGAAGCGGCCGATCTGGACGCGTTCGCCGCAAACATCGAGACCATACTCCGACGATTGGATGAGGCCGGCGCCGCCATTTACGTGGGCCTGCTGGACGACCAGTCTCTGCGACCCGTGTCCGCAGACCGCCTGACGCTTCCGAACACCACGCCGGCAGAATTCGAGCAAATGTCAGCACAGGTGGTCCGCTACAACGACGTCCTGACCGCGGCGGCGGCGCGTTACGGAGCAACCATCGTTGATTTCTACAACACCTCGATTTTCACCGATTCCGCCACGCTTGATTTCGACGGAATTCACCCCAACGCCGCCGGCTATGACCAGATTGCGGAGAACTGGTTCGCGGCCATCGAGCCGGCGCTGAACTGAAGTTTGCTGAAGCCAGCCAATTACCGCGCCGCGCCGGTGGATGGGCCCGGCGCGACTTGCGCCGCTGGTGTCGGTTCAGGGCTTCTTGTTCCTATCTTGAATCAACGTGCTCGGTAGGGTCCGGGTTGATTCATCGAATTGACGACCGCCATCCATCCCACTGAGAATCGCCGTCACCAGGCCGGCATTGGGCTCCGGTACGTAGCCGTGATCCCGACTGACCTCCGGCCGTTCAAGGAGCACCAACCATGCGGCGCGCGGCTATGCAAAGGCCTCACCCACCCAGGATGAGCTGGAATACAGAGAAGTCGGCCAAATCCACGTCGCCGTCTTCGTTGAAGTCGAAAGCATCCAGGCACTCTTGGGCCGTCGGCGGCGGCGTGGGGCTGGGCGCGGCATTGGGGCCGGACAAGCACTCGGCAAATTCGGCGTGGTCGGCCAGATCTACATCGCCGTCGCCGTCGGAATCTGCGGGAGAAGCGGCCACCGTCAGGATGACGCTGCTCGGGTTGTAGATCACGTTGTATTGTCCGGCGCCGGTCACCTGGCTAAACGTTCCGATCCTGCTTGCGGCCGTAAGGATGGTGAACGAGTCACCAACCTGCGGCAGGAAGCCGTTGATCGGAGCAATGTGCAGCGTGCCGTTGAGCGACGCCGTGCCTGCGACGACGAGCTGATCGTGCGCTGTTCCCGGCGCGAGACCGCCAAGCTCGATCTCCAGAGTGCCGCCGGCGCCTTGCGTGTAGCTGCCGGTGAGGGGGAACGGACTGGCGCTCGGATCGGCGGCGATCGACAAGATGCCGGCGGAATTGCCCGGCTGGACGACAGCGCCGGCATTGTTCGGATCGCCGGTTATCGTCCCCGCACCGGTCAGGCGCCCGCCGTTGAGGTTCAGGTTTGTTTCGCAATACATCGACCCGCCAGCCAATTCGGTCGCGCCAGCAGTTTGCGTATACGAAATCCCTCCTCCCGTCCTCTCGAATCGCAATACGCCTGTCTCAGTACGAACCAGACCGGTGTTGTTCAAAATGGCATTGATGAATGTCGCGTTGCCTGCGCCCGCCGATCGGAGGATCGTGCCGGCGTTGTTGATCGTCCGGTTCCTTGCGTCGAACTGCGAATCGACTTGTATGTTCACCACGCCGGTCGGTTGAAGGGTCCACCCGCCCAGGACACCGAAGGCGTGCGTCATGAAAAACGTAGACAGGAAATTGGCGGTCCCACCCAGAACGAAGCTGGTGCTCCCCAGACCCATGCTCGCCACGCCCGCAAAGTTGATCGTGGCGCCTTGCGGAATCGTCAGGACCAGTTGCTGAGCAGGGTCGAGCGAGCCCTGAATCCAGTTCATCGTGTTCGTGACCGTGAGCGTCCCGATCGTGCCGCCTGATCCCTCGATGCGGGCGTCGTGCGTCGCATCGCCGAGTTGCAGGTTGGTGGGCGCCAGGTTGACGCCGCCGGCGATGCGAAACGACTGAGCCTGCTGAAGCAATCGGAAAAGGCCGTCGCCGGTCATTAAGGAGCCGGTATTCATGATGGTGATGGACTCAAAGTCCAGGTTGGCGCCGGCATCGACCTGCCAGTCGCCGGAGCTGTTGATGAGCGGGTCGAATCTCAAAGTCCCGGAAGAGGCCTGCACCTGCCCGCCGGGATTGAGGTTGAAAGGTCCCTGGAAATCGCTGGAGACCGTCGCTACTCCCGAACCCGCCGACTTTCGAATCGTGCCGTGGCATTGGATTGGCGCTGGCGTGAAGTCGAATACGTCCAGCACACCGCTGTCTTCCATCTCTACGATGCCGCCCGGCTGGATGGTGAGGTTTCCGCCGGCCGTCGCCAGCGTGGCATTGCTGACCCGCAGCGTTCCTTCCACGCAGGCATCGAGGACGCGGCTGGTCAGCCCGCCGGTGGCAGACAGTTCGGCGCCACTGAGAACGCGGAGCGGAGCGAATTCGTCGGCGCCCGTCATGGTCAGGAGCTCGTGGATGCGCACCTCACCCGTGCCATCGACAAAGCTACTGTTCAGCATGGTCATTCGGTCGATGTCGAGCGTGTCGTTGACGTGGATGGCCGGGCCGGTGCCAGTGTCTTCAACCAACATGTCGCCGGTGCCGGTGAGGGTCGCGCCGGCATTCAGATCGAACCCCGTCGTCGCAAAGCGCAGGGCCGCCCCCGCATCGACGCGGAATTCCCCGCTCGACTGGCCGTCGCCGGAGAGTCGCAACGTACCCGTCTGCACGTGCACGAGTCCGCTGTTGTCCAAGTACGCGTTCCAATCGCTCGTGCCCGTGGTCACAGACTTGGTGATCGTGCCGTCGTTGTCGATGATGCCGAGGCCGAACGAAACGCGCAGGATGGGCGCGTCGGTCTGCCCGTCGAAGGTGCGGCCTGCGAGATTCTTGAAAGTTGCCGGCGCGCCGCCCGGGGAGAAGCCGATCGTCCAACTGCCCGCGCCCGACCACGTCGACGAGGCGTGATTTTCGAGGACGATGCCGCCGAGCAGGGTACCGAAGCCAAGGCCCTTGTCATTGGGACCGGCCATGGTGAAGCCGCTATTGGCAGCGCAAGTCGCGTTGGCCGCAGTAGCCCGGCTCAGTCCGGAGGCGTTCCACAACAGGGTTCCGTCGAAGTCCGCCGAGGTACCGATCTGCAATGCGCCGTTGATCGTGAGCGTGCCGGCGGTCTGATTGAGAACACCCGCAACGGCAGCCGCCAGCGGTGGCGGCCCGATGACGCAGTCGAGGGACACGTTGGCCGTATCAGACGGGCCGGGGAACGCAGGGCAGACGCCCTCCATCGGGGGGGACCAGTTGTTGCAGTTCTGATCCCCGCACGCGCAACAGCCCTGCCAGACGTTGTCGCAGACGGTGTTGAACGTCAGCGTATCGGCCCGGGCCGTCTGAATCCCCTGTCCCGCGACAACCGTCCACCAAAGCAGCCCGCAATGACCCCAGCGCTTCATGGCCATACCTCTATTTGCAAAACGACAATCCCCGTCGAGACCGACACTTCCCATTCGCAGGTCCGTCGCCACGAATCCGCTGACCGATGGCCTGAACTCGCTCGTCGCACCGAGCAGCTGATGTACGCCACCCAGCTCGACCGACCGTCGGCTCTGAGATCTTATTTCCATTCGCGCGTGTTGCTGACGCGCCTCTGACCAGTCTCCCGGCCGGGAGCGGCTCGCGCTGTGATTGGGGAGGTTCGGGATGTGGCCCGGGATGCGACGAACGCGGCCGCGACGTATTTTCGGACCCGTACGGGCTTGAGACGCGCCAAACGGCCGTCAAAACGGGCTTGTCGTGCGGGGCAACTTCGGGACCTTGGCCACGCGCGGCACCAGGATCAATGCCGCCCCAAGCCCGCAGGCCGCTGGCCATTATCCGCGTCGACCGCAATCCGTGCACCGTGGCGCATGGTTTCCAAGAAGCCGCCTTACCTGACTTGTAGAGGCGCTTCAGGATTGCTTAGGTACAACTCCGCTCGCATCGCTTCGATCGTCTTGGGGCCGATGCCAGCCACGCGTTCGAGGTCCTCGGGCGTTCGGTACGCTGGCTGCCCCGGCGCGCGTCGCGACTCGGCTTCGCGATAAGCCACGATGGCCTTGGCCCGCTCGGGCCCGACACCGTTCAGCAGCGACAGCTCCCACCAGGGCGCCAGGTTGGGATCCAGCTTGATGGCCACGCCATCGGCGTGAGCGCCGGGCCGGCCTGCCGCGGGCAACTGCGAGCGCCGAGCCAACCCCAGCCAACTGAGGTACAGCGGTACGAGCAGCAGTACACACAGCGCTCGATACCGCCGGAGCACTTCGGAATCAGGCGGCCGGCTCATTCACGCGGTTTCCCAGGATTTCGTTACGCAACGCGATCAAGTCGTTATACGCCGGCTTGGGGTTCAGGTCGGGCCGGACCAGCCCGCCCATCGGCACCGGCGAACGGTCGTTGTCGCACAGGTCGCGCCAGGTGACCGTGTCGACGAACGGCTTGGACAGCGCGATCTCGTAGAACGCCCGTAGCCAGCGGCTCTGCGTGCTCTCGCTCCAGTCTTCGTGCCAGTAGCCGGCCTTGGCTGCCAGCGCCCGTTCCGCGGCCGGCACGCCCGACGGCACCCCCACGGCCGTGATGTGCAGCGGCTTGCCCATGCTCGAAAACCGGTCGATCATCGACGAGACCTGGAACAGATCGCGGGCCATGCTGGTCTCGCTGGCCCCGCCGAAATGGAACTGCAGCCCGAAGGCGTCGAAGTTGATGCCGCTCTGCACGGCCATCTCGGCGTACAGCATGGGCGGGATGGTGCGCTGGTTGCGGGCATAGTATTCGCCCCACGGCGCCACCAGGTCGACAATCGTCACGCTGCGCGGCGCAAGCTGCTTGGTGATGGCGGTGGCCATGCGGGTCAGCTCCATGAGCTGCTCGAAGTTGAACGAGAAGTTCTGGGCGGCGTGAATGCCGCTGATGACATCCCAGACCTTGACGTGCTGGCCGTAGCGGTTGATCACGCGGCGGACGTGTTCGTATACCAGGTCGCGCACGGTCTCAAAATCGTGCTCCCAGATGTAGAGCCAATCGGGGACGTGCTGCTCCGCGAAGTTCACCAGCCCCGCGCCGCGCATCGGCAGGCGGTTCTTGTTGAGCCACTCGACCCAGTTGTCCAGTTCTTTCCAGTTGAACTCCTGCTCGCGCGGCTCGATCTGCCGCCAGGAGAACGGGATGGCGGCGAAGTCAAAAGCCCGCGCCAGCAGCCGGCGATAGGCCTCGTCGGTCTGGCGCGGATCGATGTCGCAGCCGAACAGGCGGCGCGTAAAGCCGCCGGTCTGCTTACGGCGGGCCAGGAACACTTCGGCGTGGAACAGGCTGAGCTGTTCGGACGTATCGACGCTCAGCGCCAGGGCCTTGTCGGCCAAGCCGGCGGCTGCCGCCGGGCGGTCCGACTGGAGCGCCTCGATCAGCAGGTCGCGCGACTCGTTGACCTTTTGCGACAGCGACTCGACGCCAGCGTAATCGAACAGCCCCCAGTCTTCGCGCTTCTGGCTGATGCGCATGAGCCGGCTGCGCACCAGCTCGACGTGCAGGTTGTACGGCTCGTCGCGCTCCGGCAGGCGTGTCGTCTCCATCAGCAGCCGCCCGCAGCCCGGAACCGGCCACAGCAGGACCAATCCGCCCGGCCCAGCGGCCCGCTTGCGGCAGATGATCTCGCCGCGGCGAAACTCGATGTCGGCGCGCAGCGGCACGCCATCGCTGCCCACCAGATACGCGCCGGTCAGGTCGACCGATGGCGCGGGTTGCCCTTCGGAAAACACCGCAAAACGAAGCATGTCGAGGCCTTAGGAATAATCGCGGTACAACACGTATGATTCAGCGGTCGCGCGCCGTAGCGCCGCGGGGCCTCGCTACTCGTTCATCGTTGCTCTCCGTCCGCACTGCCTACCGCGGCACTCGACCCAGCGGCGCCGCGTACGCCTACGCCGGTCGCACGCGCCGCTCGCAGCCGCGACGGGCCATTATGGCGCCGCCGGCGGCCTCCGTCGAGGCTTTCCACAAAAAAAGAACGGGCAGCGCGTCAGCGCTGCCCGGTGTGGCGTGCGGTCGTTGAGTGCCCGCGTCAGGCGGGCGACTTTTGCAGGTCGGCGAACTAGAACGCGACGTTGAGGTCGAAGTTCGAGGCCAGAAGCTTGGCCTTGGTGACCGTGATGTACGGGTTGTCGCTGATCTTGGTCACGAACAGCGGCTCGGCGCCCACGATGTTCAGCATCGGCGAACGGCCCGGCGTCACGCCGTCCTCGGGCACGCGCAGCAAATGGCCTGACCAATTGCAGATGTACGCGCCCGGCTCGTTGATGTTCTCGAACAGGCACGTCGTGCCTGCCTGGTTGTTGCTGCAGCAGCCTACGGGACTGATGGTTTGAGTGTTCGTAAAGCTCATGTTATGCCTCTCCTTCGGAAGCGAAGCCAAAACGGGTTGCACAGACTCTTCACGCCTGACCGCACGCGATCCGGCAGAGCGATTGCTCCGCCTTCGCAGCAGTTTCATCGGAATGCGGCAGCCGTGTGTTTAGTAGCGTGCCTCGCCGATTGATTGGGTTGGCAAGGCGCTCGTTGCCAATCACCAGCGCGGTTTTGCGGACGCAGAGTCGGGCTGCTGGCCGCCCTGACCCTGAAAACGCGATGTCGCCTCGCGCCGACCTTCGGGTCAACCCCTATAGAGATGGGTCACTCATCCGACGGTCGAACCATTCCGGACCCGGCTCACCGCGCCGCGGATGACCGATAAGACTGCGGCGGGCCGGGCGCTCGATCCCGCCGAATACGGTGGCGCTTAGTCGGATTCCTCGGCGTCGCGCGTCATCTCGATCATTGTTGGGCGGAATCCGAGGCGGATGAACAATCGCTGTGCTGCCGCGTTGGCGTGGGCCGTCGTCAGCACCGTACGCGGGGCGCCGCGGCCTTCGAGCTGACGGACGAGTTCGGTCACCAATGTCGCGCCGAAGCCGTTTCGGCGGTGGCTCGAATCGACAAACACGTCGTGCAGTCGGCCGTGGACATCGAGCAGATCGTTCCAATTCCGGCCGACCACTTCGCCGTACGCGTAGCCGACGATCGTGGAGGTCCCGTCAGCGGTGCAGCGCTCGGCCACCAGCGCGACGAAGTTTGGATCAGCCAGCCGGCCGCTTAGATAGCGCTCGTACCCGGCCGCGATGTCCGCCGCGAGAATCGCGAAGCGTTGCGGGTCGAGTCGATGATGGAAGCGCACCAGCTCCGCGGCCAATTCAGCGGCGGCGTGGATGTCAGGCAGCGAGGCTGGTCGAACGCGGTGGATCGGGATCATTGGTAGCCCTCAGGCGCGTCGGCCGCTGGCCCGATCGGTAACCGCATAGCTTATCCAAGCCAGAGCGGATTGAACATCCGCGGCGGCTCGCGCATCAGTCGTGCGTTGCCGCATGGGGCGGCTGAATCGCGCGCAAGGCAGCGGCGATCTCGCGGAGAAGATCCACGTGCTCGGGTCTCCAACCGGAGGCGACTGGGGACCGGCCGGCCTCGTCGCCGAGTCCGGCGGTCTTGGACCGACGAACGTGCCCGAGCACCAGGTCGCGGATGAACGCGGCGTTCGCGACGCCTTCTATAACGGCCTCGTTGCTGACGGAGCGACGGCCGTGATGGTCTGAGGCTGCGCCGGCGCCGGCGGTGTCGATGGTCACGTCCGCGATCCCAAAGTACCGCTGCACTGGTCCCTGGTCGACGCGGACATTCTGCACGTTCTCGAAGGTGATCGTCATGTCGGTGATGACCCAGATGCCTCGGCGGATTGGCAAGCTCCGATCGGTCACCACATACCAGGTGGTATCGTAGCGCAGGTGGATGGCGATGTAGGCGATCACGTCGGGCACAAACGCGATGGCCAGCGCGGGCAGGGCCAGGCCGATCCCCAGCCACAGATCCACGAAGAACGTGGCGACCCAGGTGCCGATGATGAGTCCGTCGATCGCCGCCAGCGCCAACCAGAACCAGAGTTTCAGGTATCGAAGAAACCCGTCGGCCGGCCGAAACGCCTGAAGCTCGCCGGGCGCAAAGGTGGGTAGCGCGGGCGCCGCCTTGGGCACGGCAAACCAGCGCGCCAGGACCGACCAAAGCCCTCGATACACCCAAGCCGTGGCCAACGAAGCCTGCGCGCTGATCGTGTCTTGCTCCGGCCGGCCAGGGCACGAACTTCATCGCGGATCTCGCGCAACAGTGTGGTCACGTCGTCGTCGGCTGGGACGTCCGCAGTCGGCCCGTGGCGGTCAGGCGCCTGGTCGTCCTTGGCGCCGCGCATGCGGGCGTAGAGGTAGTCGCGAAGCAGATCGACCTGGCGAACGCCCTCGATCGTCATTTCAGCCCCGGCCGTGCCCGAGGCGGTTTGAATAGAGATGGCCGCCAGACCAAGCCAGCGGTGCAGAATGTTGCGGGTGACGTGGATGTCCTGAATCCTCCGGTAGGTCAGATAGATCTCCTTGCGAAACAGCACCCCCCACGACATCGCAACCCGCTCCTCGTCGAAGCGATAATGCAGCGTTTTGTATTTGAAGAGCAGCGGCAGAAAGATGAACGGAAGTGCCACGTTTGCCAGCAGGCTGATGACCCGATAGTAGGTCAGCAACGCGCGGTCGGGCCGAGTGATCGTCCCCGGGTCAAACTCGGTGCCGGTGGGGGCTGTCTGCATCAGGGCATTGTCCGATCGAGGGTCCTGGTTGTCGATTCAAGAAGCGCCCGGGAAGCGCCCGGCTGTGCACGGCCGCAGCTGCCCCAGCGCTGTTTGGTCCAAGCGTTGACGGCTGCGCTCGGTCACAGCAGGCCTGAATGCGCGTCGTCGCGACGCTAAAGCAGGCCCTAGCCCGGATTATTCATGAGGCTCGCGCCATCGGGCGACACGTTGACCCGCCAGCGTTGCAGCGCCCGCGGCCCGCGGCCTTGGCGGCCGGGGTTCTGACTCGCGGCGGCCGCTCAGAATCGGAACCCCGCCCGCCCAGGGCGCGGGCCAAGGCGCGCTTCGGGCTGGGGTTGCGACAGAGTGTCTCGCACGGAAACGCCCGAAAAACGCGCGCAAGCCCTGCCTCGC